>Ga0172371_10004997_pt1 | contig 19791 bp, 29 predicted proteins | sample Lak12m_FD_114543 | JGI IMG/M metagenome (GOLD analysis project Ga0172371, IMG submission 114543) | Freshwater microbial communities from Kabuno Bay, South-Kivu, Congo - kab_022012_12m | ecosystem: Environmental > Aquatic > Freshwater > Lake | place: Democratic Republic of the Congo: South-Kivu... | reverse complement strand
TCAACATAACAGGTGGAGTTGGGGATCTTGGAACGGCTACTTACGGCGGCGCGGGCGGTCAGGCGGCTAAAGGTTTTGGAATTGGTGCGATAAGACAAATTGCTCAAGGTGACGGAACAAACGGGATTGCTTACGGTGGCGGGGGCAGTGGTTCTCTAGTATTAGCCGCCGGGGACGATCGAACGGGCGGCGCGGGCGCGGCTGGTCTAGTTATAGTCTATTCGTATAAATAAACAGGGGGCGTTATGAAAGAAATACTAGGGAGGTTACAAACGGCTTACGAAGAGCTTTTAGGTAAGCTCTCAGCAGCGGATCGAAAAGCCCTTGAGCTTGCCGATCGGGAGGGCGCGGTTTTTGCCCGTGAAAATCGGGTGCGGGATATCGAGTCCGCGAAGGTAGTTTTAGCTGACGCGGAAGAAAAACTCGCAAAAGCCAACGCCGCGCTGAAAGAGATCGAAGAAAAGAAAGCTGAGTTCGATAACCATCAACGGGTCGAGCGCGCGCAGATCGCGTCGGAGATCGCCCGGCTTCAACCGCTTCAAGACCAGGAGAAGCAGCTTTTTAAAGAGAAACAGGAATTCTACGCCCAGAAAGAGGCGCTTGAAAAAGAAAAGAAAGAGTTTAAGGTCCGTTTCATCGAAAAGATAAAAGCACATTTCGCGGCAACCAAAGGCGAGGCTCCGGACCCCAATGCAATTACGTAAAGCGTTTTACCGGGAGCTTCCCCAGGAACAGAAGATTTTTGATTATGCTGATCGCACCGATGGACAGCCGGTGTATCGAGGGTTTTCGAAAATAGGGACCGCGACGTCGGCGCCGGGGTGGATCATGGTTTACTCGAAGTTCGATGTGAGCGGGTTCGTAACGGAAGAATATACCTTAGAGGGGATATGGGACGATCGCGCAGTGTTGTTCTTGCCCTATGTTTGACGCTTCTTTCTAGCGCAGCGTTTGGGGCAACAACGTATAAAAAGCGGTTCAATACCGAGACCAATCGCGGTGACTGGGTTGTGGCTTCGATGGGGGCGTCGGATGTAGGGGCTGACGTCTCTAATTTCGATGGTAATCTTTCCGCTACTGATGACACCGTTCAGAAAGCCCTTGAGACGCTTGACGAACTCACAGCGTCCATAACTTACCCTTCTGCCGGGATCGCGGTATCAACGGGTTCAGGTTGGGGCACCTCGATTACGGATAATTCTACGAATTGGAACACGGCCTACGGATGGGGTAATCACGCCTCGGAAGGATATGTGACAGGAACTCCATGGACCTCGGAAGGGTATCTTACGTCTCTGGCTTTTTCCGGACTCTCAGATTATCCGGCTGACGCCGCCGGGGTTTTAACCAACAACGGCGCCGGGGTGCTTTCGTGGGAGGTGGTTAGCGGGTATTCGCTTCCTGCCGGGTTAGATAACCAAGGCGTTGTCTACTACAATGGTTCTGATCTAGCCACAGAAGATTCGAGTTTTTTAAACTGGAACACGACATCAAAAACGCTTTCAATTGGCGGAACTCTATCGAGTGGCTATAGCCTCGAAGCGTATCCGAACTGGTCCACAAATAGTGGCCTTTACGCTCAATCTGCTTCAACAGGGATAGCTCTCCTTGCGGAGAACACCTGGAACGGGAAAGCGATTAGCGCAACATCTCCTTACGGCATTTCCATTAACTCATACACCGACACAGGCCGCGCTCTTTACTGCTACAGAAACTCAGGCAACGAGTCCTCCGGGGATAACGTCTTGGCCTGGTTTCGGCAGATTGATGCCAACTGCATCACCGACACCGTAAGAATAACGAACAACGGGACCGGGAACGCACTCAATGTTATAGACGGCTCGACTTCTGTTCTCAGCGTAAACGGTGATGGGGTGACGACTGCCGCCGATCTTGTCATTTCAGACCTAACTGCATCAAAGCCAGTATTCACAGATGCAAATAAAAACTTAGTTTCTACCGGGACGCTTGGGGTCGACCAGGGAGGTACGGGGATTACAGCTGTTGCTGCTGGATCGATCTTAGTGGCTAACTCGGCAAATACGATTTCGGCAGTTACGTCTACCTCAGGAACAAAGGTTTGCACAAATACGGATGGGACGATTTCTTGGGAAACGGCTTCGTCTTCAGAGTCTCCATTCACTACGGGCGATGTGAAGCTCACGTTAAAAACGACCGCTGACTCTGGATGGGTTTTGATGAACGATACCACGATTGGGGATGCGTCAAGTGGTGCAACGGGTAGGGCGAATGCGGACACCGAAGCTCTTTTTACCCTACTTTGGAATAACACTCTTGACGCGAATTGCCCGGTGGTCGGTGGCCGTGGAGCGAGTGCCGCTGCGGATTATGCGGCTCATAAAAAGATAACGCTCCCAAAGACACTCGGTAGAGCGTTGGCGGTTTATGGGAGCGGCTCTGGATTGACTGCCCGAGCATTGGCGGCAACAACAGGAACAGAAACACATACGCTTTCGACCGCTGAAATGCCCTCGCACACACACGCTTTTTACGTTGAAGGGTCCGGGATAAATAGCCATACGGGGATAAACGCATCCCTTGTGAATAGCGGAAATTCCTCGTCGCCTAATTTTAGCCCCCCTACAGCGGGTTCTGGTTCAGCCCACGCCAATATGCAACCGACCGTTTTCTTAAACGTGATGATTAAACTTTAAAGGAGAGACCATGAAAATAGACGGAGTGGCTAGAGAGGCTAATGATCTTCACATGGGCGATGAAAGACGGTTTGTGATATATGAAAAAATTGAGCGCGTTATAATCCCCCGCGATTTAAAAGAAAAACGAGCGCAACTTGTGGCTGAGATTGCGGATATCGACGAGACGCTTGCAAAACTAGAAGCCGCTGATTTAGGCATTAAGGGATAGGAGAGACGAAATGAAGAAAGCCTTTACTGCTGTTTTAGCTCTCTTGCTCCTTGCCGCTCCGGTCCATGCGGCAAAATTCACGTTCGAGACAAGCGACGATAACGCCAAGCGTTTTGTCGACGCGATATGCGGATTAAACGGGTATTCCGATACGCTGGAAGGATCACCGAACCCCGAAACTCGGGCGGCGTATGCCAAGCGGAAAACAAAGGAATGGATGGTTGGAACCGTTGACAGGTGGGAAGAAATGCAACGCGTTCAGGCCGCCAGAAACCAGAAACCAGCTTCGATTTTAGTCTCGGAGTCATAAGGCCATGCACCAGGAGAAGCGCGGCTTTGTCGATAAATGGATGCTTCGGGTGAAAGATGCTCTCATCATTTTCTCTGCTCTTGGCGCTTTTCTTGTCTTTGGTGTCAAAATGTCTCAGCTCCCGACTGAGGTTGCGGCGCATGCGGCAGCGATTCAAACGCACGAAAAAAGGCTCGTCGAGCTTCGGGAAGCGGACCTGGCGCTGAAACAAGATCTCGCAGTTTTAAACACGCAGAACCGGTTCATCATATCCGGTATCGACGAGATAAAACGGGTCGTTAAACGGGAGGGATAGAACATGGAACAGGTTATGGGGATTGTTGGTTGGATAAAAGACCACATCGGGGAAATCACGCAAGTGGTGGCATATACGGTCGCCGTGGCGTCCATCGTCGTGAAGCTGACTCCTACATTGAAAGACGACACGATTCTTCAAAAGATCGTGGCGTTTTTGGGTAAGTATATCGCGCTGAACAAAACGATCGACCCGGCCGATCGGCCCAAGTAATGACGGCGATCCTCGGGGTTATATCGGGGTTCATCGCGTGTGCGATAGGGATTTGGAAACTCTTTGGACGGAAAGCCCGGGAGCGCCGGGAACGGATCCAAAAAGCGGAGGACGCGATTAATGAAGGGTTGGAAGCTGGGGACGTGTCTCGTATTAATGCTGGTATTAACCGGCTGCGCCGGAGGTAAGGTCCGGCTTTACCCGATCCAGCAAACTGACATTGAACGCGTGAAAAAGGGGGTGGCGTATGTGCCAAGACAAGACGGATACTACTTCTCAGACTTCTACCTCAAAGAAGTCCTCGACGCCCAAGTCGACGAAGCCCGAAAAAGAAGTTGAGAAATACGATCCAGAATGGCCAGCATATTAAACGGAGGCGTTATGAACAAAAAAGGGGAAGCAGTAATCGGGATTTTGCTCGTCGGCGTGGTCGTGGGGCTTTTCGCGGCGTTCGTCGGAAACTTGAAAGCGAAAGCTGATGCGTTCAACGCACAGCAAGGTATCGTCGTAGCGCAGAAATAGCTTCATCGACGGAGCGGCAGATCGCGATCGCGTATTCTCGTTCACGAGCGAGACCTAAGAAAGTTTCTTGGGCCTCGCTCGTTTTGCCGTCTTGGGTCTTGATCTCCATAAGAAACCCGTGATAGGCCCCCCGCGGTTCAAAAAATAGGATGTCTGGGGTCCCTTTCCGATAGCCCATTCGGACCATCTTCATCGCCATACCCGCACTCATGATAAACCCCGCCGGCGAGATCGTATAAAGAAGGTCAGGATACATCAGTTCGACGTATCGAACAAAATCCGCTTGGATCTTGAATTCATCTTTGGCGCGGCTCATACGTCGCTTTTAAGCGGGGGCATGGCAAGCGCGTTCCCGCGCATAAACTGCCACGGCCGGTGAGACTTGTCCCAGCACTGCGCCTTTAAAAACCCGTCTTTACGGAAAAATTGCCTCATAACGTTTTTGCAGAGTTCGCACTTCATCCCGTGCTTTTTGATCCAGGCTTTATCGGTCCACTTCTCGATCATGGGGTCGTCCGCAGCGATCGAAATCATGCACTCGACCCCCGTGCAAACGTAGAACTTTGCGGTCGTTTTCGTCACCGGGTCCTTAAACATCGTAAAGCGCATTGGCTTTAAACAGAATGGGCACTCCGGCGCTTGGCGCGGCATGATTATGGCTGGCATCGGCGGATCCTTTCTACCTGACCCGGCACTGGCTCTTTAACTACGACCTCGTTCCAATAGTTGAGCCGGAGGCACGTTGCCGTGCGGAAGGAGTAGTTCGGGTCTTTGATCCGCCAGTTCGGGCCGTAAAGTTCGGTTAAAAAGGCTTCCGGCGGGGAAGGAACGCAAAACGTCTGCCCTAGGAATTCGATTGAGGTCAAAATGTCGAACATAGCTCTCGGGAACACTTGGCACTTGCCGTCCGGCTCGACCGGGTGGAAGTAATTGCCTTGGCATAGGTCCCAGTTCACAAGATCGACCCGGATACCGTCTTTCTCAACCTTAATCATCCGGTTGTAGGTATACGGGGTGCTCAAATAGTGGGTCTCGTAACCCAATGTGTCAAAGACCGCTTTTACGACATTGAGCTTCGGCAATAGGTCCGTGTGCCGGATCCCAAGATCAATATCGAAGTCACAGTCGATGAAACCTTTCTCCCTGATAGCGCCAAGGCACGTTCCGAAGATGAGAAAGAACGGTATTTTTAATACGTCTAACACTGATTTGACTTCCAACAGGACGCGCTTTGCGTCCTCGGGGTTCATGTTATCGGGTCTTTGCTTCCAAACGTCTTCGGCTCTCATTTTTTGTATCGCTCCGTTTCTTCACACTCCGCGTTGATGGGGCACTTTTGGGCCCAGGACGGCCGCTGGCGCACCAAGTCCAGCACTTCCGAGCAAGACCCTTCAACCGTCTCTAAAACAAGCTCATCGTGCACCGTAAAGAGAATTCGGTATTTCTTGATGAGCCGGAACATCGCCTCGACCATGATGTCCCGGGCCGTGGCTTGAACGGCGTTTTCAACGAGCTTCCCGCCCCAGGTTTCTTCTACTTCGTATTTGTTCGTCTTACTATTTACGGCTAAGAAAGTGAGGCTCCCTTCGGCGTTGATCGCGGGTTTGTGGTATGCCAAAGTCCGGCCGGAAGGAAGCCTAAGCCGTAAGAATTCCCCTTCTTTATACCATGCCAGATACCCGCACGTTTGGACAGCGCCTGAGGTGACTGCTTTCTTAGCCGCATCTTCCATCGCATACCAAAATCGCGGAACCCGAGCGAACGTCCGCCGGTAAGACTCGACCGCTCGCACGGCAAGCGCATGGTCCACTTCGACCCCATAGGTTTGGCACGTGGCTTCAAAACGAGTCGGACCCATTCCGAATCCTGCGCCCAAAACGGCCTGTTTCCCAAGCTGCCGGCGTTTATCTTTCTTCTGGATTTTTTGGTCACCGTAAATGGCCCGAGCCATGTGGACGTAGATATCCGGTTTCGTGGGGTCCTCATCTTGCTCCTGAAATAGCTTTATCCCGCCTTCTTCACCCGCAAGCCACATGACGACGCGCGCTTCGATCGCCGCGAAGTCCGTGATGAACATCCGGTGGCCTTTCGACGGAATAAACATGCCTCGGATGCACGAAGAAAGCGTTGGCAGAGCTTCGTAACAGACGAGGAACCCTTCGGGAGAGGTTTTAAGCAGCTTGATCGCCGCGTTAATGGCGCCCGCGTCGATGAGGGCTTTGACGAGGTTGTGGATTTGAAAGAGCTTTCCGGCCCAGCGGCCGGTTGAAGCTCCGTGGTAGACAAGCAGATCGCGAACCCGCTCGTCGGGAGAAACTGCTGCAAGGAGCGCAGAATACTTCGCGTTGCTTGTAAGGGACAGTTGTTGTCGAAGTTGTAGGACGCGGAGATTGTCACCACCGGCTTCGGCGATTGCTTTTTTGACCGTTCCTTTCTGAAGATTGGGGAGATCGACGCCTTTGGTTTTGAGGTATTTTTGGATCGCCTGGGTTTTGGTTCCCGCATCAACTTGTCCTCCGGTTCGTGTGTGCAGTTCAGCGTTCAAGGTTTTCGTTTCCTCTTCGATCACCTGAATAGCTTTCTTAACGGCGTCGACATCGATACGTACGCCGGTATCGTTGAGATACTGGTCCATGAACCATACACGTTGTTCGGCAGCGCACAAATCCGGGAGCTTACGGTCGATATCTCGTTCTGCCTCCACGTCGCGTTTACAGTAAAGAAGGAGCCGGTCGAGCTTTTCTTTTTCGATAGCCCCCGTTGTAAAAGAAAGGGCTTTCATGAGCTTGTTTCCGTCGACGTCTTTTTGATGGGGGCATCCTAGCGCCTGGGCCATGTGTTCAAGTCGCCGGGGAAGAGCGTGGGAGGCACCTTTAGCGGCCGTGCAGCGCCACTGTTTGATCGGTATCGGAAGCGCGCCGTAAGCCGGCGTCAGCTTAAAGCGCCAAATGCAGCGCTCGAAAAAAGCGTTATGGGCATGGAACTCCGCGCCCTCCGCGATGAGCTTATTAAGCTCCGGGATGGCAGCGCGGAGTTCCTTGCCGTAAAGCACACCACGAACCGGCGCGTCGTCTATCGCCCAGGCAAGACACAGGATTTCAGTCGTCGGGTCTTCGGCGTAGCGATACGCGCCCGACTCCCAAATGTCCACCTTGGACCGGCTTTCAAAGTCGATATAAACGCGCCGGCTCATGGTTTAAACGTCCCAGGGCTGCTTTTCTTCGGCAGCGGCAGACACCGGAGTGCTAGCGTCGGCGGGGCTTGATTCGGCTACGGCGTCGAACGCGTCCTCCGCGCGCGGACGCGACGAAAATGGCGTGTCGTCCGCGAGTTTTTGAACACCGTTCAGATACACCGTCACCCCCGGCATCGGGCTTTTGGCCGTGCGCGGGAACATCGCGACGGTAAGGACTGCGCGGCACCAGCACCCCGGATAAAGCTCGGAAGCGTCGGTGACGCGGGTTTTATCCCCGCGCAGACAGTCCGGCCGCTCGTTCGTCGAAGACCGGACGACGATGAAACCTTTTTCGTTGTCGTCGATCTTGCCGTTGGTTTTGGGCTTGTCCCCGTCCCTGAACTTCGTGAGCTTCAGGGTGCGCAGGTCCACCTCCGGGCCGAAGTTGGCGCGCGCGATCCGCTCGATTTCCTGCCAAAAGCCTTTGCAGTTATCGTCGATCATATAACGCGCGGCCGGATGAGTGGCTTTTTGATACTCAGCCACTTTGACCTTTTTCGGGAAAAGCATCGTGATCCCGAATTTCTTCTTCGTCTCATCCCCCATCACGGCCACGGCTTCGAAAAGCGCCGGGTATGAAAGATGAAATGCCGGAGTGATATACGTGGATCTGACTTGACCGCTGTTTCTGGGTTGACTCATTTTCCTTCTCCTATCTTTTTTAACGTCTGTCCGTTGTCGGGTGTCTCTGTTAGCGGTGCGACCCTGTCTTTCCAGTTCGGGACGCCTTTGGCTTTCAAGGCGTCTTCGATACCTTTAGGAGACAGGATCTTCACTTTGAACGCGGCTTCACCCAAGTCCGCGAACGCACGTAAAGCGGCTTCCTCATCAAGCCATTTCCGATTGGCTCGCTTTTTGGCTAACTCATAGCCCGGGATCATGCCTCCCGCTTCGACGAGTTCTTGCGCGTAAGCCGCGCAAGCATCCAGCCAATCCTCGATCAAGTCTTTCTTATCGAGAATGCGCTTGATGGTGGGCACGTCAAGCCCCCGGACATCCGGTAAAATCAAATCTTTACCCGGAATGGCCGGCAGTGTGGCCGATATGTCTTGCCTAAGTGTTGGGCAGATCGGCTTTGCCCAACACCACTTGCACCAAGACCCGGCCACGGTGGGGGCGCCGGGTTCTTCAGTCAGTGCGATCTTACGCGCGGCTTCTTTTACGAAAGTGTCGACGTAAAAAGCGTCCGTCGTCCATTCCGAGATTTGGCTTTCCACTCGGGGCTGGACGATGACGCATTTAAGCCTGCCCGCTTCCGCTTCGCACATAAGCGGCACCCCGTATAAAAGAAGCTGGGGGTTGTCCGCCGCCGGCACAAGCACTCCTTTACCATATTTAAAATCAATTACGGTAACGGTGTGGTAGGGCCGGATGATTGCGATGTCGAGTGTCCCGCGCACTTTACCTGGGAAAATATCGACCTTTTTCTCTATGAGAAGCTCCCCGCCGGACTGAAGCTCTGTTTTCACGTAGTCCTTGGTAAACGCGACGGCTTCTGCCATCTGATTGTCGACCTCGAACTCGCCGATTTCAGACCCCACAAAATCGTAGGGGTTGAGTTTCATATCCTTCAGGCACTTCTCAAGAAGCGCATGTGCAGCTTCCCCTTCTCCGGCGTGAACGCTTTGCTCCGGCTTTGGCATCTGGGCGCAGAGCGCCACAGAGCCGGGGCAATTCATCCAGCGCGAAGCGTTCGACGGTGAAAGGGCCGTATGTGTTTTCTTCGCGGGTTCCACCGAGGGCTTTTTTACCCCGTTTTTAGGGACGAGGGCCATTGTCAGACCTCGACTTTCGCCCTGATTTTGTTTTTCTTGCACCAGTTGTCGAGCATGGCGGCGGCTTCCGCGGCTTTGGCGTCCGGAACTTTGATGAGTTTGGGTTCCTGGGGGTTAAAGATCGCCGCGACCGAACGGCAAAACGTGACGAGCGCGTTGGTCTGGGGTCCGGCCACGTCGATATACTTCTGGGCGAGTGCCCGAAGTTCGGCACCGGTTCTCACTCCCGGGGTTTCCCCCGCACCGTCGTTGTCGTCCATCGGCGGACCCGCCGGCGTGTCGTCAGCCGCAATTCCGGGGACCTCGTCCACCGGTTCGGGTGCGGGCGTTTCTTTTTTGGCTCGCGGCTTCTTCGGTTCTTCCACGACCGGGGCTTCCGCCGGCGCGGCCGGTGCGCTATGCGCGGACCCCGCGATTCGTTCCAGTGCCACTGCTATTCGTTCTAGGGTTTGTTCGATACTCACAAGACACACTCCATTTCTTTTAAACAGTCTTTACAGACTGATATTTTTGAGACTCGTTTAAGGTCTTTTATCTCTGTCACCTTGCCACACACGCGGCATTTCGTATTTAAAAACTCCGCCTCTCCGGCCCTCCTTTCATCCATGATGGTGTTGATGGTTTTTGCTTTTTCGGAAAGCTTGTCGATGATGTCTTCGTCGACGCTTTTTTCGGCGATGAGAAACTGCGCGGTGACGGGTCGGGTTTGACCCATACGGTTAAGTCGATCGATCGCTTGCCGGATCTCATTCGGGACGTAAGATATTTCAACGAATACCGCTGTATCGCAGACAGTCTGAAGTCCGTCGATACCGAAACCCGCCGATTGGATGTTTCCCACAAATAGCTGTATTTTGGGATCGTTCTGAAAGCTGATAAGGGCCTCGTCTTTTTCTTTTGCACTTTGATCTCCTGTATATCGGACAGCGTGGTTTTTAAATTCTCGCATGATGGTGTCAGCGACAGCTTTATGCCAAATAAATACCACGATTTTTTCTTTCTCGAGTAAAAGGTCGTGCAAGTGTTCTACTGCGGCCTCCGCTTTAATTATCCCGAGCGAGTGCCGGATAGACGACGACTCTCCGATCACTCTCTTTAAATTAAATTCCGCGCGTTCTTGTTCGACGAGTTTAATAAGCTTGTTCGATGGGTCGAGATAAATTTTGTCATACGTCACGGGCGGAAGTTCTTTAGCGACTTCTGATTTAAGACGCCGCAGCATGATGGGTTTAAGAAGCCGCGCAAGCTCGTCCAGGTTGGACGCTCCCGTCGCGTCAAAACCGAAAGTCCCTTGATATCCGGCGCAAAACTTATACGCAAAATTATAGTAGTCCTGATATTTACCCAAGACTCCCGGGAATAGCGCCCGAAGCACCGTATAAAGCTCGATCGGCCGGTTTAAAACCGGAGTTCCAGTTACCATCCAGCGCCGGGACGCGCGGTTATAAAGCCCTTTCTTCCCTAAGATCATCTTGGTGCGCTTGGCTTCGATGTTTTTTAGAAAATGTGACTCATCGCAGACCATCACCGGCCAAGTCTGTTCTTTCAGCCGGGAGATTAGCGGCTCTTTCCACGCGATGTCGTAGTTGATGATATTCACGGCCGTAGGCTCTGGCATAAACTTAGGGCTTGAGATTTCTTTAATAAACGCTTGCGGCATCTGTTCTCTTGTGCGCTTCATCCAGGAACGCCGGATGGATTGAGGACAAAGGATAATGCCACTTTCAAGCCCGAGTTTTTTCATCGCTTCAAGAACCTGGAACGTTTTACCCAGGCCCATGTCGTCGGCCAGAATGGCGTTCTGGCGCAGCGTCAAAAAATCCCGGCCTTTTTCTTGGAACGGTAGAAGTTTAATCATGGCTCTTCGGCGATAGCCTTTTTTAGTCGCTGTTTGTCTTTTTCGAATTGTTCATACATGTAATCTTGCACAGCTTTTTCTCCATGGTCTTGTTCTTCTTTGCCATAGACCCACTTGTAGTTGTCGTCCATAGGGCGCATACCGTTGACCCAATGCCGGTGCTCAATCACGACGTCTTTTGTAAAGTGAAGAAGCCCAAGCGCCCCGAAAAGTTTGCCTTGCACGACGTCGATTCCGATGTGGCGCACCCCCGGGGCCGCGATCCAGCCAAGAGCCCGTGTGGCTTTGCCTGAAATAACGCAGCCGGATGGATGCAGATACTGGGCCCAATTTGTGAGCTTGTCGTCAGCACACGCGATCCCCCAGCCGTTTGTTTTCTCTTCGGCCAAGGCGATCAGCTTTTCATCCCACTTCTCCGTCACAAAAAGATGGTCGTCGTTCAAGTTCGAATAGTAATCCGCCCGGCGGGCGAAGGAGAACCAGTTGAAGACTTCTGCGATATACCGGCGCGGGCCGACTATCATTTTGATATCCGGGTGTTCGGGGTTCGTGTATTCCATAAGCCTTGGGTCGTCGTCGTTTAAGTAAATAATCATCCGGGTCCAACCGTCTCGTTTGGTCTTAAGAAACGACTCGACCATTTGTCGACAAAGCTCCGGTCGGCCCCGCGAGGGGATAATGACAAGAAGCGTCTTATCCAATTTTCGGCTCCTTCCCGGTGCCCTTTAAAATATAGAGGTCTTTGCAACCGTCTTCTCCAAAAAGCTCAACCATCGCTTTAAAATTCTTGTGCGCGGGGTTGAGCTTTCGTTTCATAAGAAGCTGGCGCGCATCGGAATTGAAAAGGAAAAGCCGGTTCCAGGGTGTAACCTCCATGTGATTGATTTGAATGTCCATATGCGCGTAGGGCTGGATATCCAGATCAAGACATTTCTGGCAAAATTGGGCGTCGGCCGTGCATTCTTCTTTGGCATCGAACCAGGGGTATTTCATCTTCGAGTAAATCGAAGTTTTAAAGAGCGTGAGAGGGAACGCCGTAAGATCGACGGGCACAATTCCTTCGCCGTCGGCTTCGATGAGTGTGTCGCGCCCGCCTTTTTCGCACTCTTGGAGCGTCATCTTGGGGTCTTTTTTCACGAACGCGCAGCGCATATAAGGGAACCCGCGGATATACATCACCGCGGAAATAAAATCTTTGTCGGCGTTCAGAAGTTTCATCACATCTCCCGGCTGAACCCCCCAGATATCGTCGTCGAGTCTAAGAATGTGCGTGAAGTTATTCACAAGCGCACATCGGATGATCTCGTTTTCAGCCTTGTGGATCGTTTTGCGATACTGGAAGTTGAATCCGTATTCAACCCCGGCGCGTTTGAGATCCTGAAGGATGACAAGAAGAGTTGCCAGCCACCGGTTCGGGTTGGGGTCCAAGCCAAACGTGGGCATTCCGATTAAAATTTTAAGTGGTTGAGTCTCTGCGGTCATTCTCCTTCGCCTCCCTCTTCACGTGTTTTAGCTTTATACTCGACACCTCCGGCAGCATAGAAATTGTCGTAGACGTCTTCCGATAAGTGCTTGATCTTTTCTTCGATCTTAAATCCCTTATCGAGAATATTTTTGTTTTGGACCCGGATTTTGTTCGTATTCCGGATCATAATCGAGCGCCGGCCGACCTCGGCCAGCGACATCGATCCTTCCGACGCATTCCGGACCGAATGCTCCAAGTCCCAGATCGTAAGATTGGTCTGGGCGATCCGAATGACGGCGAGTAAGAGTTCGCCGTCGATCCCGGCATCTTTCAGCCAGCCCAGCATCATATCGAGTTCGGCTTCGGCGCCAGGTAGCTTGCATAGCGCTTTCTTCGACACGATCGAAAAAATGTCGACGAACTCACCGAAAGAATAGCTGAACGGTCGGCGTTCTTTCACCGCATGACCTCCTGTGGGTTGACGATTCCTTTCTCTTTTACGTGTTCGTGCGTCATACAAAACTCAAATGGTCCGGCGGGTTCAAAAAACCCTCCATGAACGCGTTCGTCGACTGATGCCGGCAGTGGCCGGCGCATTCGGTATGAACGTCAAACTTCGTTTTCATATGCTCGACGATCGCCCAATACCGTTCGGAGTTTAGGATTTCTCCGAGAGACTGTTTAACAAGATCGCCGTAACAGTAGCGCGGATCGCCGAAGAGGTATCCGCAAGGGTAGCACTTGCCGTCTCCGGATATCTGGAAAAGAAGGGGCACGTCGTAGCAGTGGTTGTAGGGACGACGATGGCGCGAAGCGATTGCTTGGAATTTCACGACGATCTTCGTGCGATCCGTCGACATCGCCTCTGCCTGGTGCAGGATTTTCATGACGTCCGGATGGTCGAACCATTCTTCCTCCGGCACCACCATTCCGGGTTCTTTGGGGTCCGAGCACTGCTTCACGACGAAGTAGTCGACGCCGGCGTCGATGGCGTAGCGGGCTTCGCGTAAAACAAATGGGAGCGCATTTTTGGTGAGCACCATCTGAAGCCCGATCGTGACGGGGAGCTTCTTACGCTGCTTCCCTGCGACGCACTTCTCAATATTCCCCCGGACCTGGGGCCAATACGGCCGGCCGTGCACGACTTCGTATCCTTCTTCGATCGCGGACACATTAAAACGAAGCCAAACGAGGCGATAAAGAAGTGTTGCTATCGCCTCGTTCGTCATCTTGACCCCGTTTGTCGCCATCGCCATGTCGAGACCGTTTTCGGCCCCGGCTTCCACGGCTTCGATGAGCGCCGGATGAAGGGTGGGCTCTCCATCCCCCACGATTGAAATTCCTTTTATGCCAAGTTTAGGCGCGTCTTTGAAAAGCTGGACGAGTGCTGCCGGTGGGATCATGTCACCCGTCATCTTCTGATGGATGCCATAGCAAAACTCGCATTTAATATTGCAGAATTTTGTGATCCCGATATCGATCGTGATCGGCACGATGCGTTTGCCGTTTATGTAATGTGTGTAAATTCTTGGCATGTGCCAGAGAAGTTTGTTTGAATCCAGACCCCATTTATCGTTCATTTGGCTTTTCTCCCGTAAGCAGTTCCAATACTTTAATAAGATCGTCTACCTCAATAGCCGTTCGCCCATCGGAAGTAGAAATAGTGATAATCCCCCGGCTACCGTGCAAACGGGTAATTAACGCAGGGTTATACCAACTCGACCCGATCTTAATGAACATCATTTCACAACCTCGATCTCGACAGAACAATGCCCGCCCTCTTGAAACCGGTTAGTTTTGAGTTTCACATCGCAAGGATTGCAAAGGCCATAATCGGGGCAATTCACCGGCCCGTCGTGCTCCCACGCGCCGGTTTGTTTTCCTGCGTAAAGAAAACGATGGCAAGGATAAAGATGGCCGTCCGGGGCAAAAAGCATTTCGGACGGGGTGCACTTGACCATGATCCCTTTATGCCCCGTCACGGCGTCCGGGTATTTATATGTGCCGTGTTCTGCGTCCAGATACTCCTTAGTTTTAAAAATCATCCCTTCAAGTTCGCACGTTTTGCGCATGAGAACGTTTTTGTGACGCATCGCCGGATGGTCGATACCCCAGATACCGACCGAATACCCGCGTTTATGCAGCCGCCTGACGTTACGAAAAAGTTTCGGACCGTTGGTGTTCGCGTGAAGCGAAAACCGGATCGAAGGATACGGCGCCGGACGTGAAAACATTTCGGGGAACGTTTGGTCGAGAAAGGAGTCCACATCAAATTGACCGTTCGTAAGGATGTCGATCGTCTTCCCCATCATGCTTAACTCTCGGAGAAGGGGGTAGAACCCACCATACATCGTAGGCTCTCCGCCTTGGAGCGTGATCGGAAGATCCGGCCGGGTTTGGATGGGGGCCAGTATTTCCATCCACTTCCAGTAGTCAATCTCTTTCCGGTGCGCAAAGTCGCCTTGCCTGTTCAAGCAGTAGTCGCACCCCATGCCACAGCGAAGCGTCAGAAACACGCCGATGTAGTTTATGTTTTTCAGCATTTGATATACCCCGCTTTTTCTGATTTAATCCAATCGTCGAAGCCCCAACCGTGGTAAAACGGAAGCCCGATCGCCCTTAAAATTTCGCCATCATTTCGGATACAGTGAATCTCATCGAGGAATTTAAAGTAGTCGTCGGCCCCGTTACCGATAAATTTGACGTTCGCCCCCCGAATCACGGCGTCGAGTTTAATCTGTTCAAGCGCCCGGAGCACCAGGAACGCCGCGATGGAATAGACAATCGGGACAAACCCGACCTCGGCCATTCCCGCCGCGATCCCGACGGTGGCCTGTTCCATAATCCCGAAGTTATAGACGCGATCGGGGAAAAGTTTCTTTAAGGTGTCCATTTTGCCAAAGCCCGAGTCGCATACGATAAGCCAGTATCTTTGGTCGCGCGCAAAGTGTGGGATTAGCGCGTCAATGATCGTGTCCCGATTGACTTCAACCACGGTATTCTCTTTCGTTTTCGTCCGGCACCCGGTAATGGAACTTCGCTATGTTTTCGATCGCCGGGAACCCTTTACCTTTAGTCGTAATGGCTAACACCACCGGCGGCCGGCGCGCCAAGATTTTTACGAGTGTTTCATAGTCGTGGCCGCTACAGATCACGACCGGAAGCCCCCAGCCGGTGAACCGGTGTGCCAAGTTCCCGCCTAAGACCTCGTCCACCCGGTCGATCGCTTGGAGACCGTTCACGTCGACGACGACGGTGATATTTTTAAGCTCTTGGTGGCGCATAAAACTAAGCGCCTCCCAGCAGGACCCTTCTTGCATTTCCCCGTCGCCCACGATCACAAACGTATGCCGCTTGGAGAACGAAAGTTTACGCCCGAACGCCCGGCCGACGGCAATCGGAAGCCCGTGGCCCAGAGAGCCGAGTTCGCCATAACACCCCGGTAGTTTGAACTCTTCCCAATTGGCTTTTGGAATCCGGCCTTGATCGGCGTCGATGGCATAAAGCCCGTAGCATCCGTGCGCTTTTGAGAAAACCAGATCATCCGCCGCGAATTCTTTTTCATATCGGAGGGCCACCAAGATATCAAGGCAGGAAAGACTCGATGCGATATGGCCCATGTTATTTTTACACCCCACGCGCATGATCTCTTTTCTTAAAAACTCGATCTTGGATCTCATATGGACTCCATTAACTGCGCCAAGCGTTCCCGTTCGGGTTTAAGATATGTCGTGACGAATACCGCCCCGTCTCGCACGATGTTTTTCATCCATCCAAGCTCGGTGAGCGCTTGCGCGATCCGGGATTGGTCGCCGCGCGTAACCGATTTCATAGGAAACCCGCAGTATTCCAGAATCACCTCCGGCCGAATCTCATCAACCGATGGATTCTCTTTAATCCAGCGGTTGACGTGGTAGCGCATGGGCTCTTCCGGCATGCGCATCTGAGCTTCCAACGCTTGAAGCTCGGCGGCTTCACCAATAAGATAGAGCCGTTCCTTGTCATAAATGGCGCGCGCCTCCGCCCAAAGCTGATCGGCGGCGTTTTCGAGGCCCACAAGATCCACCATCCCTGAAAAGCGCACGATCCAGTATCGCCGGTTGCCCGTGACATCTTTAAGATACCCGATGTGCTCTGGGTTTACCGTGGCGATGAAGATACTTTGGCGCGCAAAGTCGCGCGCGTGGCGCTCGTAGGCAAGGCGAACCGTATCTTTGTCGCGCGTGATGAAACTTTTAAGGGCATTCGTATCACCCCAATTTAGGGCCGAAAGCTCCGATAACTCGATGATCCATTTATTGAGCATCATCGCGACCGCATCTTTCGAGTGCGGGTCCAGGTTCATATCGCCCGCCCAGGACCGGCCGAGTATCCGGCATGCGGTTGATTTCCCAATGCCTTGCGATCCTTCAATAATAAGAACGTGGTCCCACTTGCATCCGGGTTCGAATACGCGCTTCACCGCCGCGCAGAGCACTTTACGGCCGACCTCCCGGGTGTATACCGTGTCGACCGCGCCGCCGTATTTTGAAAGCCAAGAATCCAGCCGGGGTGTGCCGTCCCATTCCAAACTATTCAGGTAATTCCGGATCGGATGATAGTGCCTCTTATGCGCCGCTACCATAATGGCTTCTTGAATGGTTTGAGTGGCAAATTCAACTCGGATTGTTTTAGTAAGAAAAAACTTAAGAAGGGTTATATCGCTATCGGTGAGGTTTGGCCCTTGAGGCCCGCGCTCTTTATACCAAGGGGCCTGTCCCGCCACTTCGACCATGCTGGAAAAACAATTGAAGCGAAAAACGTCGTTAAGCTGGGGTAGCGTGACAAGGTAGTTGACGCAGTTATTGAGCGTTTTTTGGGGGATGTTTGACTTGGGCTTAAAATCCCAACGCGTAGTCCCCGTGTCCATCTTCTCACCGACTTCGGCGGTCTTAAAAATGGCGGCGACGTTAAGGCGCCCCGGTTTTTCTTTACCATAGGTATACGCGCTTCGGACCACGTGGTCGAGTTCGGCGCCGTCGACCGGGGGAACAAGTTTAATCTGGTTGTAGTAGGCGTCAATAACCTCGCGCGTCTTGCCTTGAGAAAGCCCCAGGTCCCGGCCGCGACATGCGGCGATGTAAATTGAATTGGACTGGCCTTGTCCTTTAGGAATCTCGGGCATCTGGGCGAGAACGTCTTTATACCTATCGACGTTGGCCGGATCGTCGTCGACAAAACCCTCTTCGGGTTCCGGCCCTTCGAAAATCGGTTTTGGCTTTCTCTTAACCAATTCGATGAGCGCCGCGGGAGCGTCCATGATCTCAAGCGGCCCGCCGGATAAGACCTCATACACCGCTTTGGTCTCCGGGTGCACGGAGCCGGGGCCCACGACGTAGAACGGCCCATAGCGAAACTCAAGACCCGGGTAATCCGGATGATTGACCCCGATGTCGACGCCCTCGGGCACTCGGAAGTAGATGTGGAACCCTCCGGTGCCGGTCCGAACAATGAACGTATCATCAAACCAACCTTTGCCAAGCGCGGCTTTCTCTGCCAGCTTTTTTAACGATTCTTTTCCCGGCGCGCCTTTTTTAACGTCGACGTCGAGAATCAAAAACCCGTCCGCGATTACGCCGTAATTCCCCAAGAAATCCGCCCGTGCTAGATTTGGATCATATGGGGTTTCTTTCCACTTGAGCCCGTATTCGGGCTCTTTACCGCCGTCCCTGAGCGGAAAAAGCCGAAACCCCGCCTTAGCGTATTCTTGAACGATGTCCACGTGTGGCCTTTAAATATCTACTTCATCCGGGAGCTTGATTGACTTCTGGACTTCACTGCCCAGAACGAAATACCTCTTACCATTCCTGCCCGCTTTCAACTCACTACGATGAATGCGTTGCATGACGGCGTTGTGCGACAAACCCAAAAACTCCGCGACTTCGCTTACCGAAAACACGGCCTTGGGGTCCAGCGTCTTAATGCCCTGAAAATCAGGACTCTTCAAACGGATCACCTCCCATCCATTTTAAGCCGCGCCGAAAAAGCCTCTGCCTTAGTCCGAAAGTTTCCCCTCCGGCTGCGCGGCGATACATTTTGGTTACCGTTTTTTCGTCACTTGATAAAAGCTTCTTGGGTTGCAGCGCTTCCAGGCGCTCGACCGTGCATCGTTCCCATTCGGTCATCCGATAATGGAGCTTCCTCGTTTCGTCGATTAGAGCCTTTGCATCAACCCACAAGAGCATTCAGTAATCCTTACCGTTCGGTGATTTTCATCAATTTTAACGGCGTAATGATGCTCATTTTATACCCAAAAAAGCCTTTGTCAACAATTTATTTTTCGAGCACTTCCTGGACTTCAACCTTTAAAAGCCCCTCGGAAAGTGGCACTCCTAGCGACTTAAAAGCCCGTGGTGATAGGTCTATGACACGCCCGGCTCGGACTAGCCGTTTCGATGGCCCGAGGTCCGTGCAACGCACAAAAACCGTTTTTCCGGTCGTGTAGCTATAGACCATAAAGGTCTTTCCGAAGTCGGACCGACTCGGACGCGCGCACGTCAAACGCGTTTCGTCGTAGCGCTCACCCGTAGCCGTAAAAATGCCGCTAGTCCCTTCACGCTGACAGGACTTGACCGTATAATAACTCGCGGTCCCGCTTTCGGCAAACGCCGCCGTAGCGGTCAAGATCAATCCAGTTAAAATAATCACCGGGACTTTTCGCACGGGACTTTTCCTTATGTAGACCCCATCGGTTAAAGTGACGCGCCGCAACCGGGGACCGGGCGAAAGGGTCAGTAACTCCCAAAAGCCCCCGGCTTGGTGGATCACGGCGCGCGTGTCTTTAGTGTGCGGGACGCGTCCCGCCACGGTTTAGCTTGTGCCATAATGCGCGCAACTGATTTAAACGCATCCGCCGGAAGCGCGCGCCGTCTTTCGGGTATATCTTCGTCAGCCAATCAATGATATGACCGCGCGGCGGGTTGGGCCAATAGGTCATCATGCCTTTAACCTTTTCTTTTTACTAGCCTCATCAGCGCCCGCACTACGGACGGACACCGCGCAAGGATCGCGCGGCGTTTCGGCCTAGACCGTAAAGCGTTTGCCGTCTTTGGTAAATTCGTATTCGTTCGCCTCCATCACTTCGGCGATATATTCTTCGCTGTCGTGATATTCGACTTCCTTCTTATGATAGACGCGATAATCTTCAAGAATAGCCGCTAAAAATTCATGCTCTAACTCTTCGAGCACGTCCG
>Ga0172371_10004995_pt1 | contig 19794 bp, 18 predicted proteins | sample Lak12m_FD_114543 | JGI IMG/M metagenome (GOLD analysis project Ga0172371, IMG submission 114543) | Freshwater microbial communities from Kabuno Bay, South-Kivu, Congo - kab_022012_12m | ecosystem: Environmental > Aquatic > Freshwater > Lake | place: Democratic Republic of the Congo: South-Kivu... | reverse complement strand
GCGAAGGGATGGGAACAATCCACAATCGCGACCGCATCCACAGCTCTGGCGCGGCCGGCCATTTCAGAAGCGTTCTTCCTGCCGGTATCGGTCTCGACTCCAGTTTGAGCGGCGACCCGCTCCCCAAGCCTCGTCGCCACGCTGACCACGATCTTATGGCCTTCACTCTGGAGTCTGGACACCGCCTGATTGGCTTCAGTAGTGCCGCCAATAAGGTAAATCGTTTGACTGGCGCTCATTTTTTCTTGCCTTCGTATCCGCGACCCGTCACCATTCTGCCGCCAATTATCGCAGTCCTCGAGTTGCCCACGATGATAATCGTCCTCATATCGATGTCCTGATCGGCCAGATTGCCGACCGTGGTAATAACGGCAGTTTCATCCGGGCCACCCGCATCCCGGACCCAGCCGGCGATGGTTGCCGGCGGCCGCTCTTCCGCGAAGATGCCGCAAACCTCCTCAAACAGGGGACGGCGCTTCCTGCTTGCAGGATTGTAAAGGCACACGACCAGATCGGACGCAGCCGCAAGGCGCGCCCGCCGTAACACTTCCAGCCTCGGAGTCAACAGATCGCTGAGGCTCAGGGTAACGTAATCATTCATCAGCGGCGCCCCGAGACTGGCGGCCGCGATCTGCGCTGAAGTTACTCCCGGCACAACCGCGACCGGTATGGCATCGGCAAGCTCGAGCATTGGGCCCGCCATGCCGTAGACACCCGGATCGCCGCTGGATACCATGGCGACCGCCCGGCCCGATGAAGCCAATTCCAGCGCTTCCCGGCAGCGATCGATCTCCGCTCCCATGGAGCCGGTAATGAATTCCTTATCGGGAAACAGGGAGCGGATCTGTTCAATATAAGTGCGGTAGCCAATGATGACGTCAGCCTCCCGTAAAGCTTTGGTGGCTGCGGCAGTCAGAATCGGCGCTGTACCGGCGCCGGTGCCCACAACCAGAACCCTGCCGGTCTCAACCGCGGCCCCGTTTGCAAAATGGACACTGCGATCTTCTCCCTTACCGGGAAAATCATGGGACTTTAGCGCCAGGGCCACGGTCACCTTACCGAAAGCTTCCTTCCCCGAGATCAGGTCGCCGTTGCCGGTGGCCAGCAGTGCCGCTGGCTCGCAAACCGCTGGGGTTCCGGTCCTTTCAGCGACAAAATCGTTTCCCGGCCGTCCCAGCCCGGACAGTTCAGAGGCTCCGAAATAGATGATACCTGTTCCCAGGGCGGTGGCGGCTTCGGTGATTCCGGTTTCATCCTTTTTAATGTCAATGGTGGCAACCTGACCAATGGCATGGATGGAGATGCCATGACCGGCACAGGCCGCCCTGATGGCATCGAGTATCTCGCCAGACGTAGCGCCACGGCGGCAACCGATTCCGGCAACAACCGAACGGGGAATCAGCCTGGCGGTCCTGGCTCCCGCCATAACGTCGACTTCGCCTGCTTCCGCCTCGGCGTCGCCATCAACCCGGTGTGATATCAATAGCCTGCCGTCATAACCGCTGGCATCGCCGCCGGCAGGCACCCATCCATAAGCCTCAACACCGGGGTCTTCACGGCTTTCGATGCAAACCGGCCGGCCGTCGACAAGTAGCGCCGTCACACGCCTGAGCGCCACCGGATCATCAATGGTCAGGTCCAGCTGCCTCGCAAGCTCATCGGGAGCGGTCAGACCCCTGACATCGCTGGCGGTAGTTATGACCGCTTCACCGCCGGTAAATTCTGCTATCTCCTGCGCCAGGCGGTTGGCTCCGGCAGCATGGCCCCCGAGCAACGGCACGACATGCCGTCCTTTCTCATCGAGGACGATCACGGCCGGATCGTGCTGCTTCGACTGCAGGCAGGGGGCCAGAATGCGGAAAGCGACACCGGCCGCCATGATACAAACAAGCGTGTCACCGGCACGAAAACGCTCCGGCAGTTCGGTACTGATGTTGTCATAAGGATCGCAATGTCCGCAACCGAGGCTCTGACAACGTGGCAGCCTCGCCGTGCCGCCAAAGCGGTCACGAAGCTCCAGAGCCAGGAGTGACCCGCCGGCAGTAATCGAGAAGTAACTGATTTTATGCAGATCTGTCATTGAATGCGGATCAGTCACCATCTCTACATTCGTGGGAAAACCCTTTGTGGTAAAGCTGCGATTCATCGCCCGCCTGCGCCAGCGCCTCTCCCACGAGGATAATGGCGGTACGATCTATGCCGGCAGCCGCGACTTCATCGGCGAGCCGCGCCACGGTCGTCCTCAAAATCCGTTGATCGGAACGGCTGGCGTATTGGACTACGGCTACCGGTGTTGCAGCTTCGTAACCCTCGAGCAGCTTGCGCTGAACCTGCGCCACCAGTCCCACACTCAGGAATATCGCCATGGTAGCCCGATGAACGGCAAGACCGGCGATGTCCTCAGACTCGGGCACGGGGGTTCTGCCGGCAACGCGGGTTACGATAACCGTCTGGGAAACGCCTGGGACTGTCAGCTCACTTGCCAGGGCCGCGGCGGCTGCGCCCAGCGAGCTGACTCCGGGAACCACCTCAAAATCGATTCCCGCCTGTCGCAACCGTGCGATCTGTTCCTTGATGGCGCCATAAAATGCAGGGTCACCACTGTGCAGCCGAACTACTCTCTTGCCTTCGCGGGCTCGTACCACCATTGCCTCGACTATGTCGTCCAAACATAGCGGCGCGCTGCTGATTACTTCTGCCTGTGGTGAAAATTCGAGCAGATCGGTATTTACCAGCGAGCCGGCGTAAATTACTGCATCGGCCTGCTGTAGCAGCCGCATGCCCTTGATGGTGAGAAGTTCGGGATCTCCGGGCCCGGCTCCCAGAAAGAAAACTTTTTCAGTCATGAGCGGTCTCCATTCCAATCATCCCAATTCTTCTCCAGGATTTGAGGTTCTTTCCGGCTGAATCCATAGCACGGCGAAATAAGGCAGCGACTCCGCGGCCGCGCGGTCGAGATCGTGGATCAGGCGCTCGCCGGAACCTCCCAGTTCAATGGCTGCCCGAGCCCGTTTCCAGGCTCCAACCCGATCAAGTAAATCGAGAGACTCGGGGGCAAGCGATCGCGGCTTGATGACGATCACCGACCCTCCCAGCCTGAGCGCCGCCGCCAGTGCTTCATGCGCATTCCCGCTGACCACAACAGTCGGTGTGTCACCATCGGCCATAGGCAAACCCAGGGCCGCCGCGGTGGCGCTTGCGGCGGTGACGCCACTGACGACTTCAATCGAGCCCGGAAATCTCTGCGCCAGGTACCCAAAAGTGCTGTAAAACAGGGGATCCCCCAGTGACAGATAGGCGACGTCGTCCCCGGCGGATGCGGCTTTGACGATGGCTTGAGCGGCCTCGACATGAGCCTGTTCCAGGCGTGTCTGATCCCTGGTCATTGGCATCAGCAATGGCAGCAGCCTAGTCTTCTCGAGGAGGTAACTCTTAACAGTTTCGAGAGCACGGCTGCCGGCGCCACGTTTGTGAACTGGATAAGCCACAGTGGGCGCCTGCTGGATAATTTCAATGGCGCGGACTGTCAACAGCCCGGGGTCCCCCGGTCCGACACCGACGCCGAACAGGGTCCCCAATCGCTGGCTTCTACTTCTTGTATGATTTGTGGTCATGTGCGCTCCGCTGGTTTATCGCCAGTGAAAATTATCACTGGGTTATGTTCCGCCCACTTTTGCGCCGCACCCCTGGAAATCACGACTTTCGTGGCCGATCGCTCAACCAGTCCCGAAGCGGCAAAAAGAGCGTGCGCTTTTATTTTGGTCTCCTCGAGCAAAGCTGTTACCACGATTCTGCCGCCGGGCGCGAGCGCAGCGAGCGCCCCCTGAAAAATGGTGTCGAGTCGGCCGTCATTGCCGCCGATAATGACCAGATCCGGCTGAGGCAGACCAGCGAAACAATCAGGCGCCTCACCCTGAATAGTTTCGATTACGGCGCCAAAGTGGCTGGCGTTCTCCTCTGTGGTCTGACAAGCTTCAGAATTTTTATCAATGGAATAAACCCGGGCCCGGGGTTCCATCAAAGCGCATTCAATTCCGTAGCTGCCGGTGCCGGCGCCGGAATCCCAGATAATCCGGCGGCCCCGTGGCCGCGCCTTGGAAAGCAGCACGGCGCGTACTTCACTTTTAGATAGCGGAATACCCGGGCGCCGCAACCACATCTCATCGGGAATTCCCGGAACCGGGGCGGGCATTGCCCCAGGAAAATCGGCGAAGGCTTCACGGTCCAGGTCCGGTTTGCCGGCAGCGACATCCCTTATAGCTTCTTTTTGCCCATAACCGGCCGGCCATACCAGTAACAGTGAATTGCCGGGAAATTCCCGGAGCGCAACCTCGCCTAAAGTACCTTGCCATAGCTGCTCGTCACCAAGCCCCAGATTGGTACCAACAGCGGCGCGGCTGGCAGCTAAAAGTCGCGGCAGATCGGCCGCAATCGCCTGCGGCGTGCTGTCAATATCACACAAATATACAGTCGCGGAGGACCGGCTGGGAAGGGGAGCCGGGTCCTGGGCCCGTCCATGCAGGCTTATTATTGCCCAACCCTGCCAGGTAAGGCGTAATTGCGCCGCCAGCAGCTGCACCGAGGAAATGCCAGGTTCAACCTGGATCCGGTCACCGAATTCCCGGCTCAGAAACGGCAGGATACTATAGCAGCCCGGATCGCCGCTCACCAGAACACAGACATCCCCGTGCTCGAGACCGGCCGCGATGAAGCTTCGGGCCTCGTTCAGGTCGGCGCCGATAGCATGGGTTTCGGCCGCAGCCGGCGCCAACGCCAGAAAACGGCCGCCGCCCGCTACAAACCCGCAGCCGGCCACGATCCTCCGGGCCTCTGCGGTAAGCCGCGCTTCCGTACCCGGCCCCGCGCCCACTATATAAAGTGTATTTTTCTTCCCATTCATAGAAACTCAGGCCCGTCCGACAATTTCTCCACGCCCGTTCGTGAGCATAACTTCAGCCGCGATTCCATATTCTTTCTTCACGCGCGCCGCCACCCGGCGAGCAGCCTCATTCAGCGCTACGGTTCCCTCTTCCCCCCCTGCTTCAAGCCGTGCCAGCGCTGCCTCCGTGTTCGCCAGCAAGGTAAGACCCTTTGCCTGGCGCGGACTCCAGCCGGCCTGCGCCGCGCAATCGGCCAGCACATCCAGCGGCATGGGAGCGCGGCTGGAGTGAGTATTGAAATCTCCGCGCGCCAGCTTTGCCAGCTTGGATACGTGGCCGAGCAGTACAATTTTATTGATGCCGCGTTGCCGCGCCGCCGTCAGCATCATATCGATGTAGTTACCGGTCTGGATCACCGACAGGGGCTCGAACCCGGCCTTCAGCGCCGTCCGTTCTCCCTTGGCCCCGGGCACCAGAACCGGACGCCTGACCCCAGCCGCCCGCGCCACATCCAGCTGCGGCAACAGCGATTCCTGATATGCAGCCGAAGACCAGGGTTCGACGCGGCCGGTGGTTCCCAGAATACTGAGGCCCCCGATTATGCCAAGCTTCGGGTTAAATGTACGCGGTGCCAGCTCCTCGCCCGCGGGGATGGAAACGGTAACTTCAGCGCCCCGTGGCAACACCCGGCGGACTTCCTGGCGGATGAATTTCAGCGGCACCGGATTGATGGCAGCCCGGCCCGGTTTTACCGGCAGGCCCTCAAGAGTCACGCGTCCGACGCCCTCGGCGGCGTCAATGTAAAATTTACCGTCAAGCCGTGGCGCCACACAGACAACTATCTGGACGCCGTTGGTGACATCCGGATCGTCTCCGGCGTCTTTGGTCACTGAAACGACGCCCTCTCCATGCATGAGCATCCTGAAGATGGCGTCTTCTCCATTTGGTAAAGTCACCTCGACAAACCCGGCGGTTTCGCAAGAGATATCCGACTCTTCCTCCGCCGCGAAGTTGCAGGGAACATAGCCGATCGTAACCGTCAGCGCCGCCGCCCGGGTCGCAGCCTGGGCGCAGGCGCCGGTGGTGTAACCACGCCGGGACCCATGCTTGCGGGAACGTTGCCCGTTCACGTTGCCCGGCTCCGGATTCCGCTGCTTGTCCCCCGGGCTCATAGCCGACCCTCTTCCACTTCGAACAGCTTTGGCCCCATCGGGCCGATCTCGCCGCGTTCAAGCATCTCCTCGAGCCGCCGCCGGGCCATGCCCACGGTCAGAGGCAGATCTGCCAAGTCGGGAAACATATCAAAGAGGTAGGAGATGCGCGGCAATCGCAGGTGACATCTCTCGATCAGCTCGGGATCGCCGAAGACTTCACGCAAACCGCCCGCCACCACTACCTTTCCCCGTCTGAGCAGGCAGACTTGCCGGGCATAAAGCGGCACCAGGTCGACATCGTGAGTCGCCATGACCACGGTCAGGCCGGCGCGGTTTAGCTCCAGCAGCAGGCGCATCAATCGCCGCTCGCCCATCGGATCTAGACTGGCGGTGGGTTCGTCCAGTAACAGCACCTTCGGTTCCATTGCCAGAACCCCGGCAATTGACAGCCGCTTTTTCTGCCCATAACTGAGATGGTGGATAGGCCGGTCCAGCAGGGCGGTGATCGCCACCTGCTCCGCTGACCGTTGCGTCCGCCGCTCCACCTCTGCCTCCGGCAGGCCCAGATTACGCGGCCCGTAAGCGATGTCGTCCCTGACCGTCGGGGCGAAGATCTGGTCGTTGGGATCCTGGAAGACGAAGCCGACGATCCGGTTGATTTCCTCAAAGTTATGCCTGCCGACCTCCCGGCCGTCAATCCCAACGCTTCCGGACTGCGACTCCAACAGCCCATTTAGATGTTTGAGCAGCGTCGACTTGCCGGAACCGTTAGCGCCCATGACAGCCATGAATGAGCCCTCCCCGACCTCCAGCGAGACGCCATCGAGCGCCCTGGCGCCGCCGGGATAAGTAAATTCGATATTGTTTATATCGATCATGGCGCTCCGAAGATGGCCATGGATATCAACACCGCCAGGAGCAGCGTAACTATGGCTCCGGCCACGAAATCAAGTCGACCCGGAGGCGCAAGATTACCGCTTACTACCGGCCCCGAACCCCGGCAACGCATGGCCTCGGAAGAACGCAGGCCGCGTTCATAGACCCTGGGGAAAAGGGAACCGCCCAGCATCCGGCTGCTCGATAAACCCGTGCTTGCCGATGACCAGCCCAATCTGGAGCGTTGCGCTTCGCGCATGCGGAAAAATTCCGTGTTTATGTCAAATAGATACCTATATGTCAATTGAACGACCTCGACAAAAGTAGCCGGCGTCCTAAACCATCGCAGCGCCAGGCACAGTCGATTAAGCGGAGTTGTTACTCCCAGCACCACAACAATAAGGCCGCCGGCAATGATGCGCAGTGAAAGGTAGAGTCCGTAGAAGAGCCCGTCTCGATGGAGGTCGAAGGGACCGAACGCAGCCATGATCTCATTGCCCTTGAAAACAGTTTGGGAAAAGATGGCGAAGAGGGCGAAGGTCGAAGGAAAAGCGATCATCAGCAACTGGCGCCGGTAGGGAACCCGTCCGGCGATCATGACCAGGACCATCGTCATCGCAATCGCCGCGGAAACGAGATACGACGCCCCCATCATGTTGACCACAAGCAGTCCTGTAACTGCCGCGATCTTTACCCTCGGGTCGATCCGGGAAAGAAAGGTGTTCCCCCAGGCATAGTTGTCGCTGTTTGTAGAAGCTCCGGTCATTGAGTGTCTCCCGGGAACAGCGTGCGCCAGTAATAGCCGGCAACAAAACCGGCAGCCACCCCGCCGGAGAGGAAAAAGAACAGCAGCAGGTCGCCCTCGATCTTCCAGGGCAGAATCTGTGACTCCTCGACGCCGGCTCTCTCGGCCAGAGGGGCGGCAGCCGATTCGGTCACGTCCCCCTCCCATTTCGACTCCGTCAGGAGGACGGCAGTCAGAAACACTGCTACCAGCGTCGCAGTTATCAGCCAGCGTTTCACAGCCTCACGACATTGCCTTCAAGGATTTCAGAGCGCTGGTTGGCAATGAAAACAACAACGCCAGCCGTGAATAACGCCTCGGCAATCGCCAGCGGCAGCTGTGTAGGCAGAAACGAGGCAAAGGCGGCTCCCCAAACATAAGACACCGGTTCATCTCCATGCAATGCCAGGGCGATTTGCAGCGAGGTGATGCCGTAGGTAACAAGATCCCCGACGACACCGGCCATGCCGGACGAAATGCCTAATCCCAGCCCGGCGCGCCGCGACAGTTTAAAGGCTCCGAAACCGCCAAAGGAACCTCCGACAGCCATCGAAATAATATTGGCTCCCCAACTGGTGATGCCTCCGTGGGCAAAGAAAAGAGCCTGCAGCAGCAGCGCCACCGAACCGAGCACCGTCGCTGTTAACGGACCCAGCAGGATGGCCGCCATTGGCGTGCCGCAGGGATGAGATACCGTCCCCAGTCCTGGAACCGGTATGGGCATCAAGGAGATCACAAAGATGAAAGCGCCCATCAGTCCCACCAGCGGACGCGAGGAAGGCAAAACGGCCAGGCGGTGCTTCAGTCTGACCAGGCCTGCCCCCAGAAAAGCCACGGCGGGCGCGTACCAGGCAATTGCCTGCTCGGCTGGAAGTATGCCTTCAGGAATATGCATGCAGCCTCACCCTAAGTTTCACTATTTCTTTTTGCCGATGGAAAGGATACGACTGAGCCGGTTGCGCTCAGGCGAATCAAAGCGTTGGCAATCGCGGCGGCCACGGTGCTGCCGCCACGGTTCCCGGGAAGAGTTATATGGGGAAGCCCCGAGCCCGCCAGCCGCTCCTTGCTCTCTGCGGCCCCGACGAAGCCAACGGGCACACCGATGACCAGAGCCGGACGCGCACTTTCCTCGCTAACCAGTCGCAGGAGTTCAAAAAGCGCCGTTGGTGAGTTGCCAATAGCTACCACGGCGCCATCGAGATCGCCGCGGCCGGCAGCCGCCATACGGATGGCGGCAGCGCCCCGGGTTATTCCTTCCCGGCGGGCCAGACTCTCCGCATGCGGGTCAGCTACCTGGCAGCTTACATCCAGCCCCAACCGAGCCGCGGTGGGTTCAATGCCTGCGGCCACCATGTTGACGTCGCAAACAATTCCCGCCCCTGCGGCCAGGGCACTGACCCCGGCACCGACCGCGCCGCTCGAAATCAGGATAGCGCGCGCCAGCGAAGGATCACCCGTGGTGTGAACTACCCGGCGGATGACTTGATAGGCGGGTTCGCCGGCGTCATCCGGTTCCAATAGGCCATCAATGATCTCGAAACTTTCCGCCTCGATTGGGTGTTGCCTCAGGGGATCCTTACGAGCCGGCCGGCTCTCGCCGACATTGCTCTCGCCGACATTGCTCTCGCCCGCTTTTTCGAGCGTGCGTCTCAACAGAACCTCCACCATCATCTCGTCCGCTCCCAGCGGATCCGCCAGAATGATTTCAGTGCCGGTCATTTCGTGCCGCAGCCGGTCCAGTTCCCTGGGAATATCCTTCTGCAGATGGTTGCCTGTAAAAAGAAAATAAGGGGAGATCACAACGCGTTTGGCGCCGGCGGCCACTAATTGCCGGCAGCAGTCGTCGAGTGTCGGCCGGTTGAACTGCAAAGATGCCGCCAGGACCGGTAAACGCAACCGCGATTCCAGGCGATCGGCGACCCAGTTCAGCAACACCTGCGCTTCGGGAGCCCGGCTGCCGTGACCCAGGACGATCACGCTGGTTTTACCGTCGGCGAGTTTCTGCAAATCAACCGGCGGCATGAGCGCTCACTTTCTTGACACCAGCGCAGGCATCGACGAATCGTGCCGCCGCCCCCGGGTTGCCGCTGAAATGAATATGAACGTATGAAGCCAGGAGATTGCCGGAATTGAATCCGTCTTTCTCGACGCCGGGCTGTCGCGTCGAAACATAGTCGTAGGCCAGGTTGTCGTCTCGCCAGTCTACTGCCGACCAGTGAAAGACATGGCCGCGAATGCGCTCCCCCGAGACCAGCAACAGATTGTCGCCTCTAGCCAGAGCCTCGACATAACCCAGCGCCTGCCAGCGGCCGGTCATACGCGCCGACAAAGGCAGCGCGCCGGCCATCTTGTGATTCCGGCCATCTATTAAAACATCGCGGCAAAGATAAACCAGCCCACCGCATTCCGCATAGACCGGCATGCCGTCACCCACAGCTGCGGCGATGGCCCCCCTCATCTCCGAGTTGGCTTCAAGCCCTGGCGCAAAAATCTCCGGGTAACCGCCGCCGATATAGATCCCGTCGCAGGGCGGCAGTTCCACATCACGCAGAGGACTGAAAAAAACCAGTTCCGCTCCGGCAAGCTCGAGCGCCTCAAGGCTGTCGGCATAGTAGAAACAAAAGGCTTCATCACGCGCGACGGCCAGACGCACATTCGGCTGTGCCGGCATTGCCGCCGCCTGAGGAACGGCCGGCGTGTGCATCCCCGGTGCCGTGGCCCTGGTCAACCCGCGCATCGCCTCGAGATCGACGTTTTCATCAATGTGGCTGACGATACGCTCGAGCGTCTCCGCAAAGGCGTCTTCACTTCCCGCGCCAACGCTGTTCTCGACCGCCGGAACCAGTCCCAGGTGGCGTGACTCGAGGTGAATATCCGCCCGGCGCGGCAACAAGCCCAGCACCGGCATATCCGCCTCCGCGGCGGCGGCCTCAAGAGCGCGGGCATGACTGGCGGAGCCCACGTTATTGAGGATGCATCCCGCCAGGTTAAGGCGCCCATCGAAAGCAGCGAAACCTGACAGGAGCGGGGCCAGGCTGCGCGCGGTTCTGGCGCAGTCCACCACCAACACGACGGCGCCGCCGGTGAGACGCGCGATTTCGGCAGTGCTGCAGGCGTCGCCGCCACCGCTTCGGCCGTCAAACAGGCCCATTGCACCCTCGATTACGGAGATGTCGGCGCCGTAAGAGCCGCGCGAGTAAATTTCCTTCACCACTTTGGCAGAAGTCAACCAGGTGTCAAGATTGCGCGAAAGCGCTCCCGTAACCGCCTGGTGATAACCGGGATCGATGAAGTCCGGTCCGGTTTTGAACGGCGCCACGGCGAAGCCGTGGCGCCGGAAAGCTCCCATTATGCCGATCGCCGCCGTGGTCTTGCCGACACCGCTGGCCGAACCGGCGATGACCAGGGGAATGCTTTTTTTATTTGACCTTGCCGGCCCCATTACCTGAGCGCTTTCTTTATCGCCGCAACCAGCTGGTAGTTATCACGTTCAGAGCGGACCGCCACACGGATATAGTGGTCACCAAGACCCGGGAACGAGCGGCAGTCGCGTACCAGAATACCTTTCTGCCCCAGCGATTCTGCCAGGGCCGCGGCACTGCCGCTAACAAGCCTGCAAAGCAGGAAGTTGGCTTCGGAGGGTAATGGCTCCATGCCGGGAATGGCTTCCAGATCGTTAAAAAGCCGGCCTCGCGCTTCCAGATTCCGGAGCCGGCTCATGGGCATGTATTCCCAGTCAGTCAATGAGGCCTCTGCCGCCGCCAGCGCGAAAGAATTCAGATTCCAGGGCGGCATCAGCTCGCGCAGCCGGCTGGCGAAAGCAGTCTCCGTTACCAGGCAACCCAGCCGCAGTCCCGCCAGGGCATGCGATTTGGTAAAGGACCGCACCACGTAAAGCCCCTCAGTGGCACCATGCGCCAGTACCGACTGGTCCGGTCCGGTAAAATCAATGAAAGCCTCATCGAGCAGTAAACCTGCGCCAGCGGCCCGGCACTTCTGCCACAAAGCAGCTATTTCATCAACGGGAGACAGGTACCCGGTCGGATTATTGGGATTACAGACAACCACGAGATCATATCCCTCCGGCTGTATTAGCGACGGGTCCAGGGCAAAGCCCTCATCTTCCCGAAGGAAATATGAATCGCAAGCAGCGCCGGCAGCAGTGAAGGCACGGCGATATTCCGAGAATGTCGGTTCGACGATCAGCACCCGTGCCGGTCTTAATGCCACCGCCAGCCAGTAGATGGTCTCGATGCTGCCATTCCCGGGCACAACCTCGTCTGGAAAAACGCCCAGATATCCCGCCACCAACCGCATGAAGGCGCCGGCATCTTCCTCGGGATAATAATGGATGTCGACAACGGCGGCTTTGACTGCCGTCAACGCCGCCGCCGAGGGACCGAGCAGGTTGATGCTGGCGCTGAAATCGAGAAATTCCTCGCGGGGAATGCCGAAACGGCGTGAGGCTTCCTCACGGCGGCCACCGTGGGTCGGAAAGGCGCCGGCGCCAATCTCGAGATTGGTGATTTCTTTCAAAATTCCGTTCCTTCCCTAGCCCGAACGCCATTATGATAGGGGTGCTTGATTTCGCGCATCTCCGTGACATAGTCACAAACGTCAAGCAGTTCCTGCGGCGCGTTGCGTCCCGTCAGGACCAGTTCCACCGAGCGGGCCTTGTGACGCACCAGGTCGATCAGCTCGGCCAGCGGCACCTGACCGCTTTTGACCACGTGCGTGATCTCATCCAGCACCACCAGATCATGCTCTTCGCTTTTAACCAGTTGCCGGGCGACTTCCCAGCCGCGGGCTACCGTCTTGCCGCTGTCTTCCACAGCCTGTTTTTCCTCGCTGGTGGCAAAACGCGAGGCTCCGAACTGCTCGATCGTCAGCGAGCCGGAAAACTTTTCGGCGAAGACGATCTCACCGGTTTTAATGGTCGTACGCTTGAGAAACTGGACTATCGCCACCTTGCGGTCACGGCCGAGCGCTCGCAACGCCAGACCAAGCGCCGCCGTGGTCTTGCCCTTGCCGTTGCCCGTATAGAGATGAACCAGGCCTTGTTGCCTTGCCTGCTCCCATAGAACCCGCGCCAGGCGGTCATGGTCTTCGTAGCCGCCGCCGGCACCGCTTCCCTTTTCCTGGCGATCGCCGCTCACCGGCCCCGCCTCCTTCTGGCGATCCGGACGACTGCCAGGAAGGTTCTGACAAAAATCCCGGCAGAAAGAACCAGCGCCGACGAAGCATACATGAGCCTGGCAGCGCGCGCGATATCATCAGTTTCAGGCTTTCTGCAACCCTGCCCCATTACCGGTTTTAACACCGGTAGCCCGGAATAATAGTTGATGCCGCCGAGGCGTACTCCCAGCGCTCCCGAGTAAGCCGATTCGCATATACCGGCGTTGGGGCTGTCATGCAATCCGGTATCACGGTGCAGCGCCGCCATTACATCTTCGCGATTACCACCCACCAGCGGGCTCAGAATCGCGGCGGCCAGCACCGTCAACCGGGCCGGGATAAAGCCGGCGGCGTCATCCAGGCGGGCGGCGATCCAGCCGAAATACAGGTACTGTTCGTCCTTGTAACCGATCATCGAATCCAGTGTGTTCACCATCTTGTAAGCCAGCGCCAGCGGCGCCCCACCGATCAGGGCGTAAAACAACGGCGCGATTACGCCATCGTTGGCATTTTCAGCCACGCTCTCGATGGCAGCGCGAATGACGCCATCCTCATCGAGTTCGTGCGCATCGCGTCCGACCATATGCCCGACCTGCTCACGCGCCTCCTCGAGGCCGTGCACCAATCCATCCTCGACCCGCCGCGCATGCTGATCCAGCGAATGAGCAGCCAGAGCCGTTGAGATAAGTGCAATTTCAACCGCGCCGGCGACCGGACGCGGCAGCCAGCGCAATAAATTTTTCGTCAGTAAAAAAGTTCCCGCCGGCAACGCCACCGCCACAGCTGCTCCGGATAACCGCTGGGCGCGAACTCCCCGTTCCCGGCCCGGGGCCGCCCAGTCGGCCAGATCGACAACTTTTCCCATCCAGCACACCGGGTGCCAGGATTTCCGCGGCTCGCCAGCCAGTAAATCCAGCGAGCCTCCCAGGAACACCTTGGCGCCGGTTCCCAGCACCGTCATTCCCGGCTCACCTGATCAGCCCAACCCGGCAATACCATAAATTTTATCCATGTCAATGGCGGCCCGCAGCTCTCTTGCCAGACGGTCGTATTCGTGTTCCTTTACCATCACACGATCCGAAAGTGGCAACTCCGCCGGACATTCAAAAAATGAGAGCAAACCCGCCAGCACCTGATCGCTATCAAAGAAACCATGCAGATAGCTGCCAAACACCATGCCGTCGGTACTGACGGCGCCGTCAGCGCCAGCAGCGGTCTGCATCAGCGGTACCGCTCCCGGGCCCAAGTTCGTACGACCCATATGGATCTCGTAACCGGTTACCTGGGTGCCTTCGGGCAGAAGCGGTGTAGTCGCAACCACCTCGCCTGCCATCTGCCGGGTCTCTTTTTCCGGTGAGAATACAGTCTCCAGATCCAGCAGACCCAGCGCCTTGACGCTACCGGCGCTGGAATCCAATCCCTGGGGGTCGAGGATCCTCGTGCCCAGCATCTGATAACCGCCGCAGATGCCGATTACCGGAGTCCCGGCATTCGCCAGGCGGATGATCTCCGCGGCCATACCGCTGGACCAGAGAAACCTGAGGTCGTCGATCGTACTTTTAGTGCCCGGAATGACGACCAGGTCGGCATCGGCAAGGCCGGCCGCATGCTCAGCAAAACGGAAATCGAAGCCGGGACAGCCTTCAAGCGCATCAAAATCGGTGAAATTGGAGAGACGCGGCAGGCGCGCGGCTCGCACCTTGACAGTCTTGCCGTTGCCCGACGCTGTTTGACGAACATCTGAAGGCCAGAGGGCCTGCCCCTTGTCAGCCAGCGATACTGAATCTTCCTCTTCAATGCGGAGGTCCCTGATATAGGGAACCACCCCCAGAACCGGCCGGTTGCAGCGTCCTTCGAGAAAATCGAGTCCTGGTTCGAGAATGGAGCGGTCCCCGCGGAATTTATTGATGATGAAACCGGCGACCCGCTGCCTCTCTTCGGCCGGAAGCAGTTCCATTGTTCCCACAAGTGAAGCGAAAACGCCACCGCGTTCGATATCGCCAATAAGCAGCACCGGCGCGTCGGCTATCTCGGCGACAGTCATGTTGGCGATGTCGCGGCCGCGGAAATTTACCTCCGCCGGGCTGCCGGCGCCTTCGATGATCACCACCTGGAATTCCCGCCGCAGCCGCTCCAGTGATTCGGAGACTGCGTCAAGCAGCCCCAGCTTGAAATCATGGTAGGTCTGCGCAGTCATGGTACCGACCGGACGGCCGTGGACGACCACCTGGGAACCAGTGTCACTGGTCGGTTTTAACAACACCGGGTTCATGTCTACCCGCGGCTCGATTCCCGCCGCTTCGGCCTGCACCACCTGAGCGCGACCCATTTCGCCACCGTCGGCGTCGGCAAAAGAATTCAGAGACATGTTCTGGGATTTGAAAGGCGCCACCGAGTAGCCATCCTGAGCCATGATTCGCGCCAGCCCGGCAACCAGCAACGTCTTGCCAGCGTGTGATGCCGTTCCCTGCAGCATGATCGTCCTGGCCAGCGGCATTTTTATTTGACCTTCATGGGAATCCCGGAGATACAGAAATATACCTCGTCCGCCACCGCCGCCAGTCTCTGGTTGGCGCGCCCGGCGAGATCGCGGAAGGAGCGGGCCAGCGGATTTTCAGGCACAATCCCCAGACCCACCTCATTGCTCACCAGTATGACCCGGCCGTTTCCGGATTGGCACAATTCGACCAGCTTTTCTATTTCCGCATCAACCCGGGCGTCGGCTGCGGCGCCTCCGTCGATACCCGGTTTCATCAACAAGTTGGAGATATAGATGGTGAGACAGTCGACAAGCACGATACCACCTGCCGCCAGAGCTTTGACTAAAGATCCGGTAAGATCGTCGGTGGTTTCGATGGTTTGCCAGCTCTCCGGCCGCCGCCGGCGATGCTCGGCGATCCGCTTTCGCATTTCATCATCATCAGCTTGCGCGGTGGCAATGTAAGTCACGCCAGCATTCCCGGTGATAACGTTTGTGCCCGATTCCGCCCGTTCACGCGCCAATTGCTCGGCCAACTGACTCTTGCCGCTTCTGGCTCCACCGGTAACAAAAATCACGCTCTCTCACCAACTCCTGAACGAAAAAAGCCCTCTTCCGGAGAAGCGGGCCGATTAGAGCAGTCCTTCCACCCTAGCCACTCCCTCCACGAAGAGTTGCCTGGCTAGAGCCTGTGGGCAGGTCTCCTGACTCCTGGTTTTCACCAGTTACAGTGGCGGGACCGCGCCGGCATCTCACCGGCTTCCCCTGGACGCCCCTAGCGGGCGACCCACAGGCTGAAGCTTGTATGTATATGACTAGGGCAGTATACGGGGGCGTGAGGCCTTTTTCAAGGTCGTCACAGGCCGCCCCGGCCGCCTCGTTGACAATAAATAGCATTAACGATTAAATCGAAGTTCATCCAACCAGCGGAACTCTTCCCGCGGAAATAGTGGTGATGTGAAAACTCCCGATCGTCAGACAAAATTCGTGATTGTAATCCTGATCCTGGCCAGCTTGTTCCCCTTGTGGGCGGCCTGGCACCGCCTGGATCAATACCCCAACGACGACACCTTCATCACTCTGACTTTCGCGAAAAATCTTGCGCACGGCAACGGGTTCGTCTTTAACCAGCCGCCCGCTACTTCTGGCGCTACATCACCATTATGGACGATGCTGGTCGCCGGTGTCTCAATCCTTCTCCCTTTCGTCAGTATAGTCACCATCGCTATCATGATGTCGGCCTTCTTCTGGGTGGGAATCGCCTGGGTGATCTTCATCTTTCGGCGCAGCCTGGACATGTCGGATTGGCAGGCCGCGGTCGTCGCCCTGTCCCTGACGGCATTCGGCTGGGTGTTCTTCCTTGGCATGGAAGCTTATCTATTCGCTTTTCTCCTTGTTATTAGTGCCGCGCTCTTTTTTCGAAAGAACCATTTTTGGGCCGGGATCACTTCCGGCCTTTTATTCCTCACGCGAGGTGAGGGGTTCCTGTTCTTCCTGGTATTGACATTCTTTTTTCTCGTCACTGAACGGAAACGGCTAAGGAAACTGGAACCGGCCGGTGTCAGACAGATCTCAAGCTTGATACTGGGCTTCATGCTTCCCGCCGTCACCTGGGGTCTGTACTCCTGGAGGACTTTCGGGGTGATATTGCCAAACACGCTCGCGGTAAAGATTATGCAGGCCAAGACTGGCTTTATCACGCCTTTCTACAATAGGTTTCTACACGAGTGGATCCTTTCATGGGGATTTGGCGTCAATGTTCCTTTTTCCGATTTCCCGCAAATACTTTTCTGGTGGGCCCTCGCAATTACCGGTCTTGTTTTCATGATCGCCTACAAAAGGAAATGGCTGGTTTTCCCGATCTGGATCTGTGCTTATATCGCCGGGTATTCAATACTCGGCGTCGCCGGTTACCCGTGGTATGAACTTCCCGTGCTTTTTGTGTTGCTGATCCTTTCCGCTCAGGGAATCAATGCTATCCTCGAAATCGTGAAGCGCCTGCCGCCACCGGTACACCAGCACGTCAAGACGGCGCTCGCGGTCATGATTGTTTTTATTTTCCTGGGCGCTCTGGTGACCCGCACCACGAAAGTGATTTCCAGGGACCTCAATGATTACCGGCGTGGGCCATATACAGAGTTGGGCGATTGGTTCAAACAAAACAGTAGCCCAGACCAGACGATAGCGTATGTCGAAATCGGCTATTTGGGCTTTATCACCGACAACCGGCTCATTGATCTCGAGGGGTTGACCACGCCGGATATCGTGCCGCACCTCATGGAAGGGGATGCCGGCTGGGGCTTCTGGCACTATCGCCCCGATTTTTTCATTGACTCCAATTCCGTCAGGAAGGCCACAAAAGACAGCATTATCGGCAACGCTGAATTCCAGCAGCTATATCGTCCCGTTTATACCCAGCCATTTCTGGATTATGGAGATATTATCGTCTACCGGAAAATTTCCTGAGGTAATTCCGCATCCGGCCGATCGCAAGCTGATTCGCACAAGCCTGCATTCAGAATCTGGCGAACGGATTTTGACCGCACGCTGTTTCAACGGTGCCGTACAAGCTCAGATAAGACACAGTTCTGCTTTCGTCAGCCCCATGCCAAAAGAAGTCACTCGACAATAAAAACAGGTTCGCGGTGTAATCCTCGAAATCACGCAATTCGTCCACCATGTGCGAATTATTGAGACGGTCATAGAATCTGTAAACAGCGCCAATGGGCCCCAGGCGGTCGACGACCTCCGCCTTTTCAGTCAGCTCCCGGCGCTGGTAATCATGGGCGAAGGCCACCAGGTCGGCATCCCTGATATCCAGAAAATTCAATCTCTCGCGCAGTAGGTCCACAATCGCATCTATCTGTCTGTCGCCATTATTGAGGAACAAATAGTCTCCGAAGTACAGCGAGGCGCCCACGGCCATCATGGAGATTAGGAATTTTCGCCTTGTCATCGTGACTTTTATACTATTGCTCCCTCTGCTTCGATCCCTTAACCAAAAATATGATCGGCCGCCCAAAGCGACAAGGCTGACAGGGTCAGGGTGGGATTGCTGGGACTGCCGGTCGGAAAAGCGCCCGCCCCGAGAACTGCCAGATTCCTGATTTGATGATGAATCAGGTGTTTGTCTATGACGCTAGTCTCGGGATCGTTGCCCATCATGGTCGTTCCCAGTATATGCGCCTCACTGACGCCGTGTTTCTCGGAAATCGTATAACTTTCCACGGGCAGGCTGTCCAGCAGACCGGGAAGCAGGTCGGGCAACGAGTCGATCCCCCGCTGCGTGTAATCGGAATGCCCTGCATATACGGTCTCTATCCGATCGGGGTCATCGTCAAGAAAATTAATGTAATTCTCGACACGGGGAAGATCTTCGAAAATAAATTTCATGCCCATCCGCCGCCGCCATTTGCCTCTTTCCGGACGAAGGCTGCCTGGTCTGACTATGTTCGCAAATTCAATCAGAGCGGCTGCCTGCCGGGCCCTGTATTTGTCGTCATAGAACATGTAGCCGTGGCCGGTTATGCTGGTGCTTCCCTGAAAATGGTCAAGCCCGTCCAGATTAACATCCACTCTTACAGACACCTGCTCGTTGAGGTGCTTCCCAAGCAGCGGGTGGGGAAGATTTGAGCGATACAGTATGTGGGCATTAAAAAGAGCATTGGCGCCCAGGGCAACCTGGCTTCCCGCCGCTACCGATTCGACACCGTCTTTGATATAACGCACACCCGTGGCCATGCCGGCGGCGGTTTCAACCGCCAGCACCCTTGATTCAGACATCAGCGTGACTCTGGGATCCTGGTACAGGTGGGCCATTTCATTAATTACGGTGAACTTGGCGTCCACAGGGCACAAACTACAGGTACCGATAGCGCAACATGCCGGGCGTCTGGCCGTGGCCACACGAGCCCGCGCGGAGGGAGAGTTGAAAAAGGTCCCAGGATTGCCTTTTTGGATCCTCTTTTCAGGATCGGAAAGCAGGTGTGGTGGTTGCGGATAGGGAATGCGGCGCGGAAACGGGGTAAGATCCGGCCCTGAAGCTGCGAAGACGATTTCGGCCCTTTCATAATAATCCGCCAGGTCCTCGTAACCAATCGGCCAGTCAATCCCAACTCCAAAAGCCGATTTCATGCGGAAATCCGACGGCATGAATCTGGGAATGCTGGCCCACCAGCCGTTGGATCCACCGCCGAAAGTCAGGTTAAATACCCACTGCTTTGCCGGATTCCTGTTTATAACATCGCCGCTGGAACCGGAACTGTCCTGCATGCTGGATGAGCGCTGGTTATCGATTTGCCAGGCATGAGAATCCAGGCGGCCTCTTTCGAGTACCAGTATGGTGTCAGTCGCTTTGGTCTTATCCAGCAGACTCTTGAGAAAGAAGGATGAAGCGAAGCCGGTTCCAACTATGATGAAATCGTATTTAGTTGCCATTGCCTCGAT
>Ga0172371_10004992_pt1 | contig 19795 bp, 14 predicted proteins | sample Lak12m_FD_114543 | JGI IMG/M metagenome (GOLD analysis project Ga0172371, IMG submission 114543) | Freshwater microbial communities from Kabuno Bay, South-Kivu, Congo - kab_022012_12m | ecosystem: Environmental > Aquatic > Freshwater > Lake | place: Democratic Republic of the Congo: South-Kivu... | reverse complement strand
TGGCCAGCGCCAGCAATGAAGAAATCGACCAGATCGGCATCGTGCCGGCCACCTGCCTGGCCATGCGGCGCGCCATCGAAGCAATCAGCAATCCGCCGCGCTACTTGCTGGTGGATTACCTCAACATCGCCGATTGCTCCAGCCCGCAACTTTCCATCCCCAAAGGCGACTGCCAATCCCTAAGCATCGCGGCCGCCTCCGTGCTTGCCAAAACCAGCCGGGATGCATACATGCTGGAGATGGATCAGCTGTATCCAGGATATGGCTTCGCGCGGCATAAAGGCTACGGCACAGCTTATCATTCCTGCATGTTGGAAGAACTCGGCCCATGCGAAATTCACCGCATGAGTTTCCGTCCGCTTGAACTCGTCCAATAATCACCAATAAAAAAGACCCGGAATTCGCTCCGGGTCTTTTATGTTCAAGCATTCAGATATTCTACGCTAACCGATCGGCCTTGGCTTTGCTGTCGCGCGCGTGCACGACGTACTTGACCAGCTCCGCCGCCAACGAGGGAATCAGGATGAGCGGCAGGATCAATTTCCATTCTTCCCAACCCATCGGCAGGGTGTTGAAGATTTCCTGGAAGAAGGGCACGTACATGACCATGAACATCAGGGCGGTGGAAGCCAGGATGGCTAGGTTCATCCATTTGGATGAGAACACGCCGATCTTCAGCAGCGGGTAGCGTTCCGAGCGGGCGGTGTACGCGCGCAGCAGTTCGGAAAAGACCAGCGTAACAAAGGCCATGGTTTCGGCGTAAGCGGCGTTGTTGTGACTCAAACCGATGTTGTATGCGATCAGAGTGGCGATGGTAATAGCCACGGTCTGCACAGCCACGCCCATCAGCATGAAGCGGTTGATGATGGGTTCCTTGGCTGGGCGCGGCGTTTGATCCATGATATCCGGGTCGCCCTTCTCGGCGCCCAGCGCCAGGGCCGGCGCGCCATCGGTGACCAGGTTCAGCCACAACAATTGGATGGGCAGCAGCGGTGAAGTCAGCCCCAACGCGGCCGCGCCGGGGAAGAGCCAGCGGCCGAACACGGTCGGGATGAAGATGATCAGGATCTCGGCCATGTTGCAGGAGATCAGGAAGTAAACAAACTTGCGGATGTTGCTGTAGATCACGCGCCCCTGCTCCACGGCAGAGACGATTGAGGCGTAGTTGTCATCGGTCAGCACCATATCGGCGGCTTCCTTGGCCACGTCAGTGCCGGTGATGCCCATGGCAACGCCGATGTCGGAGGCTTTGATGGCCGGGGCGTCATTGACGCCGTCGCCGGTCATGGCCACCACCTGGTCGCGCGCCTTGAGGGCATGCACGATGCGCATCTTGTGTTCAGGCGAGACCCGCGCGAACACGTCGATATCCTCCACCTGGTTTTGAAGGTCCGCTTCACTCATGACGTCCACTTCAGCGCCGGTGCGCACCTGGTGCCCCGGCCGCAACAGGCCGATGCTCTGAGCGATGGCCTTGGCGGTGTTGGGGTAGTCGCCCGTGATCATCACCGTGCGGATGCCCGCGCCAAGCGCTCTAAGCAGGGCGGGTTTGACTTCTTCGCGCGCCGGGTCGATCATTCCGACCAGACCACAGAAGACCAGGTCTTTTTCCAATTCTTCACTGTTCACGTTGGCGGGTTTGGTGGATACCACCCGGTAGGCCATGCCCAGAACGCGCAGGGCGTCCTTGGTCATATTGTCGTTGGCTGCCATGACGCTCTGGCGTTTTTCCTCGTCCATGGGCGCGGTTGTGCCGTTCATTTTCTGGTAACGGTTACAAAGTTTTAGAACCACATCCGGCGCGCCCTTGACCGCGATCGCGTAGGATTCCTTGCCGTTCTGTTCATCGAAGAGTGAGAGATCGCTGGCCTTGGGATTTTTAACCTGGTGAACGGTGATCATGCGTTTGCGTTCCGAGTCGAAAGGAACCTCGGCGGCGCGCGGGTAGGCGCTGTTCAGTTCACGCGCCTGCGCGCCGGCTTTGGCGGCCGCCACCAGGATGGAGCCTTCGGTGGGATCGCCCACGATGCGGTAGCGTTTCTGGCCGTCCTCTTCAAGAACTTCCATCTGTGAGTCGTTATTCAGCGAACCGACCCACAGGGCGTTGGAGATGCCGGGATAGTCGTGCGGATCGACCTTTTTGCCCTTATCCAGGAAATCACCTTCAGGCACATAACCCACGCCGGTGATCTCCAGCGCGGTACCGTCCACCCACACGCGCGTGACGGTCATGGCATTCTGCGTCAGGGTGCCGGTTTTATCCGAGCAGATCACGGTGGCCGAGCCGAGGGTTTCCACGGAAGCCAGTTTGCGGATGAGCGCGTGGCGCTTGACCATCTCGCGCATACCCAGCGCCAGGCTGATGGTGACCACCGCCGGCAGGCCTTCCGGCACCGCAGCGATGGCCAGGCTGACCGCCACCATGAATTTATCCACCAGCACGTCCACCGTTACCGTTGGGGTTCCACCAACTTCCAGAATGCCGGCAACGAACACAATGGCCGATACCACCAGGCAGGCGATACCGAGGGTCTTGCCGAGGCCGTCCAGGTTGCGCTGCAGGGGAGTCTGTTCTTCCTCCACCGATTGCAGCATTTTGGCGATCATGCCGAGCTGGGTATGCATGCCCGTGCTGACCACCACACCCTGGCCGCGGCCGTAAGTGACCACGGTGCCGCTGAAGGCTGTGTTGCTGCGGTCGCCCAATGAGGCGTCCGTGTCGAGCACGGCGGTGGCGTTTTTCTCCACCGGCAGTGATTCTCCCGTCAGGGCGGCTTCTTCGATCTTCAGGTTGACAGCTTCCAGCAGGCGCAGGTCTGCCGGCACGAAGTTGCCGGTTTCCAGGAAGACGATATCACCCGGCACCAGCTCGCGCGCCGGAACTGAAACGCGGTGCCCATCGCGCAGCGCCTGGGCTTCAGGTGCGGCCATCTTTTTAAGCGCCGCCAATTCTTCCTGGGCTTTGCCTTCCTGCACTACACCCATGATGGTGTTCAGCACCACGATGGTGATGATCGCGATGGCGTCCACGGTTTCGCCCAGCAGGGCGGAAATGGCAGCCGCCACGATCAACAGGATCACCACGAAGCTGTTCAACTGCGCGATGACCATCTGCAGAAAAGTGGTCTTCTTACCCTCTTCCAGCTGGTTTGGGCCGTATTCTTGCAGGCGCTGCTGCGCCTGGGTGCTGGTCAGGCCATTTTCAATAATCGTACCGAGTTTTTCGAGAACTTTTTCACGAGTGAGCGCGAACCAGGTCACCTGGATGTCATTGGACTGGCCGCCTACTCCTTCCCCATTTTCTTTTGCAGGCATATTGTGTCTCCTTGTATCCTAATCCCGATGTTAAATAACAGGGGAAAATTGCCGTACAAAGAGACAAGTTTATCTTAATTCCTAATCTGGCGCAATATGGGTGCCGTCCGGCAGCCTGGCATTCTTTGGAATAACCACGATGCCGTCCCGCACGATGTACAGCTCCTGATCGATATTCGTGCCGGCCGGGAACGGGCGGATGACTGTCCCATGCCCGATGCTGGCATTTTTATCGATGATCGCTCCTTCGATGTCGCAGTCCCTGCCGATCCCCAGGATCTGGTCCCCTTCCTGTTCATTGCCGCGCCGGAAGAATCCGTAATAATCCGCTCCCATCAGGATGGATCTGCGGATCTTGGTGCCCGAACGCACCTGGCTGCGCAATCCAATCACCGCGCTGCGAATATCAGCGCTCTGGATCCAGCAGCCTTCCGCCACCAGGGTATCCTCGAGAAAGGAATTCTCGATCTGCGAACCGGGCAGAAAGCGTGGATGGGTGTAAATCGGCCAGCCCTCATCGATCAAAGAAAAAGGCGGATTCTTGCTGGCAATCGCCAGGTTGGTTTCGAAAAACGCGCGGATGGTGCCGATATCCGCCCAAAACCCGGTGTATTCATAGCCGTAAACATCGTGATTCTGGATCGCGGTAGGGATGACATGCTTGCCGAAATCCTCGGCGGTCGAGTTTTCGAGCACATCCAGCAGCACATCGGTATTGAAGAGGTATATTCCCATCGAACCATAATAGGGCTTATCCGAATTTGGCTGGCTGATCATCTCCTCAAGCTGCTGCGCTTCTTTGGGTTTCTCGGCAAAAGTGGTGATGCGCTTGTCAGCATTGCGTTTCAAAATCCCCAGGTGCGGCGCGTCCGCGCGCGTGACAGGCTGCACTGCCACGGTAACATCGGCTTGTTTGTCCCAATGAAAATAGATCATTTCGCTGTAATCCATGCGGTAGAGATGATCGCCAGCCAGGATCAACACGAACGGCACGCGCGCGGTCTTGATCTCGATGATCTGTTTGCGCACCGCGTCCGCCGTGCCCTGGTACCAGTCGTTCGCCAGTGGGGTCTGCTCCGCCGCCCAAATTTGCACCCAGCCGGTGTGGAATACGTCGAAGTTGTAGGCTTGCGAGATATGGCGGTGCAGGGAAACCGAGTTGAACTGCGTCAGCACGGCGATCTTGAAAATGCCTGAATTGATACAGTTGCTGATGGGGATATCGATCAAGCGGTACTTGCCGGCGATCGGGACGGCCGGTTTGGCCCTCTCCTTTGTCAATGGATATAACCTGGTGCCCTGCCCGCCCCCCATAATAACGGCCATCACATTATCATAGGATTTCATTTCAACCTCGTTAAAAGCAGCCTGTTGATCCGGATACAGCCAGCATAGCTCACAATTATTTAAAAGTATACAGGAAGAGATGCAAATTTTTGAATGATTAAGTAATCTTCAGAAGATTTTTAACCCCGCCGCAGCAGCAGCGGCCCCAGCGGATCGATCAACCCGCCCAGCAGCGGTTCCACCAGGCGGGTAACGGCCAGCCAGCCCGGGACATACATCACGCGCCGGGGATGGCGCAGCAGCCGCCACAGAGCCTGGTTGACGCGCCCGACCGGGATGGCCATTTTTTCAGCCGGCACATTGCCCCCGTTTTTCATCTTGCGAGCTTGTTCAAAGAATTCAGTCTCCACCGGCCCCAGGCGCATGGCGCTGGCAGTCACGCCACTGCCGCGCAGTTCGCGGTGCAGCGCGGTGCTGAAAGCGTCCAGGAAAGCCTTGCTGCCGGAATACATGGCAATGCCCTGGTTGGGCAGTCCGCCGGCGATGGAGCTGATGTTGATGATATGCCCGGTTCTTCTGGCCAGCATGTCCGGTAGAAACAGATGCGTCAGGTGCGCTGCCGCTTCAATATTAACGGCGATCATGCGGGCTGCGTCAGACCAATCCATCGTGTGAAAATAGCCGTACCAGCCAAAACCGGCGTTATTGATGAGAATATCTACGTGACCAGCTTTGACCTGGACATCCCGCGCCAGCTTTGCGCGCACTTGGGGGTTGCGGATATCGCCCGGGAAAAACTCGGCTGTTCCGCCTTGATTACGGATTTCATTCACGATGTCTGCCAGACGCTGCGCGCGCCGGGCGGTCAGGATGACGCGCAAACCTCTTTCAGCTAAAAAACGCGCGAATGCCTCGCCAAGCCCCGAGGACGCGCCCGTAACCAGCACAACTTTACCTGCCAGAGATGAATCCATGATGATTTGATTTTCCCGCTACCGGGATTGCTGCCGTTTTTCGTCCGCCAGCCACCAGTGAACTGTATCGGCGATGGTCGCCAGCATTTCACGCGGGTTGTAACCCAGTTCATTTTTAGCTTTCTGGCGGGAAATATCCGAATTGCTTTGCACAGTCTCGATGGAGTATTCAGTGAATTTGGGTGTTTTGCCGGTCAGCCTGCAATAAAGCGGGGTGAAACGGCTGCCAAATTTCGCCAACCAGGTGGGAATCCGGATGGTGAGGGAATGACGGCCGAGCGTGTCCTGCACCATTTGTTTGAGCTGCATGATCTTGACCTGCCAGCCGGATAAAATGTAAACCTCGCCCTTGCGGCCGTGCTTGCAGGCCAGGATCTGGCCGCGCGCCACGTCGCGCACGTCCACAAAATCATAGGCGCCCTCGATCAGCAGGTGCGGCCGCTTGCGCAGCCAGGTGCGCAGCAGATCGCCCATTTCCGAGCCGCGGTAATCAAAAGGCCCCACCACGCCGGTTGGGCACACGATCACCGCATCCAATCCCTGTTTGACCGCTTCCAGCACCGCGAGCGAAGCTTCAGCCTTGCTGCGGTCATACTCGCCCGCCTGGTTGTGGGGATCAAAGGGCACCTGTTCGTCGATCTTTCCCTTCCAGTCCCGGATGAGCGCGTGGATCGAGCTGGTGTAAACCAGCCGCTTGACGCGTGCCTTACGCGCGGCGGCCAGCACGTTGCGCGTGCCTTCCACATTCACCCGGCGCATGATCTCGTTTTGACCTGGCAGAATCGAGATCACCCCCGCCAGGTGATAAGCGAATTTCACTCCGCGCATGGCGCGCTCCAGCGATCCCGGATCGAGCACGTCCCCTTCGCATAATTCGATGTCCAACCCTTCCAAGGCGGAAATGTCTTCGCCCGGCAGGATCAGCGCCCGCACCCGCTTGCCATCCTTCAACAATTCGCGCACCAACACGTTGCCGATATGTCCGGCCGCGCCTGTAACCAGATTCATTTGTCACTCCTCTGCATACTTTCTGTTAACATGCGCATGCCAGTTTGGGTTACCTGATTCCAATCTGTTGCCACGGGCATCACCACGCCCTGAAGCAACACGCCCACGGCAAAGGCGATCAACACCCAGGCCGCCGAACGCACGTCCAAATCGGGACGCACCGACCCTTCTTGCTGCCCCTCAGCCAGCAGCCGCGCAAATTGCTGCTGGTAGGTTTGGTAAGGCGCGATGGTGGCGTCCCAGACTACCGCATTGCGGCTGGCCTGCACCATGAATTCCAGGAACATGGGCAGCTGCCCGCTGGCGACCGTGAAGATCGACCCGATGGCGTTGGCCATCTCCTGCATGGTTTGAGGCACAGGCTTGCCGGGTTCACGAAACGCGGCCAATTGAGCGTCTATTCCATCCAGCCACTGATGCATAATCGCCAGGAACAGATTTTTCTTCGAGGGAAAGTGATGGTAAAAAGCGCCTTTGCTGACGCCCGCCCGCTCGCAAATCTCAGCCACGCCGGTGGCATCGTAACCTGAGCGGCAAAAAAGATCGATTGCCGCCGTTATAATCTGATCGCGGGTGTTTTCACTGCGCTGTTGTGTCATAAAAAGAAACCGACCGAATGGTCGGTTTAATTATAGGCTTGATTGGCTGCCCGTCAAGCAGGTTCTGTAAAAAGCAGCTTAGAAATCCAGCTTTTTCACCTGGTGCCGCAGCCAGGATGCCGCCGCGCTTTGGTGCCGTCTGACCACCAGCACACTGCAGGGCGCTTTCTCCGCCACCTGGTCGGCTACCTTGCCGAACATCGAACCGTTCATGCCGTTTTCATCCGCTGAACCGATGATGATCAAGCTGTAAGGGTTTTCCTTTACTTCTGCCAGCAGGGCATCATCCACCCGGTCCGAGAACAACAATCGCAAGACGGCATTGGAGGGCAATTCGCCCAATTCCGTGATCACCACCTCTTGCAAATTGGCCATCTGGTCTTCCAGGATCTCCACGTCTTTGGAAGCGGGCAGGACGCGCACGTAATCGACCTGGGCATTCTCCTGGCTGGCAATCTTACTGGCCAGTTGGATCGCCAGGCGGCAGTGCACGCCGCTCCCCACCGGCACCATGATGGTATCGATTTTTTCCAGGCCATGATCGGCGAAAACACCCACATTGGTTCTTGCTTCCAGGCTGATCTTTTTGACCGCTTCTTCCGATAACGAGTGGGAAATGTGACGCTCGGGCCACCTGACCATAATCATGCGCGTGTCGGTATCATTTTCCACTTCTTTCAGGATACTCTGCGCAATTGAACCGCCCGTCACCATCTTGGTGTACATGGGTACATTGCGTTCAACCGCGTAGTGGATGAATTTTTCCATGACTGCCATGCGCTGCCGGTTCATGCTTTGCTTGTATTGGTCGCGCAATTCCGGCTGGGCTGCCAAAGCACCTGTGATCACCGACATCATGCAGATATTCAGGTCCTGGTCCGCTTGAGCCAGAACAGCCGCTAACCCGATCAGGTTATCTGCTTCTTTGGTGTGAAATACCGGCACAATAATGCGGGCCTTACCCGGCAGGACTTCCGTCTCGCGCGAACGGACCCATAGCCGCACTCCGCTTTGGGCATAATAATAGATCGCGAATATACCGATGATTCCCGCTGTGAACAACAACGGCTTGAGATCGGAAAAAATGATCACCAGTAAGCAGGTCAGTGAAGCGATGATTGGCGTAAGCGGGAAGAGGGGCGCCTTGAACGGACGGTGGATGGCCGGAAATTTTCGATGCAGCTGGATCATGGCCAGATTCGACCAAAACAGCACGAATAAATAACCGGCCGATGTGATGAAACTGAGAAAATCCACCACGCCAATGATCGTGATCAATGCTGAAACCAGTCCGATGAACAGGACAGCCAGGAAAGGCACGCGGAAGCGGTTCAGGCGCGCCAGATCGCCCGGCCACAGTTTATCGCGGCTCAGGGTGAAGGCTTCGCGCGTCGCGCTCAACATGGATGAGTTTACCGAGGTCAGGGTCGCCACCAGGCCGGCGAAAGCCATCATAATCACACCGCCGCGCGGCATGAATTTCGCGATGGCATCCGTTAATGCTGTCTCCGATCCAGCCAATTGCTGCCAGGGAACTGTCCCCAACGTTACCGTCATGGTAATGGAATAAACCAGCGTGATCAAGGTCAGGCTGACCAGGATGGCAATCGGAATGCTTTTGTCCGGTCGCTGGATCTCCTCCGCGTCATCCGCGATCACCTCGAAACCGACGTAAGCCGCGTACACCAGCGCGATCGTTTTAAATAATGAAGCGAAATTCCCCTTGGCGGTTGCATGGGCAAAGAATTGACCGCTGGGCGCCAGTGTTTCCAGTTGAAAACCGTTGGGGGAAAGAAAACCCTTGACGATATATATGCCGAAAATCAACAACAACGTGCCGCCCAGCAGGATCTGCGCGTTGCCAACCAGGGAAACACCCCGGATATTCAATAAGGTGAAAACAATGATCACGGCAATGGCGGCCGGCACGATCGGCACCGCAGGGATGAATACGCTCAAGGAATAGGCGAAACCCACCGCGGAAAGGGCGCAGTAGAAGGTGCTTGAAATGCAATCCATCGAACCGATCAGGTAAGAAAGCAGCCCCTTGCCCCAGGCTTCGCGCACATAAGTCATGGCGCCGCCGGTTTCCGGGTAAATGGTTGCCAGCTCGCTGTAATTGAGCGCGATGCTGAAGCTCAGCAGCCCGCCGATGATAATCGCCAGAATAGCCGCTGAGCCGGAGATTGCCGCGGCATGGCCGGTCAGCACAAAGATTTCCGAGGCGATCGTGCCGGCGGTTCCCAGCATGATCACCTGGAATAGATTTAATTGTCTTTTTAATACGCGTTTGGACATGTGAGATTAAATTACCAGTATTCCATTGTTCATGTTAATGATTTTACCTGATGTCGCAGCCAGGTCGCCGCTGCTCCCTGATAACGCCTGACTACCAAAACCGGGCAACCGCCATTTTCCGCTACATAATCTGCCACCTTTCCAAACAAATAGCCATTCGGTTCCCCATCCTCAGAAGAACCGATGATCACCAAGTCATAGTGGTTGGCTTTCAGTTCATCCAACAAAGCATGTTCGACCTGATCGGAAAATAGCAGTCGCAGGATGGCATTCTGCGGTTGTTCTTTTAATTCCGTGATCACCACTTCCTGCAGGTAAGCCATTTCGTCTTCCACCATTTCGACGTCTTTCTCGGTGGGCAGGACGCGTACAAAATCCAGGTGCGCATTTTCAAGGCAGGCGATTTTATTTGCCAGCTGCACAGCCAGGCGGCAGTGCAGCCCGCCGCCCACTGGCACTAAAACGGAATGAATTTTATCCAGCTTGCGGTCGGTCAACACACCAATATTAGCCTTTACATTGTCGCAAATCTCCTTGATTGAATTCTCTGAAAGGTGGCTGGCTGAGTGTTTCTCCGGCCACGGGAGCAGTATCAATTTGGTGCTGGTTTCTACCTCGACCTCACTTTGCAGGCTTGCGGCTATCGAATTGCCCACCACCATCTTGGTGTACATGGGAACATTGCGGTCCACAGCATAATGAATGAATTTCCTCAGAACCTGCTGCCGTTGGGTATCCACTTTCTGCAAATATTCATCCCGATTGCCGTTTTGGTTGATCAGCGCGTCAGTCACTACAGATGTCAAACAAAGGTTGATATCCTGTTCGGCTTGCGCCAGCATTGTGCCCAGGCTGATCAGATCGTTCGACAAATGCGGCTGCAGAATGGGTATGATAATGCGCGATTTTCCAGGTACTGTGGTTTTTTTATGTGTTTCTGCATAACTTTTCGCAAACACACTTATGTAAAAGTAAACCGCCAATGTACCGATAACACCTACCAGAAACAATAAGGATAGCCGGTCGGAGAATATGATCACAATCAGGCAAGTCAGGGTAGCTAGCACTGGGGTTAGCGGGAAGAGCGGCGCTTTAAAGGGACGGTTGATGGCTGGGTATTTTTGTCGCAGAGTGATCATGGCAAAGTTCGAGAAAAAAAGCACAAACAGATACCCGGCAGAAGTGATATAGCTGAGGAAATCCACTAACCCGTTGATGGAGATAAAGATTGAAAAAACGCCAATCAATAGAATCGCCAAAGCCGGCACTCGCACGCGGTTAAGTCGGGAAAGAAAGGCCGGCCAGGCGCCGTCGCGGCTAAGAGTAAACGCTTCGCGAGTGGCGCTCAACATGGAAGAATTAACGGTCGTCAAAGCGCCAATCATCCCAGCCAGCCCGATGATTGCTACGCCAATACCCGGTAAGAATTTTCCAATCGCATCGGAAAGAGCCGTTTCCGAACCTATCGTTTCGACCCAGGGGATGGTACCCAATGTTACCATGACGGTCAACGAATATATTATAGTAATGATCGATAAACTAATTAAAATTGCATTCGGAATATTTTTATTTGGATTGCGAATTTCCTCTGCGTCATCCGCGATCACTTCGAATCCTACATATGCGGCATAAATCAGGGCAATAGTCTTAAAAAAGGCGCTGAAATTTTTAAAAAATCCCTCATGAATAAAAAACCTGCCATCCGGAATAAATACTTTTGGATTGAAGCCATTAGGCGAAAGCAAGCCATAAATGATGAATATCGCAAATGCTAAAATCAGAAAGGCCCCCATAAGGATTTGAACATTGCCTACAGTGGAAACACCTGCGATATTTAGAATCACAAAAATAATAATGACCAATATCGCAACCGGTACAATTGGCAGAGATGGGATAAAAATACTGAGGGAATAAGCAAACCCAACAGCAGAAAGAGCAGTGTAAAAAGTACTGGATATACAATCCATGGACCCCACAAGGAAGGATAACAATCCTTTACCCCAGGCTTCACGCACATAGGTCATGGCGCCGCCGGTTTCCGGGTAGATGGTCGCCAATTCGCAATAATTCAAAGCAATACTGTAACTGAGTAATCCGCCGATAAAAATTGCCAAAAGTGAAGACGGGCCTGAAATTCCAGATATATGACCAGTCAAAACGAAGATCTCTGCACCTAAAGCGCCAGCCGTTCCAAGCATAATGACCTGAAAGAGATTTAATTGTCTTTTTAATACGCGCTTTCCCATTTTTTTCTTGATTATCCTAATCAATTGAATTCGTTAAAAAAAATAACAGTGACCTGGAAATTACCAGTCACTGATTCAATCATTGATATCTAATTTGGCAGTTATATTATTCGTAAATTGTATTAACCTTGGAATCTGATTTCAACGCAACATCATTATACATTCATTTTAAAAGTAAAAAGAGCAGCCTCAATCACATAGGCTGCTCTTCCCTTGTTAGGTCAACAAGTATTATGGGCAAACTTCCAGAAGGATATCCTCCATCACTTCCGTGCGTACGGAACGATCACCGTCATTATCCTGGACTACGATCTGGTAGCGCATGACGGCGAACTCATACGCATTGTAGTTGGCCAGTTTATAGGATGTCAAAGTGATACTGTAGAAGTCATCGTCCTTCTTGGACATGGCGTGCCCGCTATCCCACTTGGTATAGGCATTGCTCTCGCGATCGGCAAAACGCGTGAAGATGACCACCTGGAAAATATCATCCGGGTTGGTCACCTTGGTGGTGATGGTTACCTCCTGGCTGCCGCAGGCATTGCCGCCGTAAAAGAACTTGTCTTCATTATGCTCGATGTCGTAGAGGGTGATCTCGTCGGTTTCTTCGGGTTCCTCATCTTCGTCCTCGTCCTCTTCGTCCTCTTGCTGCTCTTCATTCTCGCCCTCGTCTTCGTCCTCCTCGACCTGGGCGGCAGGCGGAGCCTGGATGTTCACGGTCGTAGCCGCGTAATCGCTCCACGCGCCGGAATTGTTCTGCGCGCGCACGCGGATGGTGTGGCTGCCGGAAACAGCCGGCTGCCAGGAATATTGCAGCGCGATCACCTGCTGATCGGATCCGGGCGAGGCAATCGAACTGACCACTTCGCCGTTAATGGATAGTTCAACCGCGGCGATGCCTTCCGTGCTGCTGGCGTGGTAGGCAATGTTCACCGCCGCCATCGGCAGCGAAGCGCCATTGGAGGGCGCATCGACGCCCGCTTCAATGGGAGCTGCCGCAGGCGCTTCACTGGCTTCTTCTCCGCCGCCAAAATCGATGGAGATGCCGCCGGCTCCGCAAGATTCCAGCAGCATGACCATGATCAGGAGGGGTATCAATTTTTTTATCATTTTCATCTCTCACCTCGTTGTTTTCCATTTGAAAACTTAATCCATTATAGCAACGAGGGGTGCGTAAAATCAATCAGCAGTTTTCGCAGAGCGGAGTGGATTATTGGTAGAAGTTAAGCAGATCGAACCAATACGCCAAGTACTTCCAATTGCCCCAATCTTCATAAATTGCCAAAGCTTTTGGAATGTTGAAATCGTCGTCCTTGAAATATTTTGCCTGCATCATCTGCGTGAACACGGAATCGACCGGAATCTCATCATACCTGCCCAGCAGCATCAAAACGGACGCGGCCGCATAGCTGCCGATGCCTTTCACGCTCAGTAGGTCTTTACGGATATCGGCAGTACTGCGCCCGGCATCCCATAACGCCGTGAACCTGGCGGGCTGCTCGCAAAAATCGAGTGCCAATTGATGGATGAATGGCGCGCGGTAACCCAGGCGGGTCTTGTTCTGCAGGGCTTCCAACGAATCCCCTGCGATAGCCTGGGGTATAGGAAAAGCCTTCAAGTCCGGCTCGGCCGGGTAACTCCTGCCATAAGCCTGCACCAATTCCGCTGCCATGCGCCGCGTCCCGCCCCATTGCACGTTGGTGGTTAAAATCACCTTGACCATGTCTTCAAACAGATCCGGCGAGCGCAGCATGCGCCCCTTGCCGGAAGCCATTTGCGACCAGGGTTTTCCGTGCTTGCGGCACAGGCCGTAAAACTCCGTAAAATCCTCATCCAGGCGCAGCATGTGACGGGAGCGCCTTTCCACTTCCTGTAGATCGGCGGTTGAAAGCCTGGCGGCATGCGCTATCCTGACCACAATCTTCTGACCGCAAGCGCTGATTTCCAGCCGGATGAGCTTGCCTGAAGGCAATTCTTCGATCCTGGAAAAAGCGTGCGCTTCCTTCAGGTATTGGTTGGGGAGCAAATCCACCCAACCATGCGCTTCCAGCAGATTTTGAAAATCAAAAGGCTGGTTGATTTCAATCTGTAAATCCGTTGACGCCATTTACCCTCCATTGAATGGGTGAATGCGAAGGTATGTGTACGATTCACCCGACGCATTTTCACTCCTTCGGCAATATCACCAGAAGCTATGCTACCACCGGACGCGCTGATCCACAATTCTTCAACAGGTGGTTTTTGGGGTTCCTATCAGGAAAATTTCAAGAGGGGCAGGGATCAATGATTTGTGCTTCCGGCTGCGCCAGTATCGCCATGATTTCTTCCGGGTTCTGGGCCGCCATGATTTTCGCGCGGTTTTCGGGAACGCCAAAGAAACTGAACACGTGGGTCAGGATGTTGGTATGGACGGAATTGACCGGCGACGAGAAAGCCAGCGCAATTTTCACCGGGTCATAAACCCTGTGTCCAAAGGCGATTGGATTGCTCAAGGTGATTAGGCTGATCGCCAACTGCTTGGAACCCATTTCCGGTCCGGCATGCAGCAACGCGGTATTGGGCGCGATCACCATGTACGGCCCATACAGGTTATACAAGTTCTTCATGGCATTGATGTAACTCGGCCAAATCGCGTTCAACTCCAAGAGCAGCCCGCCGGCTTTCTCGATCACCTCGGTCGGCAGCAACGCACTGACGCCCGTTCGGATGGCTTTCTGATTGATGATTTCGCCAAACTCGAACTGGCGGTTGGGTAAACTGGGCGCCAGCGAAAACAACTGATGATGGGAATTCAAACCCAGGGTCGTCTTGATATTCTCCACATCCTCTTCGCTCAGCAGGGCGTTGACTGTGACCTGCGGGATGGAGGTGATGTTGCCCAACGGGACAGTGGTAATAATTGCATCGCAGCCCTCCACCAGATTGCCGTTGTGCACCAATTCAAACACCGAAACCATGTCCGCCACGTCCACACCCGGCAGCAGTGTGTTCAGTTGGCTCCTCAGTGAAAAGGCAGTGGCGATCCCCGCGCCGCACACCAGCAGAACCCGGCGCTGGTACGAGAGCGATCTGACTCTTTCCAGAGCCGCCAAGGTATGGTTTGAGATCGCCCCCACCACAGCGTCGATATTCGCAATATGACTCGCAGATAAAATCGGTGTCAGGATGCGTGAAAGGATCTGCACAGTCGTGCCCGGGCTCTTGCTTCCCGCTGCATTCCGGTCATGTTTATCAAGATTGCCAGTCCGCGCAGTATGGGTCAATTCCCACTCCACGCAGTTGGTTAATTCCTGGTCTTCATATAAACCGGTATGCAGGTATTTGGCAATCTCATTCACGATTTCCGCGGCTAATCTGCCGCTCTTTTTTCCCTGAGTCGATTTGAACTCCTGAGCGCCATGCGCAAAAGCGCCGTGCAAAAAGCACTGGGACAGTAGATTCGATAAGTACTCAACCTCGGGTTTCAAATTTTCCTGCGACACTTCGGGTAACAGGTTTTGTGCGATCCTGACCGCGTCCTTGATGTAACACTCCTGGGTTTTCTCGAAATTGCGGTCGGGGGTCTGTATGATTTTTCCCGATCCAACCCGGTTTTTCATGATTCCCAGATAAAGGGTCAGTTCAATATGGGTCTGGTCGAACAGGTTTCGCCGGTATTTTGTTTCCATGCTTCTGATCAAGATTTCACAGGCAGGCAAATTCATGCTCCTGATGAAATCCTGCGCTTGGAAATAAAAAATGCTCCTTTCAACCTCCTGCAAATCGATATCATCCAGCGGCAGGACGCAGGCCTGGATCATAAAATTTTGTCCCAGGTTTTGAAAGAGAATTTCCTGCATGGCAGCCCGAATTTTCAACTCTTCGCCTGCCAAATGGAAAGCGGTGTTCCGTTTCGCATCCAGAGAAAGGGAAAAAGCTTTCAGCCAATCGCGAACTTTTTCAATATCCCGGTAGAAACTGGTATAGGAGATACCCGTTGTCGTGCGGATTTCGGCCGGCGGCAGCCCCTTACCGGAAGTGAGGATGATCTGAATCAGCAATCTCACCCTTTCCTTCTGGTTCAACGTGCTGAGGTCTTCTTGGTTGGACTGGACCAAAGTCAGCAGTTCCTGCCTCGCTTGTTCGGAAATTTGAATGAGGATGCCTTCGTTCGGTTTTTGTTGAATTTCCACCCCATTGAACGCCAGACAGGCTTGTACCTTTTTCACGGAGTAACGCGCCTGCGCCACCGATAAATTGAGCCGGTCTGCCAGATGCTGTGCGCTGACAGGCGCAGTCTGAATTAATAATTCAGCCAGCACTTTTTTGCTGTTTGAAGACAGGCACGCAATTAATTTATGAAACATCTTCCTCCGGAAGGGAAAGACTTCATTTTCATTTTAAGGTTTTTTAGTCAGGATAGAGTCTCCATTATTAAAACATCTAATCAGCGAATTGTGAAACAGAACGGACGGGGAATAGATGCTAAACTGTCGAAGAACCACACATTCATTAAGGATCATGCTGATGAGCTTACCGATTTTTTCAAGCGAAATGATTTTCATCCATCCGGAACTCAAGGAATACAACCAGAAAGAGGCGATTCGGTTTTTGTGTTCCAAAATGGTTGAACAGAAATTTGTGACAGACGAGTACTTTGACCACGTGATAGCCAGAGAGGCCATCCATCCAACCGGCTTACCCACGCTGCCGGTCGCCTCTGCCGTCCCGCATGCTGATCCGATCGGCGTTTGCCAGACCGGGATTGCCCTGGCGGTTCTGAACCGGCCGGTTACTTTCAATGCGATGGATAACCCCAAACAGGAACTGGATGTTTCCATTGTCTTTCTCATGTCTTTTATTAAGGGAGACCAGGTCGCGGTGCTGCGCTGGATTTCCAATGTTTTGGGCAACCAGCAAATTGTCAAGGAGATTGCCGGCGTGAAAGATGCCGGCAGCGCTTTCCGGATACTCGAACCCTTTTTAAAAAATAATCATGAAAGCAGAGGATAAAGTATGTCACAAATTGGAAAAGATTTTCGTTTGGCGCAAATCATCAACCAGAAAAGCGGAAAGCAGGTATGTGTGGCGATGGACCACAGCCCGGCAATCGGGCCGTGCGAAGGGCTGATCGATCCGGTGGCCACGATCGCGGCGGTCTGCGCCGGCAAACCGGATACCATTTTCACGCACTTCGGCAACATTAAAAAGGCCATGCCGCTGCTGGCAGCCAACCGGCTGCCTTTCCTGCTCTCGATCTCAACCGCCACCAATAAGAGCGCCGATCCGGCCAGGGTGTATCTGGTGGACAGTGTGGAACACGCCCTGCAGATTGGCGCTTGCGGTGTATCCATGCGCATCTTTGTCGGCGCTCCGTACGATTATGAAATGATCCAAAATCTATCCGCTGTCGCGCTGGAATGCGAGCAGGCCGGCATGCCCCTCATGGCCATGATGTACCCGCACGGCCCGGAAAACATGCTGAACCCCGAACATTTAAAACACGCGGCCAGGATCGGCGCGGAATTGGGCGCTGACATCGTCAAGACATACTACACCGGCGATCCGGAGACATTCCGGCAGGTTACTGAAGCCTGCCCGGTGCCGATTGTCATGTCCGGCGGGCCGAAAGCCGATAAACCCATCGATTTTCTCAATATGGTCAAAGGCGCCATGGATGGCGGGGCTATGGGCATCGCAGTTGGCAGGAATGTCTGGCAAAGCCCGCAGCCGGAGAGGATGCTGGAAGCGATCAACCTGGTTGTGCATGCGGGCCAACAGCCGCAGGCCGCATTCGAGAAAGTATTTTAGAGACAGGAGAGCTTCATGGAATCTAAAAGGACTTATAAAATCGCCTCGGTTTGCGGTTCGGGTTACGCCACCTCGGGTTGGATCGCAGCCCGCCTGAAGGACGCGCTGGCGGAAAAAAACATTGAAGTGGAAATCACCGAAGTGAAGGTCATGGACCTGGCTATGGTTGTGGATAACTTCGACCTGATCGTTTCCGCTTCGGAATTGAGTGATATTTACAGTGTGCCGGTGGTGGCCAGCTCCTCGATTATTACTGGTATCGGTTTTGATGAAACCCTGTCAAAAATTATTGGAAAACTACAGGAGGTGAATGATCGGAAATAAACAGTAATTCGCACGATAATTTTTTTTAAAATTTAAACGGAGGTAGTAAATGAGTGCAATAACAGATGCAATTGGTGTGTTTTTTGGATGGATCAATTCCCTGGGCGCAACCGTCATTTTGCCCATCGCGCTTTTCTTCATTGGTATCGCATTTAAATTGAAACCAGGCCAGGCTTTTGTCAATGGCTTGAAAGTGGGCATCGGCTTCTTCGGGTTGAACGTCATGATCGGCGTTGTAGCATCCAACATCGGCCCGCTGGCATCCGCTATCGTGGAGCGCACTGGTCTGGCGCTTTCAATCCCGGATGTGGGCGTCAGTCTGCATTTCCCGATCGCGTTCGCCTTGCCAGCCGCGGCGTTCATGATCCCGCTCGGCATCCTGGTCAACGTGGTCATGCTGCTGCTGAAACTGACCAAGACAGTGGATATCGACGTGTGGAATTTCTGGCCCTGGATGTTTTCGTGGGCCTGCGTACAGGGAATGACCGGCAGCGCCTTCTTCGGATTCCTGGCCTTTGTCTTCACGGGGGTGGTTTCCCTGGTTCTGGGCGACTTGCAGGCGAAATACATTGAAAAGCATTACAACATGCCGGGAATCTCCTTCCCGCATCCCTTCTCATCCTTCTTCGGATTGCTGGCCTGGCCGTTCATGTGGCTGTTCGACCGCATCCCCGGCATCAAGGATTGGAACGCCGATATCGAATCGCTGCAAAAGAAGATCGGCCCGCTGGGCAACTCGACTGTATTCGGATTGGTGATCGGCGTTGTGCTTTCCTTGGTCGCGGGCTATGATGCGATCAAAGCCCTGCAAACCGGTGTGATCGTGGCTGCCATCATGCTGTTGATGCCGGAAATGATCAAAAACCTGATGTCGGGGTTGTTCCCCATCTCGGAAGCCGCCCGCAAATACCTGTCTGAAAAATTCCCCGGCCGTGAATTCTACATCGGACTGGATTGCGCGGTAGGCGTAGCGCAGCCCTCAGCCATCGTGGTGGCAGTGCTGCTGATCCCCATCACTCTGCTGCTGGCTGCCGTCCTGCCGGGCAACAAACTGCTGCCCCTGGCAGACCTGGCTTTCCTGGGTTTCTGGGTGGCCATGCCAATGGCCATGTTTAAGAACAACATCATCAAAGGCGTGCTGTACGGCACGGTGGCCATCGCGGTAAGCCTGTGGATGGCGACCACCATCGCGCCGCTGGTGACCGATTTGACCATTGCGGCCGGTTCCACGATCCCGGAAGGCGTCTCTGAAGTATCCATGCTGACCATCTATCCATGGGCATGGGTAACCTCATGGTTTGCTTCGCTGTTCACGGGTGGATTCTAGAAATTACCGAAAAGGGGCAACCCTGATTGGGTAATGGGTGGAGGGGCTGTTAGAGGAATTTGCTCTAACAGCCCTCCTTTTCTAATTATAAGTTTTTTATTACGGAGAATCATGAAAGCAGCAATATTGATCGAACCGGAAGTTGTGAGAGTTGAAGAAGTAAAAGAACCCGTATTGAGAGCCGGGGAAGTGCTGGTCGAGGTGAAATCCTGCGGGGTGTGCGCCACGGACGTGAAGAAATTCACCGGGAAAAGCAAGGCGCCCTTCCTGCCCTTCATCCTTGGGCACGAACCCGCCGGCGTGGTGCGCGCGCTGGGTGAGAACGTGAGCGCGCAGTTGAAAGCAGGCGACCGCGTGGCGGTTGCCCCGGTGGTCACCTGCGGGCACTGCCCCAACTGTAAAAATGGCCGCACGGCTGTCGAAGGGATGGGGATGTGCGAGCATTACGAAGTGATCGGTTTTTCAACGAACGGCGCCTTTTGCGAAACGGTCAGCGTCCCGGCAGCCAACGTCTTTAATCTGCCCGACAGCTTGTCCTTCCGCGACGCGGCCATCATCGAGCCGGTGGCGGCTTGCGCCAATGGCGTGCTGCGCTCGCTATGCACGCCGCCCGGCAATGCAGTTGTG
>Ga0172371_10004990_pt1 | contig 19798 bp, 29 predicted proteins | sample Lak12m_FD_114543 | JGI IMG/M metagenome (GOLD analysis project Ga0172371, IMG submission 114543) | Freshwater microbial communities from Kabuno Bay, South-Kivu, Congo - kab_022012_12m | ecosystem: Environmental > Aquatic > Freshwater > Lake | place: Democratic Republic of the Congo: South-Kivu... | reverse complement strand
TTTAAAAATGGATGTAGAGGGTTCGGAGGAAGAAATCCTTCATAATAACTTTCCAGCAGATAGAATAGGAACAATTATAGGTGAATGTCATTGGGGACATAATGTTGAGGGTAAATTAAAAGAATTAGGATATAGATATACTAATCAGGGTAGTCACTTTATTGCCAGAAAATGAAGAAAATAGTATTTACACCAGTATCAGATAAGCATTATTACCCAGAGGGTACACATATATTCGTTAATTCTTTTAAGAGGTTTCATCCAGATATTGATTTGGCAATTATCAGACAGGATATAGTAGACAAAGTATTTAAGGAGCAAGGGATTACATGGTATAATGCTAAACCCAATTTTGCAGAAATGTTCTTTGATTATGATTTAATTGTTAATATGGATGCTGACCATGTAGTTACAGGGAGAATGACAGAGATATTTGATAATGTTGATTATGATGTAGCAGGTCCGTGGAATTATAATGATTATGAAAATTCTTCTTTTGAAAACATTACTGAAAAAATGTATATTCAGGGAGGGATGATTGCCTCCACATCTAAAGTATTTTGGTTAAAGTGGAAAGATATAAACAGAAATTATCTTAAATATAAGAGAAGAGAGAATGATGTAATGAATTTAGTAATTTATAATTATATGCCACAACTCAAATTAAAGATTGTAGATAAAGATAAAGATTACTATGGATGTAAGTCACTAGGTAGAGAACCTGAGTTCTATATTGAGAACGATAAGTTAATGTGTAGAGGAGAACAGATACTAGCTTATCATTTTGCTAGAGGTGGAGTATTTCCTAAGTTAGACTTTAATTCAATGGCATTACAGGATGATGTTAAGAAATGGTTAAATGATTTGTCATATGGACAGAGTTTTAAGATGATTAAGATATGAGGAAACCTTATCTAATTAGAGTACCAGATTTTGATCCAGTTAGTGGTGGAATTAGAGTAATGTATGGATTGTATGGACACTTACTTGCTAAAGGACAAATAGTCTTTCTAAATCAGGCAATGTATATACCGACAGTTGGTATTTATCCTGAAATCTATCATGGAAATGAGTTAAATGCTCAAAAGGTAATTAGATATATCTTACAGACTCCAGGAGTAATGAGTACGGGCGGAATACCAGGTCCAACAATTTTTGATGAAACAGATGAATTGTATTGTTTTAGTAGAGTTTATGATCAATGGGGATTAGATGACGACCACATACTATTTTTACCAATAATAGATTTACACACTTTTAAAGATCAGGGTAGAAAAAGAACTAAAACTGCCTATTATTGTGCCAGAGGTAAAAACTTACAAAAACATCCAGAAGATGCAATTGAAATAACTAGAGCATTCGCAACAGATCAACAAGCATTAGCAGATCTTTTAAATGAGTGTAAGGTTCTTTATGTATATGATCAAATAACAGCTATACTTGAAGTCGCAAGACTCTGCGGTTGTCCAGTACAATATTGGGGTTCAACACTTTTAGAAACTCTTGAAAAGTATGAACCTGGTTTACTTGGATTAAGTTATAGACATGAAATTGAAGATTTTCCAGTAGAAGTATTTAGACAAAATTATATTAAATTAGGAGAAATATTTTCTAGAAAACTAGATAAATTTATAGATCATACTCAATTATGAGAAAGTGGGTAAAACGTGCCAACTAAACTTCGTATCTTTTGTTTTCCAAGTCATTTAAGTAAAACAGCCACTACAGGAGTAGATTATGCACGTATTATCTCTCCTATGACTCATTTAAACGGGTACAAGGGAATTGAAACTACTTTATATAAATTAGGAGAAAAGACTAATTGGAAACAAGTAGCAGAAACTCACGATGCAATTTATTTCAATTATTTAAGTGATCCCTGGGGGTTTGCTGCAATGGGATCAATGGCTCGTCATTTCGGATTAAAACTAATTCTAGATTTAGATGATGCTATTTGGGAAATTAGAAATGATAATCCTGCTTATCCTGTGTGGAAAAAAGGAGAAAAAAATATTAAGAACTTTACTATGATTTGTAATGAAGTAGATTACATGACTACTACTAATGATTATCTAAAGCATATTATTATGAATCACACCAATAAAACCCCAGATAAGATTAAAGTCTTTCCCAATTATGTTGATTTGAAGACCTATAAACACAGAACTAAATTTAAAAATGATGGACAAATTAATTTAACGCATTTTGGTTCTACTACTCATTTTAGGGATTTAGATGATTGGGAATTTACTAAAGGTATTAATCGGATTATGGATGAATATCCTAATGTAAATTTAAGAACTGTAGGAATTTGGAAACCAGATATGAGAGAAAGATGGGGAGCAAGATATGAGAATCTCTATGGTTCTCCTGATATATATAAATGGATTAGTGAAAAATTTCCTACATTTATGGATGAAACAGATATTTTAATTACTCCTTTAGAAGAGGATATATATAATCGTGGGAAAAGTAATATTAAATGGTTGGAAAGTTCAAGTGCAAAAATACCTGGAGTATGGCAGAATATTCGTCAGTATGCTGAGTGTGTAGATGGTACAAATGGTATTCTAGCTAAAAAAGATACAGAATGGTATAAAGGTATTAAATATCTTATAGATAATCCTGATAAACGTCAGAAGATGGGAGAAAAAGCATTTGAAGATGTCAAGAAATGGGAAATAGATAAACATTTAGAAGAATATACTCAATTCTTTAAAGAAGTAGTTGACAAAAAGATAAAAGTATGATATAAGTTAAGTAGTTCAGTGCTAACAAAGTATTAGTATGGACAGGATAGTGAGTCCTGTCCTTTTTTTATGGTTAAGAAGAAAAAAGGAGGCAAATGCCGATAACATCCGATATTAAGAAGAACTTCCACGAACTCTATGCTGATAATAAGAAGAAGGGTAAAGCTAGAGGTGCAAATGGAAAAAAGAGAAGCAGAAAACAGATTATTGCTATTGCTTTATCTAAATCCAAAAAAGGATATGACTTTGCAAAAGCAGAGAGGAAGTTAGGAGTTAAATAATATGGCAACATTACCAACACCAGTACCAACACCAACAACTCCTAGATATATTGTTCAAGCACAACAAAAGGCAACTACACAGCCAGTTGCAATGAACTATCCTAAAAGTGGTAAGTATTCTGAGAGTTATTTTACAGGTCCACAATTAGGGATTGATGCGTATAATGCTTCTCAACCACAATCACAACCAACTCAACCAACTCAACCAACTAAACCAACTAATACAGGATTAGATCCCCATATTAATCCCTCAACAGGATTTTGGGATGATAATTACTATGCTGCTACTCATCAAGGTAGTGGAGATCAATATAGTGCATTAAGAAATGATATTTCAAGTGCTTGGGATGCTTATATTAATAGTCTTGGAGGACAAGAACAATATTTAAATGAACAAAAGGCTGCACAAGAAGGGATAGCTAATACTTCTCTTGCAGAAAGTCAAAGACAAGTTGGTGAACAAAAAGCAACTTCATTACGTGATATTCAGGAAACTGCAAGAAATGCTTTTCAAGCTGGTAATAATTATCTAGGATCTATGGGTGCAGGAGATAGTTCTGCAGCTAATCAGTATAAGTTTGCAGTAGATCAACAATTATTAAAACAAGTTGGAGAATTAAATAATTTTGTTAGTTCATCTCAACAGAAGATTCAATCAGAACATGATATTCAAATTCAACAGATTGCACAATGGTTTGCTCAACAACAACAGGCACTAAAACAATTAATGTCTCAGGGGCAGATAAGTAAAGCTCAAGATCTTAATAATTTATCTAAAGGTATTCTTGATCAAGCTATAGCATGGACAAATCAAGTTAAAACCAATACCATGAATCAACAAAATGCTTTAGCACAATGGGCAATGAATAATTCAACTAATGTAAATCAATTAACACAAAATATGTCTGCAATAGGACAATCAGGAAATTATGGACTACAGACTAATGCACCTCAATCAAATAATATTTTCTGGGGTGGATCTACAGTCAATGATAAATATAAACAATAACTATGTATGGACTCACTACGGACACTAGCAGACAAGATCAAAAACTACTTTAATCCTCAAGTTAGTGGTACTAAAGGTTTCTGGGGAACTCCTGTAGCACAGGGAATGGCTAATGTTCAGAATACAATTCCACAATCAATACAAAAACCTATACAAAGTATGAACCTAAGTCAGATTCCACAACAAACAGTTAATTATCTTAAACAACAACCAATTATCAATAATCCTACGCCTTTTAAAATAAATATACCAACAATAGGTCAAATGCCTAGTTTATTACAAAATGCAGGACAACAGATGCAAAAAATGCCAGATACTACAATAAAATATAATAATCCCTATATGCCGACTTATACTAGCAATAAAATATTGGGTAAAGTAGCAGAATTTGCAACAGGATTGCCTGGTGAATTAGTAAGAAGTACGGGAAGAACAACTGAACAAATAGGTAATATAGTTGGAGGTAAAAAATATACAGGAAATAAGTTTGAAGATGTTTTGAATGTTGCTTCGGTATTTCCGATAGGAAGACTTGCTACGGAAGCTTTACCTGAAATAAAAGCCGCAGCAAATTTATTAAAAAAGACTGCCAATTTAAAAACCGTTGAAGCACTTAAAAATATAGTAGCCGATATTCAAACTAAAGGAAATGTTGTTAATCAAGAAGATTTATTGTTTTTGGAAAATAAAGCAGTCGGATTATTAGGAGAAAAAGTAAGAACAGCAACTACTAAACAACTTGCTAATTTAATGGATGTTATACTTAAAAGAATAGGTCAAACTAAAAATGAATTTAATTTAGGGTTATCAGTTAAAAATATTAGAGAGGGTACAGAATCTATTCCTGGAGTGAAATTAACAAAAGAGCGGACTCAAATAGGATTACCAGGAATAGGTGTGCCAGAAAAACAGAGTGGTAAAATTGTTGCTGCAAATGCTGAAATGAGTCTAGCAACAAAAATTAAGATACAGGCAGAACAAGCTAAGAGAGATTTTATTGAGTGGCAAAAAGCATTATTTTCTCAAGAAGCACCAAGAACAACTACAGGAGCAATTAATAGTATTGTTAAATCTATTAAAACAAACACTCAATCGCCATTTTCTAATCCAGAAGGCCTAAAAGATATAAGTGGAATTGCTTCATCTTTTAAAGATATATTTAGAAACTTTAGGAGTGTTTATGGTAGAAGGTTTGAAGAAGTTAAGAAAAATTTTCTTGATCCATTATTTATTAAGGGGAAAACAGCATTATTAGATGATCAACAACATTGGGTAACTATATTAAAGAGGGATATTGTAAAAGGATTAGGAATTACAAAGGGTAGTAAAATGAGTGCAGATATTCAAAGATGGGGAGAAAAGTTATTAACTGAAGTTGATTTAATTAAAAAATATGGTCAAACTGGTGCAAACAAAATTATACAAGCTGATAAATGGTTCAGAACATCTTATGATCAGTTATTAAAAGAGGTTAATGATATAAGAGCAAAAATATATCCTAATGATCCGACTAAAATAATTCCAAGAAGAGAAGATTATTATAGACACTTTAGGGAATTGGCAGAGGGTATTGATAGCTTATTAAATACTTTTAATACAGCTACTGATATAGGTTCACCCCTAGTTGGTAAATCTTATCAAACAAAACCTTTATCCAAATTTTTATCATTTGCTCAACAAAGATTAGGTGGAAAAACTGAGTTTGATGCAGTTGGTGGGTTCATTGATTATATAAAGGCTCAAACTTATGCTAAAAACATAGATCCATATATTGGGCAATTTAGAAAATTATCTGAAGAGTTAGCTACAAATACAACTAAAACAGGAGGAATGAATAATTTTATTCTTTATCTTCAGAGATTTGCTGATGATTTAGCTGGTAAAACTAATCCGATTGATAAATCATTACAGGAAATAGGTGGTAGAAAGGCATTTAATGTTCTTAATTGGTTAAATTCAAGAGTAAAGTCTAATACAATTTTATATAATGCCTCTTCTTCCTTAGCTCAGATAATGAATCTACCACAAGGAATAGCTGATGTAGGACCAATAAACGCTATTAAGGGAATTTCAAGAACCCTAGCTTCAATTATTTCTAAAAATGTTCCAATGGAAAAATCTATATTTTTAAGAGAGAGATATAATAATATATTTAGTCAATTTAATAGGGGATTAATAGCGAATGGTAAAAAATTAGGAGCATGGATGGTAACAGTTCTTGATGAAATTGGTACAAGAATTATTTGGAATATGGAATATGTAAAAGCTCTAGGACAAAAAATTGCAAATCCAATAAATTATGCAGATGAAGCAACAAGAAGAATGGTTGGGGGTAGAGGAATTGGTGAACAAGCACTTATTCAAAGAGCTCTATCATTTCAACTTGTAGCACCATTTCAACTAGAGGTTACTAATGCTTGGCACGTTATTGGAGATTTTATAGGAGAAAAAGCATTTGGAAAATTAATAACACTTGCTTTAACCAGTTTTGCAATGAATAGAGTTATATCTAATATAAGAGGTAATGATGTATCTTTTGATCCAATTAATGCAACACTAGAGGGTATTGATGCTTTTAAAAAAGAAAATAACAAAGGAATTGGTGCCTTAAAATTTGGTGGTCGGCTTGCTGGAGAAGTATTATCAAATTCTCCACTTGGACAAACCTTTGCTGCAACATATCCTGAATTTGGAGCAACAGTTGGCGATATAAAATTACCTACAAGAGAAGAATTATTTGGAAAAGGAGATCCAACAAGATATGGAAGTGGTTTATTAGTTGTCAAAGGTTTACAAGATCCTTTATCTAAAATTATTCCTCCGTATGGTGGAACTCAATTAAAAAGATCCATACAAGGAGTAGGTTCCTACATGGAAGGAGTAGCAAAAACTGCTTCAAATAAAGTTCAATTTCCTATAGAGCAAAATATACATAATCTCATTAAGAGTGGATTATATGGTAAATATTCTACTACTGAAGGACAAAGATATGGTAGTGAAAACCTACAACCATTGGGTGACGTACAATCTGTAACGTTTTTATCTAGCAATAATCCTATTGATAGAAAAACTTATTATGAAAATGTTTTAAACCAAAGAGTTAGTGATGCACAACAAAAAACCATTGAAGATAGAGCTGCTGAATTAGTAAAATCTGGTCAACTAGATAGTATTGGTGGTAATAAAGAGGGTAAATTAAAAAGAGCTATAGAGAAACAGTTAGTTGAACAAGGAGTAACACAGATTAATGATGCTGGTGAAGGTTCAATGGTTATAGGAGATAAATTTCTTTATTGGGATAATGTAGATAAAGACACTAAGGTAGTTAATATAGCAGATAGGGAAGCACAGCAAAAAGATGCTGATTGGTCTTTAACTTCCGATAGATTAAAAAGAGCTGGTGATGCTGAAAAATGGATCTCTAATGCAGAACTTCGTGTTATGGAATTGCAATCAAGACAAACTAAATTAAATCCTGTTTTAGATAAGGTAGAAATTACTAAACTTCAAAATTCTATAGAAGATTTACAATCACAAATTATTAAATATAAGGGATATGGTAATTCTTTTGCTAAACCTAAAGCTCCAGCTAAAGTATCTATTGCTAAAGTATCTGCTCCTAAAGTACAAACAGTTAAAATATCTAAACCTAAATTTCCCAAAGTTAAAATAGCTAAAACTCCTACCCTTAAAAAGAGTAAGTCGGTTAAAATAGCTAAATATAAACCTAAAGGTATTAAAATTAAATTTAGTTCTAAACCAACATTAGGGGGTTGACATTTATGAAAAATAGTGATATAAGTAAATTACCAATACTCAATAAGTGATGAGAGAGGCACACGGTGTGTGTCTTTTTTTTGTAATATGGCATACAAAGGACATATACCATGGAATAAAGGGAAAACTGGAATATATAGTGAAAGGGGGATACCAACATTAGCGTAGTAATTTCAACATTAACTAATGCAATAGCCAAATTAAACACCCTTTATAATGGGAGTTCTACTCCTCCTTCTGCTGGTGAAGAAGATTATACAGTGTGGACAGACCTTCTAAATATAGCAATCAATATTTGGGAAAACGAAGAAGGAATTCATTGGAAGAAGTTATTTGTAGAGTTAGCAGATGCAGCAACTGGAGATAAAACTACAGCTGCAAGTGATTATTCTTATGCCTTACCGTCAGATTTTAGATTCCCAAATTCAGCTTATGTTTGGACAGGTTCGGGAACAGATAAGACTCCTTATAAAGTAATAAATATTGAAGATAAGCAACTTTATGAAAATAATAGTGAGAATTGGTGTTATTTTACTCCAACAACTCTTGAGTTTAATCCTAATTGCACAATAGATGCTGGATATACAATTTCCTACAATTATTATAAGAAAGCCTCAGCAGTATCTTCAGGAAGTGATACTTTTGAAATGACTGATCCGATGTTTGCAGTTTACTATGCTCTTTCTGAACTAAAGAAAGAAGAGGGTGATACATCAGCTTTAACTATTGCTACTCAGAAATTGGAAGCCATGAAGACTGAAAATGAAACTGGTGCTAAATTTCAAGATAATACTGTTGATAACCCAACAAATGAAGGATTTGGAACATGAAATTTCAGGATGCAAAACCTACAGCACGTGACCTCTTAGTTACCATTGATGACTTCAAAGGTGGTAGTAATTCCCTTATTAATGAGGCTAAAATGCCTTCTAAATTTGCAGTTCAATCAAATAATTTAATTCAAGTACAAAATGGTGTTTGGAAAACTAGATGGGGAACACAAGTCTATGGTGCTGAACACTCAGAAACACCAGATGGAGCAATTGAGTATGTTAAGTCAGATGGAACTACTGAATTAATTACTATTGCGGGTGGAAAAGCCTATAAATCAACTAATGGTGGTGCTTTAAGTGAAATAACTGGTGCTTCTTTTACTGCTGGAACTCAATGTTATTTTATGCAATTAGGGGGATATGATTCATCTAACGTCTTCCATAATTATCTTTATATAGCTAATGGTACAGATGCTCTCGCAAGATATGATGGTACTTCTTTGACAACTTATACTGAATTGGCTGCTCCAGCTAATCTTACAGCTTCACTAGTAGCTTCAGGACTCTCATCAGGGACATATCCTTATTATGGACAAGTTACAGCTTTAAATGATGTGGGAGAAACAGTTGGATCAACTGAAGCTTCTATAACAACTAATAAATTAAGATCTAATTGGACTGCTAGTACTGATAAGGTTTATTGGGGATGGGATACTGTAGCAGATGCTACTCGTTATCAACTCTATGTCGCTGATACCTCTGGACATGGAGAACTTCTTACTTCTACTAATCTAACTTCTTTTATAGATGATGGATCATTGGATATAAACCCCTATGTTATAGTACCTTATTCTAATACTACTACAGCACCTAAATTTACTTCTATGTGTACTTCCAATAACCGTATCTGGGCAACCAATAATACAGACGATAAATATATTGTTTATTTCTCTGGTACAGGTAGAAATATCGGACTATTCTCAGATTTCTATGGTGGGGGTTGGATTGGTTTAGAAAGGGGAGGAAAAGAACTTCCAGTTGCAGTTAAACACTATCAATCAGGTACAGGTGAGGGTAGAGCAACTGTACTTTGTAAAACTCCTAATGGACAAGGTGCAGTTTGGCAGATAAACCTTACCAGTGCTACAGTAGGAGATTTGACATTTTCAGTTCCTAGTGCAGCCAAAGTAGTTGGATCATTCGGAACTGAGTCACATTTAGGGGTTGTGCAAGCCACAAATAACTTAATGTTTCCAAATCGTAAAGGTTGGTTTACACTCGGATCACAAGTTAACTATTTTGGTATTCTAAGAACTAATGAATTATCTTCAAATATCAGACCTTATTGGAGATCACTAGTTGGAAGTAAGATTTCAGGGATAGCAGCCTATTTTTATGATGCTAAAGTATTTATTTCAGTTCCAACAGCAACTACTGGAAATGATAAGATAATTGTCTATGATGAAGAAAGAGGTAATTGGGCTGTAGATTGGTCTATAGGTGCAAAACAATTTCTAGAATATACTGATACTGGTGGAACTTCTCATCTTTTATATATTCCAACTTCAGGAACTAAGTTAGTAGAATTATCAGAAAATTATCTTAATGATCAGGGAACTGCTTTTAATCAATCATATATTTCTCCACTTCTCTCAGTTTCAAAAGATAAGACTGATATAATGAGTCTTAAAGAAGCTATTGTAGAGTTAGGAAATCCACAGGGAGTAGTTAATTTTCAAGTATTAGGTATAGGTAAGAATAATAACTTCACTACCTTAGCTACAGCTACTATTGAAAATTTTGGTTCTACAACAGGAATAGGTAGTGATTTATGGAATGATGTTTTTGCTACTTCTACTAATGATAATTCAAGTGGTGGTTCTGGAGCATGGGCAATTTCTTTTACAGATACACCTTCTACGTTCACTCAATCATCAACTAAGAAAGCGATTAAAAAAAGGGCTAAAATATATGCCATTCAATTTAAGGTCTATTCAACAACAGCAGATACAAGTTTTACAATAAATTCGCTTCAAGCAAAAGGAAGGCTCATAAAGAGCAGAATTCCTAGTGCTTGGATTGATTAGAAAGGGGGTGATGCAACATTTCAGCAGCAAATACAGACAAATTTAGAAAAGTAGCTAGAAGATGGGTAGGACAAATAGGTGCAGCAGGTGTAACTGATGCAGTTGTTACTACTATTCCCTTGTCATCCACTACCAATCTGCCCACTGATACAGCAGTAACAGTGGTAATTGATAGAGTTGATGCTAATGGAACTGCAACAGCATCCTTAGAAGAATCAATTACGGGTGTTGTATCAGGAAATAATTTAGTGAGTTGTGTAAGAGGAGTAGAGGGAACAGCACAAGCTCATAATGCAGGTGCAGTAGTAGAAGTTCTAATAACAGCTAAAAACTGGAATGATTTTGTTGATGGGTTTCTAGCAGATCACGAAACAGATGGAACTCATGGGACAATAGAAGGAACTACACTAACACTAACAGGAGCAGGAACTATAACAGCTTGTTCTATAGCAGCAACTACCAATATAACAGCTAGTGCAATAGGTAGTCCTAGTGCAACTAAGGCTTTAGATGTTCTGACGGGAACTTACCAACCATTTCAATCATATACACCAGACGCAGCTGGAACAGCAACTTGTAATTTAGCATTAGGTAATCATCATAGAATTACCATGCCAGCAGGTAATATAACGATAGCTTTGTCTAATGGAACAGCGGGACAAAAGTTTATTATAGATATTACTCAAGACAGTGTTGGTTCAAGAACTGTAACATGGTTTACTACTATAAAATGGGCTGGAGGTTCAGCCCCGACTCTTACTACAACTGCAAGTAAAAGAGATGTCTTAGGTTTTGTAGTAACAGGAAGTGGTACATACGATGGTTTTATAGTAGGAGTTAATATTTAGTATGGCAGCAATACTTGATAGGTCTAATATTGGAAGTCAGGATGACTTTGCACAATTAGCTTATAGTGGAGATTATTCATTATTGGCTGTTCAATTTGTGCCTAGTGTTACTGCTTCTTGTAATCAAATTGACCTAGATTTAAAAAAAATAGGTACTCCATCAGGAAACGTAAAGGTTAAACTTTATAGCGACAATAGTGATGCTCCAAATATTCAAATAGGAGATGTCAGTAATAATGTTGCTTGTTCAGGCATCTCAACAAGCTTTACTTATATTCCTTTTACTCTATCAACACCTATTGCCTTAACTAGTGGTACTAAATATTGGATTGTTTTGGATTGCGATTATTCTATTTCAACAGATAATAATATTGGTTGGTCTATTGATAATACAACTCCTGGTTATGGGTATAAGGGGTATGGTAGGTGGAATGGGGCATCATGGACTATAATTGCAGGTACATCTTGGGTCTTTAATTTCAAGGAATATTATGATAGTACAACATATAAGCCAACTGGTGGAGCATTTCTATATAATTTTATATGAAAAATACAGAACTTAACCTTTTATTGGAGATTGTAAAAGATATACGTTCTGATGTTACAGACGTAAAAAAAGCTCTTTATGGTAATGGAAAATTTGGTATTTGTGATAGAATATCTAAACTTGAAAATACACAACAATCAATACTTGGTAAAATAGGTTTAATAGCTACTTTTTTTGGGTTAGTTTTTACAGCTATCTTTGAGATTGTTACTAAATTTTTCACTAAAAAGATAGGAATGGAATGAAAAAGATACTTTTACAAGCTGGGCATCAGAATACTACAACTGGAGCAACAGGAGCTCCTGAAGAAGGTCAAAATAATATTCGTATTAGAAATCGTTTAAGCGAAATTCTTATTTCTAAAGGTTTCCAACTTTATCTCTGTGATGCTAATTTTAAAGACTATGTTAATGACTATGATTTAGCTCTTTCGCTTCATTGTGACGCAAATTACACAGGAGATGAGGGTGGAGGGTTTATAGATTATCCTGACCCATCAGTAGACTCTGTTAATGCAGAAAGTAAACGGATAAAAGAAGCTATGGAGAGTGAGTATTTTAACCATTCGGGAATAAGGAATGTTCCATCACGGAGTAATCCCAATACTAAGTTTTATTATTGGTGGAGTTATTTAACAGCTAAGACCCCATGTGTAATAATTGAGATGGGAGAGAGTGTTGACCCACATGATAAAGTAATCTTAGCTGATACTGAAAGAGTAGCTTCGGCAATCGCCAGAGGTATATGTAAAGCCTTTAATGTGGTATATGAGGTCATCCAAGCTCCTATAACGCCTCCTACACCCCCTGTAACGCCAAATTTACCTAACTCTGAACAGGTATTGAAAGATAAGATAAAACCTTATGTTAATGGTAGTTGGGTAACTTATCTTCGTTCCCGAAAAGCAATTCAGAATTTAATCAAATAATATAGAAAATATACAGCCATTATGTAGAAGTTGTAATTCAAAAAAAATACAAAAACGATTAATTATTTAAATGAATAATATAAATAAATTGATTGAAGAGGGAATGGTTAGAAATATTGTGCGTACGGATATAGGGGATTTAGTTAGCCACGAGATTGAGATAAGATTCAAGAGTATCTTAAAGAGAATGGACACACTTCAGGTAAGTATAGACAATATAACACAACAGCTTCAGGAGGACAGACAAGACTTAAATCAGTTAAAAATAGATATGTCTAAGAACTTAACTCAGAACAAAGTAATTATAGAAAACCAGAATACTCAGGAAAACAAGGTAGTGGAAGCAGTAGCAGAAGCAGCAGATAAGATACCAGATCATGTAGAAGAATCAATAGATAAGATATTTGAAAAGAAAGGTTTTATGGGTAAGATAGTTGACAAATTAACAGGATGAAAACTCATAAAAGATATCTTAATGGAAAGGAGGGTAAATATGAGCGAATTATTATCAAGAAAATTTATAGGATTTATACTCGTATCTATAATGCTCTTTGTGCTTGTTTTAGCAGGTAAAATAACAGGTACAGATTTTACAACCTTTATTACAGCAAACTTAGGCATTTACTTAGCAGCAAATGTTGGTTCTAAACTAGCAGAAAGTTAATATGAGTACAATACCTGTCCACAGGTTAAAGAATGCAGAGATTATTTATCTCAGCACTCATCGTTGTCGTCATAGTCATACTTTTTTAGAACATTACCAATGTTACCAATCAGAATTTTATGCTCCAGAGAAAATAGGTTTCCTAGATATAGAAGCATCAGGACTTCAGGCTGATTTTGGAATTATGTTGTCTTATTGTATTAAATCACATAATACAGATAAAATCTTATTCGGATTAATTAAAAAACACGATATTATGTCTGGAGCAATGGATAAACATTTAGTTAAACAATGTATAAAAGATATGATGAAATTTGACAGATTAGTAGGATTTTATTCAGGTAAATTTGATATACCATTTATCCGTACAAGAGCTTTGGCTAATAAATTAGAATTTCCTACTTTTAAGGCTCTAAAACATACTGATGTGTATATGATGGCTAAATTTAAATTAAAGCTACATTCTAATAGACAGGAAAGTGTCTGTCGTGCGATATTAGGAGAAACAGAGAAAAACCACATAGATAGTAAATATTGGTTAGCTGGATTAAGAGGAGATGGAAAATCTCTTAGGTATATTTTAGATCATAATAAGCGGGATGTAAGGGATTTAGAGAAGATATATAACAAGTTATCTCCTTATGTAAGGATAACTGATTCAAGTATATAGGAGGTGTAAGGTTTCGTAGCCTATCATATTATTTGAAGAGCTAATTCTGCTTCAATGCAGACACCTCCGCATTTGAAATATATGGAAGAAAAAACTGAAGATAAAGTTGATAATAAAGAAGTTCCAAAAAAGGAAACTATCACAGAAGAAGAAGCATATCTTTGTATGCTGAATGGGAGGTGTGAAAAGTGTGGTGAATAATGGACATTTATATTCTAAATTTTGCTCTAAAGAATGGCATGATGCAAGAGAAAAAGCTCTCCTAAGAGATAGTTATACTTGTCAGGTTTGTGGTAAACAAGGTAAACATTTAAAACTTCATGTTAATCATATTATGCCGTATCGGATTATCCAATCTCATATTCTTCCTAATTTAGTAACCTTATGTAAAGAATGTCATGGAAAAATGGATTGGGTAGTAAGAGATTTAATTAACTTACATCCAATGAGAAAAAGATTTTTAGAAATAATGGGACAGATGTGGTTAATAAATCTTAGAAAAAGCAATGATTATGCCACAAATGAAGATCCACTTTCTAATCTAAAAAGGTCTATTAATTTAGGAATATCTCCATTTAAGGGAGTATTGCTTAGATTAGAAGATAAATTTAGTCGTTTGGAGGAATTATCAAAAAAGGAAAGTATGGTTATAGATGAAAGTATAAAAGATACATTAATTGACACAGCAGTCTATTGCTTATTAGCGGTAATTGTGTTAGAACAGGAAGAAGAATGAAAGAAAATCAAATTAGACACAATAAAAACCTACATGGGGAAACTGGTGTAGATGGTCTTACAGGCTTCTATCATGGACAGTTTTATGATAACGGACAAGTAAGGAAGAAAACAGGACATGAATTAAGAAGCGAAGCGAATAAAGATAGAGTTATTTTTGAAGTCTTTAAGAAAAAGTCCCAACTATAGCTAATTTTTGTCTTCTTCTAAAATTTGCCTCTAATTCATGTCTCTCAATTCTGTTAGTTCTGCAATCCAAACAATACTTCGCACTACTGAAAGCTGCGAATTTCTTACTACAGTCCTTACAGTTTTTTTCGTTACTTTTTGAATTAAATGCTCCGCTCATACTTCCTAAAGTGAGGGGTATGCGTTCGGGAGAGCTCAGTCAAGGTTATCTCATTATCCTATTGCTAAGATAGACACCTTCCGTGTAAACGAACCTCCCCATATACCCCTCGCCTTAAAAACTATTAATCACGAGAACGCTTATCCTTCTTATAGTCCTCAACTTCTTTTAATAAATTAAGTAAAGTATCAATTTCCATACAAGCAATTATCGGTCTGAAATTCCCACTTACAACTAAACACGCTGGTTTATATGGCTTTTCCTGAGATTTAGCCTGTTCCCATTCTCCCCAAAAGTCATGCTTCTCACAATTCTTACATTCAAAAGTTAGATTAACTTTAGGAGAATAAATATCGCCCTTGTAGTTATCAAAAGCTCCACTTCCTATCATGGCTCTTGCTTTATCATCTAACCCTTTCTCTCTAATAAGAGAGGCTAACTTCTTCTCAAGACGCTTTCCTTTGGCTTTCTTACTACGAAATGCGATTGCTTTCATATTTTCAATAAGGTCTTACCAATGCCACTAAAATTAAAAACAACATCATTGTTCCTATTGAAAAACCTAATATAATCCAGAATAGTTTAGTGTTCATAATTTCATCTTTCCTTTTACTCTTTTGTTTTAACATAGACTAAAAATCTTCTCTAATGGTTAGTTCTCCATCAAGACAAACTGGCTTTTGATGAGGATTACGCCTTCCTTCTATGGATTTACATTTAATGCTATTGTAGGAAAGACAACTTGCAAAATAGTTAATGTTCCTAGCGTTAATGTCCCCAGCGTTAATGTTCATAGCGTAAATGTCCCCAGCGTTAATGTCCCTAGCGTCAATGTCCCAAGCGTTAATGTCCCCAGCGTTAATGTTCATAGCGTAAATGATTGAAGCCTTTATTGATATAGAACATTCAAACTTAACATCTTCACCTTTACAATTCAAAACTCCGTCTTTTATATCTTTTTCTACTTGCTGTTGTGTTTTATAGACTTTCATATTCTTCTTTCATAGTTTATGCTAGAGGGTTGTATGGGTTTATATCCCAAATCTCTCGTGAGTATTCGTTTTGTATATTCCTTATATTTTACAATTCCCTACAACCCTCTAACTGCATCAATGTTCTATAGTCGGGCAGTATTTCTGCTCGGACTATTTGTGATTAGCACCCATTCACGATGTAGTGCTAATCTTATCTGCTATTCATTCTGCCATTGTTCTATTACTGTTTCTTGTTTGATTGGTTTCCACTCAAAATATCCAAGCGTATAAGTACCTCTTCCTTGAAAGTCATCAAACTTTCTAAATGCTTCTGCTTTATGCCAATTAGCAATCTTCATTTCTTCTTCTCCATGTTTTACAATGAAGTTCTTTTCTTTAGCAAAATTTACTTTACTTGTATAACTCATTCCACCAGGTACTCCAACATAGAGAATATTAGAGGGTTTTTGTATTACATCTCCTGAAAATAATGTCTTGGCAGTATAAATTTTCATTGTTTTTTTTTACAACCACTACAAATGGTTATCCATTGGTGTTTGTGTTGCTTATCGCTTGGTGTTGTTAGGTATTTAGTTATTAATTTATTCATGCTGATATTCTTTCCTTCTGGTATCTTATCTAATCTAGGGTATTTGTCATATAATTTAACTGCATATTGTATTGTGCGTTCACTTCTACCTATTCTTTCCGCAAGATCATGCGGTTTCATATTTATTTGTTTAATTAATTCCCCTGCCCTATGATAGCCTGTAATCAAAGCCCAATGTGAAGCAAATTCTGCTTCTACAAAGGTAGCTCTAAGCTCACCTATCAACTCATCTATATCCAACATAATGCACTACAGTATGCCTTTCCTTTACTAGACATTTTATTTTCTGCTCCACATTTAACACACTTCCCGAGATCGGGTTGCCCTTCTTTAGCATATTCTTTAACGCTGATACTTTGTTTACTTCCGTATGTGTGCATTAACTTATCGTATAGAGATTTAGCCCAAGTAAGTCCTGCTTTTCTACCTTCTTTTGTAGAAGCTTTAATGTGTACTGTATTCTTGCCGTCACTGGACAAAAATAACTCTCCCTCAAACTCTCCGCTTTCTTCTACGGGAGCAACTACATTATCTTGAATCCATTTTGCATCACTTTCTGTTAAATCCTGATAGCCTTCTAAAACCTTATCATTCATGGTTACAAAAATCACACTCCTTCCCCTTATAACTATGTTGGTGTCTTAAACAATAATGGCTCTTAATCTTCTTAATTATTTTCTGACGTTTTACTTCATATTTATACCAATCTATTTGAGCATTGCCATACCTATCAGAATAGATAAAATCTTCATTTTTAACATTGTCTTCATTCCAAGTTTGTATGTTCATATTCTTCCCTCATCTCTTGCTACATCATAAGCGTTTTCAGCTCTTGCTTCTAATTCATCAAAGCAATCATTACATACTGAAACATCAGATTCATATAATCTAGTTACTTCGTCAACTTCTTTTTCACAGCGATCACAAATTAGTTTTTGCATAGTGATAAGTAGTCCTGATAATAGTCACAATCATCCAGTTCTATTCCCTTGTTATAATAACAAAGTGTTTTAGCGACACTCCAATCTTTATCCAATTTATCCTGAATCCAAGCAGTTACCTTATTTGTTACAATTTCAAAGCTGTCAAAACAAGCAATAGTTGTACCGTTTTGGGCATATCCATACCCATTCCATTGTCCTCTTGATCTGCAATACTCGTCATGCCTGCCCCATGTTGACTCCAGCCCATAAATAGCTCTGACTATCTTATGTATATCTGGTTTTGGTTCTACGATTTTAGCTGAAGGTGTACCGATTGGAGATAAGATATAGATTTGTTTTAAGGGGATTGGATTTTGAAATAAGATTGGACTTTGAAATGAATGGGTATTGATGAATGAATATACCCCATAGCTTGATAAGGATATAACTAAGAACCAAAAAGCTATCTTATAAGGAAGCCACTTAAACTTATGTTCTTTTAATGGCTTAGAATCTATTATTTCTTTTTTCTTAAAGAATTTCATATTAAAATGGTATATTTTTCAAATTATCTCTATTTCTTTTATCAAGTTTTTCTGCTAATAATGCGTTTTTTAATAGATTGCCTAATTCCATGTCGTATTTTGTTGTATAGTAAATGCTTCTTAGTTCTTTAGCTGTTAATACCAATGTTTCTTCTTTCTTCCCGTCAAACCTTGTTATATTTCTTGGTAGATGTTTTTTTAATCTTGTTCTCATAGTTTAAGACTATCATATTCCCAAACGCTTGTCAAGGGGCAAAATGAAGCTAGATTATTTTGCGACATGAGTTTTAATTGTTGGTGTTTGTCTATTTCTTACTTGTTTCATGTATTCTTTAATCTGTTCCGATGTTAATCCTTGAAGTCTTTTTTTAGCGGATAATTTTCCTAACTCACTTGCGTTTATATTCATTACACTACTATATCATAAGCGTTTGTTGTTGTCAAGTGTGCGTTTATACTATACGCACCCCAGTTTTTAGCCTTGCCTTGCCTTGCCACGCCCTGCCCTGCCATGCCCTGCCCTGCCTTGCCGTGCCCTGCCTTGCCACGAAAAGAAACTACTATTTCGTGTTAAGTAATTTCTTCAGCCCTTCAATTTCATTCGCTGTAAATTGTTGAGCTATTTGACTAACCTGATTAGCTTTTTCAATTCTGTCAATTTTCTGTGCAAAAGCAGCTCTGATATTCGCATTAAAATTCATAAACTTTTGCAATCTATCCCTTTCATCTGGAGTTAATTTAACAGTATTGATATTAGCAGTTTCATAGTCAGCCATTGAGACTGCTCTTTTAGCCATTTTTTGTCTACCTTCTGCATGATTCATTATATCCATGCCATCTACAACTCTATAACCTATTCCTCTTTCAACGACTAATAGCCGTTTGAAATCTTTTAAGAGATGTTTGTTGGCTGTATAGATAACAGAACGATTCTTTTTAATATCCTGATCCACTACTTCGCTCAAATCATCATAACTAACCACATCATCCAAAGATAGAGGGGAAACATAGTCGTAGATAAATCTCCACAACGCTTTTTCACCTTTTGGTTGAAACATATATTTTAGCCTTGCCATGCCCTGCCTGGCCTTGCCATGCCCTGCCTTGCCTTGCCAGGCCACGCCCCGCCACGAAAAACTATTTACTTAACTTCTTTAAAAGAAATTACTTCAAAAGTTCCGTATGGCCCTGGTTTTTTGGGAGCCGATGGCCTCCAATCTCCAAGTCCTGCTTGTAGTCCTGCATTTACCAGAATTGTTTTAATATCAGATTCTGATAAGATATTATTAGGCTTTGTTGCGATACCAAAAGATATTTCATATCCCGCT
>Ga0172371_10004988_pt1 | contig 19804 bp, 16 predicted proteins | sample Lak12m_FD_114543 | JGI IMG/M metagenome (GOLD analysis project Ga0172371, IMG submission 114543) | Freshwater microbial communities from Kabuno Bay, South-Kivu, Congo - kab_022012_12m | ecosystem: Environmental > Aquatic > Freshwater > Lake | place: Democratic Republic of the Congo: South-Kivu... | reverse complement strand
TCCGGCTCAACCTTTTTCTTCATCTGGCTAATCCTAATTTACACCAACCTTTGAGACACTACCTAATCAGCTTGCCAAATAATAACAATATTTGCAAGTTTCATTCCCAGGCAAAAACTGAAATTTAGGATGCCTGCTATCCCATGCCTTGCATACCACTATCATACTACATGAGCATGTGGTATGTACAGGATGGGTAAAGGGTAGGATATTCAGAATTAAGAATTAAGAATTAAGGGGAAACCCAAGCTGAGTCAGGAGTCTTTTCCGTCATACCGATCATCGAGTTTGATAGAATCAATAGCGACGGGAAGGACTCATGAACATTGTGCTTCGGTGGCTGCCATGAGTCCTTTTTCGTCGTTGAAGATATTAGCAGGCATAAAGATAGCTATGACTCAAATGACTCCTGCCTACCCCTTGTTTCACCTTTCCACCATTCCACTTTTCCACCTCACCACTTCACCAGCTTCCTCGTTTGCAGGTTTTTCCCGCTCTGCAGGCGCAGGATATAGATCCCAGCCGCTACTTTGCGACCCTGAGAATCCCCTCCGTCCCAAGCTACAGCATGCTCTCCCGAACCTTTAGTCCCTGAAAAAATTTGCTTCACCAGCTGACCCTTCAAATTGTAGATAGCAAGCTGCACCGGCTCAGGTGTTTTCTGCTCCCACACGATACTGACATCTGCGCTGAACGGATTGGGATAGCAGGATTTGAGGTTCAGGGTAACTGCCGGTAATTCAGGCTCATCCGGAATGTCAGCGATAAGCCCATTCAGTTTTTGGGCATAGATACCCTGAAAACCGTTCTGATAATCCAGCGGCATATCGAAGCACATGTTTTCCCAAACCACGATCGCTTCGTTGCCCAGAGAGCAAATATAGGGATAGTCATTGGTGCCAAAGGCAGAACAGAGAAGCTGAGGATTGCTTTCTACTGGAAATCCCTGCGGACTGATGGTTTTGTAATACAGCATCAGATCTTCGTTGGCATTAGGATTCTGCCAGATAGCCGCAAAACCGCCATTATCATAGGCTGCCAATCGCACCTGAGCAATGCCGCTATAGGGTAAAAGATCAGCCAATAACAAGCCTGGTGCTTCATGCAGCAATTCTCCGGAAGCTGAAACGAACTGATAACGCACCGTGCCCGACCCGGCGAAAGTAGTTCCGGTGATAATGCCAAAACCATTGTCCTGGGCAGCACAATCGACAAACCAGCCTCCCCCGCTGTCAATAACCACACTCCAGGCTTGGCTGTGATCAGGTTCCCACCTTTGCGCAAAAAGCTGACTTGGTGCATAGCCGCCGTAAACCAGGATCAGGCTTTCACCAAAGCTTTTACCCCAAAAGGGACGCTGATCATCGTCATTGGGATTGTCATAAAGCAGCTCTCCCTGGGGATTCCAACCTGCTGCTGGATCGCCATTGGCATCCACCAACAAGCCATAAACCTTGTTGTAAGTTTCCCCGGGATTGTGTCCCTGCCAGGTGTAATACCTGCCATCCGAAGCGGTTAACGAATTGGTACTCCCCAATATGTTACTCACCAGCACTTTACCACCTGCTCCCCATGCCCAAGCCCAGTTGCTGAAGCGCTGCCCCATCAAACAAGTGCCACTTCCTGAGACTTGCTGCATCCAGCCCAGATACAGGTCATTTTCATAAGTACTTAGCTTGAATCCCCCAGTATAAACGTCGGTGATCAGCAAACCCGGACTAATGAGACCATAATCACCCCAATAGTTGATCAGCTGCATATAGCTGATATTGCCCAATGAATAGACTACCATTATATTATCACCACTCCAGGGACATGAGGTGTGGTACCTGGCGTTAGCATTGTAATCTCCCATAACCACAGGCTGCGGTAAAACCGGATAGCCATCGGCACTGATGATCTGATAACAGAGAGCCTGTTCATGGTCATCGTTTTCGTCAATGAAGAACACAATGCTACGGTCGCCCATGGGCTGAACTGCGACCGGATAAGCGTAACCGGTTTTGGCAGTTACCAGCGTAGTCCCTTCGATGCCAAGCTGCAGATTTCCTTGCTGATTAAGCACCTGCATATTCAGCTTTTTATAATCGTTAGCAGTGAACTGGCAGAATGTCATAAGCCCTGAGGAACCGCTTTGCAGGCAATATTCAAGGGAGCCGGAATTGCTGCTGAACAAGCTTATCCCCTGTCCCCAGGCAGCATCAAGCTCGTTGTTTACGCAGTTTACCTTCAGGCTTGTTTCTGTTGCGCCGGTTTCCAGCCAGCCGCAATAAACCTTTCCAGTGTTATCCAGGCTTAGCTGAGGACGCAATAGCTCAACGTTTGGAGCGCTCATGGGCAAGCCACCTGCCGGATAAACCTGATGCTGATAGAAGTTTATGTAATAATAACGCAGTTGACTATTCATCCCTCCCGGAGCGACTAACATACTTAAGGCAAGCCCGTCCAGCTTAACCGCATATTCCAAGGGAAGGGCTACTTGGGATAAAAGCAAAGAGAAAGAATAATCGGGCATGGGGGTTCCGTCAGCACCATAGAGCCTGAGTTTATAATAAGTATTATTGGTGGCAGTTTCAAAGGTTTTTACTCCCTCGATCAGCCGGTGATCTGGAGTAACAAAGATGTCGTGCGGAAGATTGGATTCGTCATTAACGAAGGGATATGTCTGTTGCCATTCACGATAGCCATAGTCAGCATAACGTTCCACATAGTTGGTTTGGTTGGAAGTGCATTTATAATGCAAGCCAACGCCGTAGCCGGATACAGAGGCAATCCCGCTGAAGACCAAGCCAGGCGCAGCATTTATCAGAGGTGCATTGGTGCCCCAAAGCTCGGTTCCGTTTGCGTTGTAGCGCCGACCATAGATAGTGGTTCCACTCTCCTGTTTATAGAATATATAGACACCACCCTGGTCATCAACCGCCAGAGAATATTCGTAGTAGGTCTGGATGCGTTCTGTGACCACCGTTACGCCCTCACCCCACAGAGGTAAGCCTGAAGAGCTCAGCTTTTGCAGCTTGATTTGGCTGCCAGTCTGGATACCCATTTCAAACCAACTGAGGATGAAGCAGTTATCGCTTGTGGAGTGAAGTTCCAGATTCTCAACCGGCTGAACTGAGTCCTGCACCAGCACCGGATTGTCCCACAGCGCAGTTCCGCTTGGCTGATATAGGTTTGCGCATAGTTTGTGCCGTCCTGATGAACTTTTAATCCAGGCAGACAGGACATTGCCAAAGGAATCGCGGGCGGAACTGCCATAATAATGCAGATCCTGTCCGTCGCGGACCACTACTTCATTTTGCCACATGGGTTCAGCATAAGCCATAACCGACAGCAGCAGCAACAGGGCACAGAGAATGGCGTGTTTCATTGATACTCCTTACCAGGGTTTCGTTGGGGGACAGATGAAAACAAGCTTAGGTTGGGTGAAAATGTAAATTACGCAGCAATCCTACCAAAGATAAGTGTCCATTTTTCCAAAAGGTATCGCACAAATACGTGTAATATGTTGACCTCTATATAAATATAGTTGTCTGTTGATTTTCAGATTGACATATATTTGTCTGCTTCAGATGCTGCTCTTAGAACAATAAATCGCACGGAGACAGGATGCCCAGGGATAAAAAAAACATACTCGCTGCCAGTCTGCTGGAAAGCCTGCAAACCGAAGTAATGCGCAGGGTTACGCGGGAATTTTCCCAAACAGCCATCGCGGATGAACTGGTGAACCGGTTGAGCCTGAAACTGATCAGTCAAAACGAACCCCCGTCCGATCTGCAAGCCTGGATCAGCCATCACTACCCCCTGGAAGTGGAAAGCTGCTTCACCGGGCTTCATAGTTACTGCCATCACTATGCGCTGAAACTGCTGTCCAACCCTGAACAAGCCGAGGACATCGCCCAGGATGCGGTGAAGGAACTGCTTTGCACCCAGAATCCGGTTTCCAACCTTAAAGCCTGGCTCTGCAAGGTTACCCACAACAAAGCTGTGGCAGTGGTCAAAAAGCACCAGCAAGATAGGCAGTTGCGCTGCCTGGCACAGCAAAAAATAGCCGAAACCCCGCTTTATCCGGATGAGGACAACCTGGCACGGAAACTGAAGCAAAGCGAGGTAAAGAAACTGCTGAGTAAGCGGGATTACAGGACTTTCTGCCAGATCAGGAACAGCCAAAGTCTGAAGGGCTATGCCCGGCAACAGGGGATCAGCTATCAGACCGCCAAGGAGCATAAACACCGGCTCAAAATCAACCTGCGCAGCGCTTATCTGAAAGCCCAGGGCTGGCGGGATAGCCAGCAAATCCTCAGTTTCCAGCAACTCCGCTCCCTGAAACGCTTTATGGATAAACTCACCACTTTGGGGATTCCGGATAGAGCCAAATCTGGCGCGAAACACTGCGATCTGCAGACCGCTTTTCAGGACTGCACCGGCATTCTGACCTGGGACATAAGCCTGAACGAGGATAACAGCTTTAAACTGACCATTCTGATCTCCACTTCTTCATTGCCATCGGTGGTTGTGCTGACCGTAAAACTGAACCGGGCAAACCGCATCGTGATCGCTAAATGCAAGCGGGGCACTTTAATCGCTACTATCCCTAAAGGCGACGCCAAACCCTTGTCTGTGGAAAAAGGCAAAACCCGGCTGCATTATGAAGAACTGCTGCGGATAGTTCTCCAAGCTAAAGTTTATGACCAGCAGCTCTTCGACAAGATGCTGAAAGATCTGAAGAAATAAATGTGGAAGAGTGGAGAGGTGAGACAAGGTTTGTAGCCTGAGAAATGCCGCCAAGTCCACTGTAGGCAACAACTTTTCCACCTAAAGCAGCAACTTCACAGCAATTTGAACTTGACAGAAATTCGCTTCCGAAAACAGATAAATTCAGGAGAATATTAGATGATTGAAGTGCTAACTGAAAAATGCGTCGGCTGCGGAGCTTGTCTGCGCGCTTGCGCCTATGATGCGATCAGAATTGAAGATAAACTTGCGATAATTGACAGCGATAAATGCGTTCTGTGCGGAGCCTGCGTTTCCGCCTGTCCTTTCGATGCCATTTTACTGCGGAAAACTACCGACATGTCAGTTGATAAAACTGAATACAGCGGAATCTGGGTTTTCGCCGAACAGCGCGAAGGCGTGATTGCCCCTGTGTCCTTTGAACTTCTTGGCAAGGGCAGGGAACTGGCAGACGAGCTGGGTGCAGAGCTTTCCGCTGTGCTTTTCGGGCATCAGATCGAAGGGATGGCGTCGGAGCTGATCGCTTTCGGAGCCGACCAGGTGATCGAAGTGGATGATCCTGCCCTGAAGCATTTCCGGGACGAACGCTACAGCAAAGCGCTCAGCGAACTGGCGCTGAAATACAAGCCCGCCATCATCCTGGCAGGCGCTTCCGTGATCGGCCGCAGCTTCATTCCCAGGGTCGCCATTCAACTGCACACCGGTTTAACCGCCGACTGCACCGGACTGGCGATCGATCCCGAAACCGGCAATCTGCAGCAGACCCGACCCGCTTTCGGAGGCAACATCATGGCTACCATCCTCACCGCCAACCACCGTCCCCAGATGGCTACCGTCCGGCACAAAGTGATGAATCCCATTCCCAGGGACGGCAGCCGCAACGGGATAGTGATCCAGGAACAGATAAATTTCGATCTGGACGAGGATGTAACTCAGTGGCTGGGGTTTGAAAAGGAAAAAACCACCTTGGTGAATATCACCGAGGCAAATCTGATCGTGTCCGGCGGACGCGGACTGAAAGACGCCAAAAATTTCTTTCTGATCGAAGAGCTGGCAGAATCCTTGGACGGAGCAGTAGGCGCTTCACGTGCGGCTGTGGACGCAGAGTGGATTCCCTATTCGCATCAGGTGGGGCAAACCGGCAAAACCGTGAAACCCACCATCTACCTTGCCGCAGGGATCAGTGGTGCGATCCAGCATCTGGCGGGAATGTCCAGTGCGGACTATATAGTCGCAATCAATAAAGACCCCGATGCTCCGATCTTCAAGGTTGCCGACCTGGGGATCGTGGGCGACCTCTTTGAAATATTGCCCAAACTTACGAAAAGGATAAAAGAACTAAGAGCATGAACATCAAGCCTTCGATCAGCGTTATCAGCCCTGATCGAGTGGAACATGGAATTGATTTGTTTCTTTCCGGGATTTTGGCGGATTCAGACCCGCTGCGGCACCAGCAGAACAACGCCGCAGCCTATATTCCGCTGATCAATTCCCACGACCATTTGATCGGTAACTGGGTTCCCCGTGCCGGAGATAAGCGTCCCTATGCAAATTCTCATATCTGGGTGGAGGATATGAAGAATTCCTTTTCTTTCCACGAGCGCAACGTTTTTTGGATCAACGATGGCAGCTTTCAGCTGTGTGAACCGAATTCCCTCACCCTTGCCAGGTTGGGTGCCTATAAAAGCCTGTTCAGCGGCTGCAGCCTGGTGCACGATCACGGACCGCTGCAAAAACAGCTTTACTACGACAGCATGCCCATCATCGTTCCCCGCAGCTACCGTCAGTGCCATTCCATCACGCTTGGCAACTGGTGGGGAGGCGAAAGTCCCGAAAAGGAAATGGAGCTTTCCCAGGGTAAAATGCCTTTCATCATCCACCTGGGTGAAGGCAGGGACGGCATCACCAAAGCCGAATTTGCCGAGGTGGAAAGCCGGGGACTGCTGAGGGACAACACTCTGATGATCCACGGTATTGCCTTCAGCGAAGCGGAGATCGCCACCATTGCCAAAGTAGGTGCTTCCATCTGCTGGTGTCCTTCCTCAAATTTTTATTTGATCGGCGAAACCTTAAAGATCGACGCAGCCCAAAAACATCAGGCAAACGTTTGCATCGGAACGGATTCCACCATGTCCGGCGGGATAAACCTGATCGACGAATTCATGAAGATCCGCGAGCATTTTCCCACTTTCAGCGCCAGCGAGCTGTTCCGTATGACCACCCTGAACGCCGTGCAAGCCCTGAAACTGCCTGAGGAATATGGAACCCTGAACCCCGATGGCTGCCAGAACCTGTTACTGACCGACCTGGTGGAGCGTGATCCCTTTGAGAATCTGTTCACTCTGGAAGCCGCCACGATCCGTCTGCTGATCGTGGATGGAGTTCCCCGCTTTGGCGACAGCGAATGGATGGAACTGTTTGGTTTATTAGAAGATAACTACACTCTTTTCCGCACCGGCACCCGTGAGAAATTCGTGATCGGCGATCCCATGGAACTGAATGACCAGATCGACAATGTGCTGGGCTATCACAAGGATTTTCCCTATCTGCCGTTTTAGGTCGAGGGGTCGAGGTATCGAGAGGTCGGGAGGAAAGTGAAAAGGTGAAAAGGTGGAAAAGTGAAACAAAAGCTGAGTCAGGAGTCATTTCTGCCCCCTCGTTTTTGTCCTCTACACCGTTTTTTATAGGCAGAAAGGACTCATGCGTCAGTTGCGTGTCGCAAGCCATGAGTCCTTTTCGCCACACAGATTTAAGAAAAAGCAAAGCGAGCTAAGGCGAAAATGACTCCTGACTTAGCCTTGTCTCAAGCCTGTCCCCTCTCCCCTGACCACTGACCACTACTCATGGAAAAACACCTCAACATTACTGAGATCTTCTACTCCCTGCAAGGCGAATCGAGCTATGCGGGCTATCCCTGTGTGTTCGTTCGTTTGGCGGGCTGCAACCTGCGCTGCAGCTATTGCGACACCCAATATGCCTTTGGCGAGGGTAGTTCCCTGGCGATCAGTGCGATCATCGAGCAGGTGAAACAATATCCGGCAAAACTGGTGGAGATCACAGGCGGTGAACCGCTGTTCCAGGAAGACGTTCTATCGCTGATGGAAGAGCTACACAGTCAAAGCTTTACCATTCTTCTGGAGACCAATGGCTCACTATATCTGGGGGATGTGCCAAATTACGTGATCAAGATCGTGGACGTTAAAACCCCCGGCAGCGGGATGGGCGACAGCTTCATGAAATGGAACCTGAAGTTCCTGCAACCGCACGATGAACTGAAGTTCGTCCTCACCAACTATCCGGATTACCGTTTTGCCCTGGATTTTATTGCCGCCAATCAGCCTTCCGTAGCCCATATCCACTTTTCGCCAGTCACCTGCGTTCTGGAACCCTCCACCCTGGCTGCCTGGATGCTGGAAGACGGAGTGCACGCCCGGCTTTCCCTGCAACTGCATAAACTACTAAATATCAAGTAACTCCACTTTCCATCCTGCCATAATCGCCGTAGCATTACGCTATCATTACGGACAAAGAGCGTAGTGACTGAGTAATGATAGCGCTATGACAGCAAGTGCTGTGAAAATTGTGTGATAAGGTTTGGTTGAGGAGCTTAAGCTTAGTATTGCTTTGATATCTCGCTTATTTTCGTAGTTGAGCAGGAATTTTTCAACTTTTCTGGTAACTTAATAAAATAATCAGATAAAAAGTGCTCCAGCTCTTTAGATTTGTCCAATTCTCCCCTAATGAAATCGGAGAAAATGCGATAAATGTCTATAAAGCCTGGTGGAACGGATTTAGTTTCAAATTCCCTGCTGAACTTCTTAATCAATTCACTTTGCGGACTACGAGCAAAGCAGGAAAGCCGCTGGTTGTTCATGATCGTATCGATCAGGCAGACATCCCGCAGATATACATCGGTTTCCAATTGCTCTTTGGAGACCAGAGGTGATAGATTGCCCCACCGGAAATCTTTGGGAAAATACCTGCGCAATGCATTGAGATAAGCATATTTATAGAGGTTTTTCGAGCTTACTGGGATCGTTACCCGCTCAAGTGGTTTGTCACTGAGATTTCCCACAGCCTTTAGAGAGTTTAAATCTCTAAAGTTATGCATGTATAAACTAATTTCGGATGTGGTTTTACCTGAGTAAGAGGGAGCATATTTCTGGATATAGCCATCAGTAGTGGGATAATCGCTAAGGACAAATATCTCTGAGGAATTTAAAATCCCAAACTGGAACTCTCGGATAAACTCATAATCCATACCTCTGAAATCCCTCAGATACAGAGCAGCTACTATAGGAAAGGGTGTCCCCTTCATATCGGTAAACTCATTACTGGAGAAGATCACTCCCTTATTAAGCACATATTCATATGTGAAGTTTTTTAAACGGTTGTTGAAATTGCTCTCTTTAATCAGATACGAAAGCGGGTGTAGAATACAAATAACTTCCGCATGCAGTTTGTTAAAGGCACGTAAAAAGCTGGTTCCCAAGTCGTTAGACCGAATGTCGTGATCGATATAAAAGTCCACTGCTTGCTTGGCATTCTCTCCCTGCCGTTTTACCAAAGAAGTGATGTCATTATAGGGAGGGTTGCCGATACAAACCAGATGATCTTGTAAGGATAAACCTAATTTATAACGGGAAACGTTAAACAGGGAATTGTCCTGTTCAGCCTTAGTATAACCTACTGAATGTAAGAAACTTACCGCATCTAGATCAATATCCCTGATGATTGCTGAATTATTGGGAAAAGCATCCAAAAAAGCTCCGCATCCTGCCGCCAGGTCAAGAATGACAGAATTAGTTTTGACATAAGGTCTGACAAGCTCGGTAACCAAATCAACCAGATGTGGGGGGGTGTAATACTTGCCCAGATTGGACTTTAATCGATCAGGTAAAGCGGCAGTTGAAAAGTGCTTTTGATACAGCACTAGTTTTTCTTCAAGAGGTGTAAGCTTTTTTTCTGATGCGTGAGGATTGACTGCCATAAGTATTACAACCGATCGTGGATAACCTGGATGATGCTAAGAATATCGGATTTATGCTGTTCGGATGAAAGGATGAAACACTTAACCAGGTTAACCAACACTTGGCTATTAGCATTGTTTATGACAAATGTAACCTCTTCCTTGGGCTCTGCTACCCTTCCGTTTAAAGACTGCCACTCTTGCACTTCGGTGAGTGGTATGTCAAAATACAGCATCGCCTGATTACCCACAGCTCTCTGTTTGGGCTGCACCATAAGCTCAACGTAGTATTCCGCCGTTTGATGCACCAAAACTGGTAACTCCTGATTATAGATATTGAAAGTTAGTTGTTCAAATTGTTGAATTTCTTTTAAGCTTCGCTGTGGTTTGCAGTTATCTTCAATGAAATCATTTCTATTTACTTTTTTTTTAAAAATCCAGTAATTCTCTTAAAACTGTCTTCGAGATTAGATTTAATTCTATCGCCAAATACAGGTAATCACTCAATTCATATAGATACTTGTTTTGCCGGTTGTTGTCTGTTGATCTCACCCTGTCAAAGGCGATCTTGCTGTTGCTATAGTTTTCCTCAAGTGTATCGTAGGCAATCTGCCATTCTATGTAGCAATCACTTGTAAGCGGAGTGCTGCGGGTAGCCACTGGTTTTCCGATTTCAGAAACGCTCTTTCTCTGTTTTACCCTTGCCAAACCAGTTGGTTGGGTAAGAGGAAGCTTGATCTCAAGCCTGTCATTCAATGCATCAAATAACACAAGAATCTCCTTAATTACTTAATAGATTCAGAATCTGAACAATAATATCTTTGTCAATCTCAAAATCATCGATCGATTCAGTTATTCTATATATGCTAATTCAAATATTGTCAGGCAGGTAGGATACTAGGAGATAAGTCCTATATCCGCTTAAATTCGTCCGCCTCATTTATTCCGTATACCTATTCAGCTTGCTTAGCCACCGCTGATCAGATGGATCACCTTCAGGTCTGCGTTTTCGGGGATGGGAGTGCTGTCGTAGTCCTCTTTTTTGACCAGTTCGCCATTGAGTTTGATCACTAACATTTTGAAGGTGTAATTCATCAGGGTGAGGGCGTCGCGCACCACCAAACCCTCTTTCCACAGCTGTTTATGTCCGTTTACGAAAAAGATAGCTTCATTCATGGTTTTTTACCAAAAGCTCCAAAGCCAGATTTGCCTGCAAATTCGCCACCGCTGCCACCCGTGGGGCTATTGGGCTGATCTCTGGTTGCAGTTCGCTGATCCCGTCGCCCACCACATGCAGATAGCCAAAGTGTTCTATTTTAATATGTTCGCCTCTGCCATAACCGGACAGACCCGAACCCGCGATGAGATGTTTCAAAGGATATTCTGCCGTCCACGCCTCAATCAGCATGGCTTTCTGGTCGGCGCTGTCAAAAGCCTCCAACAGCAGGTCGCAAGATCCGAACAGTTTTGGCAGGTTGGTTGGGGTAACCTTGTCGTAATATGTAATAAGCTCAATGAAGGGATTGAAAGCCCGGATATTTTCCGCTATCGCCTGCACCTTGGGCTGTCCCACCTGTGCCAGGCTAAACTGCTGGCGATTAAGGTTTTCCAGGCTGACCGTGTCAAAATCGGCGATCACCAAAGTTCCGATTCCCGCCCGTGCCAAGGCAATGGCGATATTGGAGCCCAAACCTCCCGCTCCGGCAATCCCCACGCAGGCTTTCTGCCAGATCGGAAAGGCGATGGGGTCGCGCTTGCTGAAGTATTTCTCGTGGTCGGTCATCGCTTGATCTTCAGTTCGATGTCCCCGCTGGGGTCGATGCCCTTCAGGTTGCCCACAAAAGAGGTTACCATGTCCTTTAAAAGCTTTTGCACAAAGGGTACGATCACGATATCCTCGCTATTCACGCTGAGTTGCAATTCCGCCTGGTTGTCCAGAACGCAGTCGCTACGCTGAGCTTTGCCCTGCACAATGTCCGCCGCCATCTGATAGCAGCTTTTGCCACAAGCGCTGCAGCATTCGGGATCGCTTAAGGGCAAGATATCAAAGCTGTTAGCGATCACAGTAGCGATAAGCTGATCGAGATCGCGTTGCAGACAGAAAACTGGTAAATCTTTATAGTTGGCTATCTTATCAGATATCAAACCAGAAACGCCAAAACAGGTGTCGTCCACCAGTTCCTCGAGCTGTGTGGTATTTTCCGCACAGACCAGCTTGGGAACAGGTGCCTGCTTCATGCCTTCGATGATCAGATAATCCGCTTTCAGCAAAGGAATTAACTCCTTAAGTTCCAGGCTTTTTGGAAAGATCAACGCGCTGTCGTAAAGTCCCTTGGCAAAAACCGCCTGACTGCCTGCCTGCAGATGCAGATTGGTGTTTTTACCCTCTGTATCGGCATGGTAGGCTTCGCTGTGGATATCTTTCAGCGAGACAACGGAATAACCCCTATTCACAAGTTCTTTGATGAGCGTGGTGACCAGTGTGGTTTTACCGGTGCGATGGTATCCGATAACCGCTATAGCTTTCATATAGTTAGTTTCTCAAGCAAGACCACGCAGCTGGCACTGATCCCCTCACCCAGCCCCGAAATCCCCAAGCCTTCCTCGGTGGTGGCTTTCACTGAGATTTGCCCGATCCCGCAGTTCAGGTCTGTCGCCAGATTGCTGCGCATGCTTTCGATAAAGGACATCAGTTTGGGCTCCTGAGCGCAGATCGTGCTGTCCAGATTTGTCAGTTGCCAGCCTTTTTCCCGCACCAGGCTATGCACTTTGCGCAGCAGGATGCGTGAGTCTATATCCTTGTAATTATTGTCGTTATCGGGAAAATGCGTCCCGATGTCGCCCAAAGCCAATGCGCCCAACAGGGCATCGCAGATGCTGTGGAGCAGTACATCGGCGTCCGAATGTCCCGAAAGCCCTTTCGCAAAAGGGATTTGCACCCCGCCCAGGATCAGTTTTCGGTTTGGAACCAAGCGGTGAACATCATAGCCGAAACCGATGCGGTACATAGGGTTAATCCACGGTTATGGACTTGGAAACGTTCTTGGGCACGTCGGGATGCACGCCGTGATCCCGCACTCCCAGTCGATCCAGCTTTTTCAGCTTGCGAATGCTCATCCGCAGCGCCAGAAGCTGCAACACGATGGTGGCGGAAAAACAGGTCATCAGGCTGTCGCCCGTTTTGGGCAGCATGATGTAAGCCCAATGGTAATATCCGCCTTCGTTGGGATTGGAGGAGGCGTTTTTCAGCAGCTTGTCGTTTTCCTCGGCGATCACATAGGTATTGGCGCCGCGTATTTTATGCGTATTTATCTGGGAAATAGTGAGATTCACATCGCGCTCTTCCGGACCGGTAACGTAGATCAGCGGATAATTGCGGTATAGTGGCTCAAAGAAATCCTGACCCTGCACCAGTTGATTGAAAATTGTGGTTCCTGCGGGCGAGAGATTGAAGGGTTGATTGTGGCTGAACATATAGTCCCCCAAAGCCTTATATATCTCTTTGGTTTCGCTGGAAAGCAGCGCCTGGTTTTTTCCCAGTTCATCCACCTTGTCAATTAACTGGCTGAAGGAGCGCACCAGACTGCGCACATGCTTCACGCCGAAAACCGTGTTTTTGCCCAGAATGGTGTTGGGACCGTGCTTGAATTCCGATGCTTCGCGTCCCTCGGCATGGTTCAGCACGGTTTCCCTGATCTTCAGCGCGCCTTCCATGGCTACGCCGGTGATCTTGGTGGCAAGAATGTGCAGCGAAGGCTCCATATAAATCTTGGCTGCCATGCTATCGATGAGGTCGTCGGTGTTCTCCACCGTTTCCTTCAGCAGGGAGGGGATATTTGCCAGCGACTGATGCCGCTTTGCCAGTTCGGCTTGTCTGGCTTGGCGCTGCTCCGCACTTAGGCTGTGATCCAGGCGTTCCAGCTTCATCTCTGCGGTGCGGATCGCCAGATAATAGAAAAGGGTGATCTGATTCATAAAGCTCTTGGTGGCGGGCACGGCAATTTCCGGACCGCAGAGGATAGGGATCGCTACATCACTCTTTTCCTGTCCCAAAGTGGAATTCATATTGTTCACCAGCACCACTTTACGCACATTCAGATTGGCGGAATCGATGTCATTGAAAATATCTATCAGGTCTTTGGTTTCGCCGGATTGGGAAACCCCGATGATCAGGTCGTTATCCTTTATGCAGTTGGAATATTCACCCCGGAAATCGCCAGGTAGAATGGGAATGATCTCCATGCCGGCGATGGAATTGAAGAACAGCGCAGCGATCTTGGTAGCGTGAAAACTGGTCCCACAGGCGATGGTATAGGCATTGCGGTTGTTGGCAATGGTGTTTTCCATCAGTGCCAGAAAGTCCTCCACACTTTTTTCGAATTCCTTTACGCTGAGCTCTTCGGACAGGGAGTCAAGAGCCTTTGCCAGGCTGAGTTTCTTCAGGTCAAATTCCCCGTTCATCAGCTCCAGAAAAATGTTCTTTTCGTTGGAGAAAAAGTACTTCTTGTCAAAATCCTCTTTCACCGCCACGTCAAAGATCTCGCGATAGGTGCTCAGCGCGCTGGCAAAGAAATTGGTGTGCAGTTCGGAATCGCACAGGCGGTCAAAGATTTCCTGCCTTTCGGGCTGTCCTGAAGCAGCCAGTATTGCCTGCATCCCCAGCAAAATCTCGTCTTTCACCCCATCGCGCTCCATTAGACGCAACATGCGTTTGCCGGTGTTGGAACCACCCTGGAACAGCTTGATCAGCTTGCCCGTGGATTCACTTTGGGCGTAGATCTCCTGCTCCATGAAGTATTCAAATTCCGGCAACAGCTCCACATCCTCAGCGCGCAGCTTGGAATAGACCGGCTTGGTAGGGATCATATCGCCTGTGTGCCAGATCTCATCGGGCTGGTTCAGTCGTTTGAACCGCAGTTCTTTCTGCGCAAAAACCTGGTAGTGGTCAGCGGTGTATTCCACGAATTCACCTTCCCGCAGGTTCACAAGTTGCTTGGTAAAACGCAGCACGGCAGTAAGATCGGAGGATGCCAGGCAGAACGGCAGCTCTTCCAGAGTGCCCACCCCAAAATAGAGGCTGCTGCCGGCTTTGATCGCCCAGGAAGTTGCGGTGTCCGGATCCACTATCACGGCTGCATAACTGCCGATCATCTTTTCAGCGGTAACGATTATCGCCCGGCGCATACAGGCTTTGCGGGCTTCCGGCTCGGTGGGATTGCCGGCTTTATCCATTTCGATGTCAAAATTGTGCTCCACGCTGTGCACCAGCATCTCGCCGTCATTATCGCTCTGAATGTGGTGCCCTTCGTTGATGAGAAACTGCTTCAGCTCGCGGGTATTCGTGATATTGCCATTATGAGCGCCATAGATGTGGCGTTTGCACTTCACTTCGTGAGGTTGGGCATTCAGCTTGTTCACATACCCAAAGGTAGCCCAGCGAACCTGTCCGCAAAAGATTTTGCCACTTTGCTTCTCGATCCCCAGGGTCTTTACCAGCGTGCTGGGAGCACCGACATCCTTTAAAAGGACGATCTCTTTGTGGTCACCCTGAAACACGGCGCCGGTGCTGTCATAACCCCGGTATTCCAATGCCCTCAGCAGCCGGGAGGCATATTGACCCATATTGACGGTCACTTTGGGCAAAGCCAAGCCCAAAACGCCACAGCCAACAAAGGGTAGGGGCACAGGGATATGGAGCTTGAAGCTCTGAGCCTGGGCAAGTTTTTTTTGTAAATTGGTTCTTAAGCGTGTCAGCATAAATATCCTCTAAATCATATTCTTTTCTATGAGTTGGGCAGCAAAGAAGAGGTCTGCCTCATCGGTAACTTTTAAATTGAACTCGCTGGACAGCAGATACCTGACCTGATGTCCGCTTTGTTCCAGCAGCGAAGCGTCATCAGTGCCCACCCAACCATGCGTGTAGGCTTCCAGATAGGCATTCAGCAAAAGGTCGTAGGCAAACACCTGCGGGGTGAAAACCTGGATCAGTTGCTGACGCGGCAAAGTGGCAACCGCATAATCTCCTTCCACCTGCTTAACCGTATGCTTGATGCGGGCTGCCGGGATCACGGCTTTCTCGCTCTGCACGAGCCTGAACAGCTCGTCCAGAAGCTCCTGGGGAACGAAAGGACGCACCCCATCATGCACCGCAACGTATTCCGTGCCTTCCGGACAGCTTTGCAAAGCGCCGAACACCGAATCCTGCCTTTCCACCCCTCCGGGGATCACCAGAACCGGCTTTTGCGGCTCTTCAAAGTATTGCGCCAGAAGGGTCTGAGTATATTCCAAATCTGCTTCTGGGGCGGTGATGATGAGATTATCGATCCAGGGTGAACTGAAAAAAGGCTCCAGCGAGCGCACCAGAATAGGAATCCCGCCCAGTTCCCGAAACTGCTTTTTCAACACCCCCGGCAGCCGGCTTCCACTGCCGGCGGCGGTGATGATCGCGGTGGCGGTACCTAATTTATCCACGTGTAAAACACACCTCTGGGTTCCCGTTTCACCGTTACTTTCTTATCCAGATGCAACTGCCGCAGCACCTTGCTGATCTCGTTGATGTGGATGTCCAGCATGGCGGAAAGGTCTTCCGCGGTGGAGGGACGGCGCTTTAAGGTATTGTGCAGCAGGTTGATGAGTTCCTCGTCCAGATGGCTGTCCAAACTGCCGTAATGCACTTTGGAGATGATCTCCACCGGTGCGGTCAGCCGCTGCACAAAGTAGCTCTTGATCTGCTTCAAGGCACTGAAGTGCATAGGCTTAACCCAGTTCTCGGTGCCGGGACGATCCAGACTGTTCAGCTGCACCAGATCAGGATTGAGGGCGAATATCGCTGCCGTGAGGGCATCCAGTTCTGTTTCGCTGTCGTTAATTCCTGCGATCAGAAATACTTCCAGCCAGATTTTGCCCTGGTATTCCCTGCGCAGCTCTTTCAATCCAGCGATCATGTCCTCCACTTTCAAACCGGCAAGCGGGCGGTTGATCTTATTAAAAGTGTCCTGCGTGGCGGCGTCCAGAGAGGGCAAAATGATGTCGCAGGGCAGAACTTCGGAGCGCAGCAGAGGATCGGAAAACAGGATCCCATTGGTCAGCAGAGCCAGTTTATAAGCGGGATAATGGCTTTTAATATGCTCAATTACCTGTCCCAGAGCCAGATTCAGGGTAGGTTCGCCAGCTCCGGAAAACGTGATGTAATCCAAATGTGGCTGGGTGCTTAAGTAGGCATCCAGTTCCGCCACAATCTCTTCCACCGGATAAAAACATTCCCGCTGCGTTACCAGGTGAGTGGTGCGCTGAACTTCGCAATAAACGCAGTTCAACGGGCAATATTTGTAAGGCACCAGGTCAAGTCCCAGGGAGATTCCCAAACGGCGGGACATGACCGGTCCGAACAGGTGTTTATACTTCATCTAAAAGGTTGTTCCGAATTGCAGATGCGGTTCCCAGCCGCCGTCATTGAGGTTATAGGCATAGTCAAAGCCGATCAGTCCGAAGGGACTGCGAATGCGGACACCGGCTCCCACACCCTTTTTGAAATTCAGGAAGTTAAAGTCACGCAGTTTGTTATAGCTATTACCAGCGTCAAAGAAACCCACTCCGACGATCTGGTCTCCGCCAATGGGATAGCCCAGTTCAGTGGAAAAGATGATCGCCCGGGTTCCGCCACCCGCGGGACCTACGGAACGATCAGGAAAACCGCGGATGCCATCAGCTCCGGTTCCCCCCAGATAGAACTTTTCATCCGGCGGGGCATCCTTGGAATTGGCGAAGGGGGTTACATAGCAGAAACGCCATTTGGTGCGCAGGATCAGCTTTGCCCAGGTGTCGGTATACCAGTTCACCTGTGCGATCTGCTTGAAATAGTCAAAATCGCCTCCCAGAAGACCGCCTGCCACCTCAGAATAGAGCGTGAACTGGCTGCCTTTGGTGGGGAAAAACACGTTGTCGCGGGTATCGCGGCTGAGGGTCATGCTCACCGAGCTGGTATAGCGCCAGGCAAGCGAATTCAGTTCCAGCAGCGTGGCATTGGCGGTGGAATCTGCCATAATGGAATTCATATCGGTGATGCGGTATTTCTTGGAGTAAAGCGAATAGCCTGCCACGGCGCGGGAATGATCCACCCAGGGCAGGGTTTGACCCACGCTTACGCTGGCACCGCGGGTATATATCTCGTAGTAGAAGGAGCTCCAGCTTTTCTTGGTGTAATAGAGATTCGTGCCCAGCAGCATGTCGGTGTCATAGAAATTGGGATTGGTAAAGGCAAATTCAAAGTTCTGAGTGCTACCACCGAATTCCCAGCTCAAACTGCTCGACCAGTTATTGCCAAACAGGTTGTTCTGCGACACGGAAAGCTGTCCCACAAACTTGTCCTGGCTGTTATAGCCCACTCCGCCATTGGCTACTCCGCTGGATTTATCCGCCACGTCCACCTGCAGGTCTATATCGCCTTCGCTGTTGATGGCGTTGTAATCCAGCTTGATATCCTGTTCGAAAAAGCCGAGGTTATAGATGTTTTGCTGGCTGCGCACCACCTGGCTTTGGCGGAAATAATCGCCGGGAGCGATCTCCATCTGCCGTCTGATCACTTTTTCCTTGGTCTTTTTATTGCCGGTGATGTGGATTTCGCGGATGCGGGCACGGGTGTTTTCCGTAATGTTCAGCATCACGTTCAGCGAGTCCGCGGCTTTTTGGTAATCCGGCTTGATGTCGATATAGATAAAGCCTTCGTCGAAGTATTTGGAATACACCTTGCCGAGTTGTTTGTCAAATTTTCCCTGGTCAAAGGCTTCCCCGCTTTTCAGGGAAAAGGATTCCATCAGGTTATCGGTAGTGAAATACTTATTTCCGTTCATATTGAGGCTGCCAAAATTGTATTTGATCCCTTCCGTGATGGTGATCACCATTTCCATGTGTTTATCGCCCACCTGCTGCATTTCGTAGGGACCCACCTGCACGTCGATATAGCCGTTTTTCTTGTAGAAGGCGGTGAGATTTTCCAGGTCTTTATCAAATTTTTCCTGCTCAAAGCGTCCGGCGCGGAAGAAATTCGCCGGCTTGGTTTTCATCTTTTTAAGCAGCGTTTTATCGTCAAAACTCTCATTGCCCACAAAGGTTATCTGCCTGATGGACACGCGTTTACCCTCGTTCGCCTGAATCTTGATCCCGATCTTGTTGTTATCGCCGCGGGATTCAAAGATCTGGATGTCGGCATTGCTGAAGCCTTTGGTAATGTACTCGGCTTTCAGTTTGCGCAGGATCTGGTTTTTGACCCCTTCGCTCCAATAGCTGCCTACCCGGGTGCTCACCAGTTCGTCGATCCGTTCGCGCTTGAGGGTTTTGAAACCGAGGTATTCGATGCTACTAACCACCGGATTTTCAGCCACTTTCACCAATAGAGTGATGCCGGTGCGATAGGGCTCCGATTCGATCTGAACATCGGAGAAAATCCCCATTTTGTATAGGTTACGGATCGATTTTGCCACATCTTCCGGGTCGAGGGCATCTCCCACCCGCAAACTGAGCGCGGTGGTAACCAGTTCCGGATCAACGTTCGCCGTTCCGGAAACCTTTATCTCATATATCGTTTCCCCGCTGGCATGCAGAGTTCCCAGGGCACCGCCAAGCAGCAGGATCAGGATGCTGCACCACAAAAATCTTCGCATTTCTCCTCCACATAAGAGTTATGCACATCTTTGAAAAGCACGGTTTTTCGTAAAGAACTTTTTTTCTGCCGGTGTTTGGCTGTTTTTTTCCGGCAATCCCATCCATATCCCATCCTTTACCGATCCTATAATGATAGGACGGGATGGGGATGGGGATGGGAGGTCGAGAGGTCGAGAGGTCGAGAGGTCGAGAGGTCGAGAGGTTGGAAGGTAGGAGGGTTGGTGGAAAAGTGAAAAAGTGAAAAGGTGAAACAAAGGGTAAGCCTGGAGTCATTTTCGTCATAGCTATCTTCATACTTGCCAGAATGTTCAGCGACGAAAAGGACTCATGCAGGCACAAGGGCAAGGGTCGCGAAAAGTGAAACAAAGGGTAAGCCTGGAGTCATTTTCGTCATAGCTATCTTCATACTTGCCAGAATGTTCAGCGACGAAAAGGACTCAT
>Ga0172371_10004986_pt1 | contig 19806 bp, 22 predicted proteins | sample Lak12m_FD_114543 | JGI IMG/M metagenome (GOLD analysis project Ga0172371, IMG submission 114543) | Freshwater microbial communities from Kabuno Bay, South-Kivu, Congo - kab_022012_12m | ecosystem: Environmental > Aquatic > Freshwater > Lake | place: Democratic Republic of the Congo: South-Kivu... | reverse complement strand
TTATTGAAGCCTAGGCTACTACCTAAAAATTGAAAAACTCAGCAAAAATGGGAGCTTAAAGCTCCCATTTTTAGTTTCGTATAAGGTGTATTATGTTAATTTTAGAAAAACTTTCAAATTTAAAAACACGAGAAGCTAATGAGAGCATTACTAGAAACTGTATTTTTTCCATTTATGGTAAGCCAAAAATTATGGTGGATCCTCGTCTTTGGCATAGGGTTATCATTGCTAATCAAAATTGGCATGGACTATCAGCTAGCAAAATTACATGCTCAAACGGCAGGTACATTGTTAGAAAGTCTAGAGCCTCATCGACTAATAAAACGTTCAAACTATCTGATTATAGGAATTCTTATTTGGACTCTAGTTGCATCTATTAGAGAATATAAGAACGCTTATAAAAGATTTTTTTAATAAAAATAAGTATAAAAAAACAAGCCCTGTAAAAATTTTTAACGATAAAAAACAATATCTTAATAAATATCTAGTATCAAAATACTAAAGTCCTAGATAACACCCTGTTTACACCCCTGTATTTCGTGTGTATTCTAATGTCTATTGAGAGATGTGATGTAAGTGTGGTGCTTCTTCTGCTCTCATTTCCTAATCAAACTGCAGAAGAGACTTACTATGAATACACAACTTCCTAACTATTTTTGGGTTAATCATAAACAAACATATAAAACTGAAGTTGGAGATGGTTATCTCTGGTCCCCAAAAGTAAATGCCAACAATAGTTTCAATCAATCATACGAAAACATGAAACTCGTAAAACCTGGTGACATTGTTTTTTCTTACGCAATGGGAGTCATCCAGGCATTAGGCTGTGCTAGATCATCAGCTTATGAGGCAGAAAATCCTTTTCAAGAAACAGGACATTGGGGGAGCGTTGGCTGGAAAGTAGATGTTGATTTCTTTGTTGTCGAAAGTAAATTTAAGCCTAAAGACTTTATTGATGAAATTCGACCATTATTACCAGCCAAATATTCCCCAATCAGCGCAACTACAGGAAATGGCAACCAAGGTTGCTACTTAGCAGAAATTAGCGCCAACTTGGCCAGTTACTTATATGAAAAAATAGATCCTTCCGGAGAGCTGGAAATTGGTCAATTAGACCAAGATAAAGATGAAAATATTCCTCTAACATCAAAATCTGTATATATCTTGCAGCGCATTGGGCAAAACATCTTTCGAAAAGAACTAATTAAGAAGTTTGGGCATTGTCCGCTTACTGGAATCCGTTTAAATGAGTTGTTACGTGCAAGCCATATTAAACCTTGGAGGATTTCAAATGATAGTGAACGCTTAGATTCATCAAATGGAATCTTATTAGCAGCTCACGTAGATATATTATTTGATAAAGGACTTATTTCATTCGATGATGAAGGAAACCTTCTTACTAAAAATAATGAAGTAGATAATTTGCTAGAGCAAATGAATGTTCAAACTAGAAAAATTGAGTTACCACAAGAGTCAAAAAAATATTTGAAATGGCATCGAGATAGCTTTAACTATCCAATGTAAGATAAGTTGAGTAAGAAATAGATTGCTCTATTTCTTACTCTACAAAACATATTAAAAATATGTGATGTAAGTGTGGTAATAGGATTATTACATGCTCTCAAATATATTGAAACGACTACCCATTTAACATAATGGGCGGTATACGAAGTCAATCTATGAAATTTTATAATTTTCATAAACTTAACTATTTTACATAATTCAAAAATCCGCTTTGGTTACAAAGCGGATTATTTTTGAACAAATTTGATATCTTTTGCCAATAATATTGGTTAAAAAGCAGTCTTTTTGGGTTTTTCCCCTGATTTCTCAACTGTCATACTGCTGAAATAATCCACAATTCCTGCGGATAAACTTTGGGATAATTTTTGTTAAAGATAGGAGGATGAAATTGAATTGACCTTAAAAAGGTATAAAATATACATGGAAATATATCTAAATTTAATTATATAATACATTGAAAATTAATGTAATTATTTCTAAATATGAACTCAGATAAAAAATTATGGAAGCGATTAAACGGGTATCTTTTTGTTTTTTTAACTCTTTTATTTCTAGTCGCTATAACACAAGTTATAGACGAAAAAATCAGTCAATTTGTACTAGAGGATTATAGAACCTCACTAGTCGTTTTATATCTTATTTCACTATCAATTTTAACTTTTGATTTTGTTTTAGATATGATTCATAAGGCTAGAAAAAATAAAGTTATCAACAAACATAACAGTGATTTTATTAATCAAATTAAAAATCTTAAGGCACAGGAAAAGTTCTTATTATCGCTATTTGTTGATAAAAATGTTTTGGAATTACCTATTTCTCATCAAGAACCTTCTTTAGGATTGTTAGAAAGTAAAAAAATACTCGTAAATACCTATCAAAAAGAGGCAAATGGTAAAACAATTTATCGTATAGATCCTCTTATCTTAGAGGCATTAAAGATCAACCCTAATTTGTTATTTTAATTTCTCATAAGAGATTTTATGTTAAATGCATGACCAAAAATCCCAATTTATGGGCCTTTCGTATAAGGTGTATTATGTTAATTTTAGAGAAATTTAAGAATCAATACTAATATGATTTATTAATCCTTTATTTTAGGCTAATAAAAATATTCGAGTTATGTAGATATGAATGATGTAAGAAGTGGATTGTTGCTCTTGGAAATGGATGAAAATAGTCTAGAAAAATATACATACTCCTTGGAAGATATAAGGAACATAGTCATTTTTGCACTTTCTGAAAGCGCATCAAACTATTGGCCTGAATTAGCTTTAAATTGGCTTCAAAAAAAACCAGAGTATATTGATAATGATGTTTTATATTGGATTGAGAATCTAATTAAGGATAAAAAGAAGTATTCTCAGAAGGTTAGACATCAGGCTATTAAGATACGTAAGGATTTTTTGGAAACCCTTAGTACATAATTATGAGTGATTGATAGGTTCATTTAACATAATGGTTGTTATAAGAAATGAAAAAAGCCTAAACCGAAGTCTAGGCTTTAAATTTTAAAAAATATATAAAAATTAAGTATTTAGTCTCATTTTTTCAACTTCCTATAACGTGTATTATGTTAATTTTAGGAAAACTTAAATTAAGATTTCAATTTTAGGGTCATCAATATTTTCTAATATGCCCTTATAAATCTCGTAATTTACTATGTCATAGCAGACAAAAAAGACTTCTTTCACTTCATTATAAAAAGGTAATTCTGACAAGATAGTACCTATAGCAATTTCTGCTGCTAGCTGCTTAGGAAAGTTATAGACCCCAGTTCCCATATTCGGAACAGAAACTGTTTGAGCTTTAATTTCCTCTGCTTTTCTTAAAGCACTACTATAAGTATTACACAATAATTGTGGTTCATTTTTTTCACCATTTAGCCATCTAGGAGCAACCGCATGAATAACAAATTTAGCAGGTAGGTCACCTGCAACGGTTACTTCTGCACAGCCAGTCTGACAACCACCTTTTGTTTTATTTAGATGGATACAAGCCTCTTTCATCAGAGATCCTGCTTTTTTATGAATGATATAATCTAGGCCACCCCCACCTAACAAAGATTTATTTGCAGAACTAATAAGAGCATCTACTGGAAATTCTGTGATATCTCCATGAATTAAATTCACTTTCTTTTTCATAAGAATTAGAGGTTATGATACAAGATACATAATCATATATTTAAATAGAGGGGTTTATGGAAAAGGGTGCAATAATTTCAGATTGTAGTAAATATCGTTATTCACTTTGGCGTATTTGGGATAAAGAGAAACCTATATTTACATTTATTGGCCTAAATCCTTCAACAGCAGATCATATTCAAGATGATCCAACTATCAATCGCTGTATTAACTTTGCTAAAAGTTGGGGGGGTGGTGGCATCTACATGGCTAATCTTTTTGCATATAGAGCCACTGATCCACAAGAAATGATGTCTCAGGAAGATCCAATTGGCCCTGAAAATGATGCTTACTTGCAGCAATTAGCTACAGAATCTCATCAACTTATTGCTTGTTGGGGAAATGCTGGAATATTTAAAGACAGATCAACTTTTGTAAAACAACTTCTAAAAGATAAGCTCCATTATCTTAAATTAAATAAAAGTGGAGAACCTGGGCATCCTCTGTACATACATTCTTCAACAGAATTAAAGCCTTTTTTAGAACCCATTTAACATAATAGAGCTTATACGAAACGCGTTTTTAATATTACTTTAAGATCAGTATCTTATCGTTATTCATACCCTCTGGAACGTTCTCGTTCAACCGACTTGGAAACAAGTCGGTTTCTTTTTAAGCAAAACTGTAACTTTTAGCCAATAAAATTGATCAAAAAACATTCTATTTTGGACTTTTTCCTGATTTATCAAGGTTCACAATTCAGAAATAATCCCCAATTTCTGCGGACAACTCTTGGGATAAAATAAGCCAACTTTGTAAGCTAAAACTTACATAGATTTAAGGTTTTTGAGGATTGGTAATCCAAGGCATTAGCCCTATGATGAATACATAAGGGAACTGGATGTTTCCAGAAAACAAGAATAAGAAAATAGCGCAAGGAATGGGCAGCACGAGATCAGTAAGATGAGCACCCCGATATGAAAAAGCCCGACAGGATGTCGGGCTTTTTTATTGCCTATCATTTCTCATTTGCAAAACAAGCATAATGCTCCTAAAATATAGACTATAGTCTATATTTTGGTTGTGGTATGTGGACAGTCATTACGACAGATCTATTTAATCAGTGGCTTGAACAGCAAGATGAATCTACACAAGAGAAGGTCCTAGCTGCTCTGGTCGTTCTACAACAGCAGGGTCCGAGTTTAGGCCGCCCTTTAGTAGATACTGTGTATGAGTCTAAATTTACCAATATGAAAGAACTGCGCGTTCAACACCGCGGTAGACCCTTAAGAGCTTTCTTCGCATTTGATCCCTTACGACAGGCTATTGTTCTATGTATTGCTGATAAAGGCGGTAAAAAGCGTTTTTATAAAGACATGCTGGATATTGCAGATGAACAATACCAACTTCATCTCACCACCCTAGGAGATAAATCTAATGGCTAAGACTCTGCAAGAATTGTTAGCTAGCCGCTCGCCAGAGAGCCAAGCCCGTATTCAAAAAATGGCAGATGAATTACTGCTAGAAAATCAGCTTCATCTTATTCGTGAAGAACTCGAAATTTCTCAAAAAGAGCTTGCTGAAACTTTGGGAATAAAACAGCCATCGCTTTCAGCAATAGAAAATCGTGGCAATGATCTTAAGATTTCAACCATGAAAAAGTATGTTGAGGCAATGGGCGGGAAGCTCCGTATTGATGTAGAGCTTCCAACAGGAAAACATATAGGATTCAATGTTTAACAATAAAAATGGGAGCTAAAGGCTCCCATTTTTAGATTCATATAAGGTGTATTATGTTAATTTTAGATATTCTTTATAAAATCCAGCTAAATTAAAAGCCTTATTAAAATTAAGTTCCCTTTTCTTATATTCACTTTAAGATATTAAAATTTAAATATTTATAGGTGAATTTTTCTATGCAACGTATCCCTAATCCTGTATCGGATTTAACAATTTTTTTGAAAGTTTTCAGGGATATTTATCCATTATTGAAAAATAATTCAGTATTCGAGCTAGATCATATTACTAGTGCAATGATTGAAACTAATAATGTGACATCACAAGGTGCTATTGGTAAAGAAGCCCTAGCTAGATCTACTAGATCCGATCGAAGTAGAGATCCTTTATACAATCAGTCAAAAATGTATGCTGAACTATTTCGAACTCTAGGGTGGATACAATCAACTACTGCTAAATTAAAATTTACATTTTCGTTATTAGGAATATATGTTGCTACTTCAAATATCTCTACAGCAATAAATCTCCTTAAAGAAAATTTATTAGGTATTTCTTATCCTAATGAAGCTTTAGATGTAAAAAGTGAACAAAATCTCCGCATTATAAGTGGCATTTTACTCACAATGAATGCTTTAAACTCTATCACCAGAGATGAAATGATTGTTGGACCTATGAGTATATCAGATGACACTAACGCATCTGAGTTCCAACGGATGTTAATCAACTTAGAGCAATGTAGAAGAGAACCAAAAAAATTACAGAAATGGTTAAATTTCATTTCAGCAGAACGAAAAATCTCTCTTGTTACTATGGGGAATTATACAAGATTTCCTATAGCCGTATTACCATGGACAGGTTGGGGAATTAAAAATAGAAAAAGTGGAATTTTAATTACAGAAGAAGGGAGAAAAGAAGCCGCTAGAATATTAGACAGTCAAGACTATCGATTAGAACACTTTAATAATTTAAAAGATGAGTTGAAACCAGCATTCATAAGATCCAGTTTTTATAGCTTTTTAGAAAGGCATGGCTTTGATTTAAGTCCTATTTCGACTAGCTTGACAGCAGACATAGCATTATTAAAAAAGAATGACATCAAGTATCAAACAATTCTTTTTTCACCTTTTCAGCAATTATCAAGAGAAACAATTAAAAAATGGGCTCCAGACCTAGTTGTAGAAATTAATAATATTGAAAGCAATACAGTTCGATTAGTAGATGAAAAAATATCAAAAACCTCAGAAAAATTTAATTTTCTTCTAGAACTTGTTGAAACTAATTATGAGGAACAAGCTATTACAGATAGCTTATACATAGAAATACAAGAGGTTATTGCTCAGACTAACTCCTCTGAAGAAGCTGCTCGTTTGTTATTTGATAAGTATAGTTCAGCAAACCAATATATATTTTATCCTCTCATAGCTAATTTATTAACAATCTTAGGATTTAAGTGTAATGCCTCTAGAGCAGGCCAAAATTATGAAAGAGCTGATGCGATGATCATCGATGATCATTTTTGCATTCCCATAGAAATCAAGTCTCCAGGGGAAGAAACTGAAATTTCTGTGAAAGCAATTAGACAAGCTTTAGAAAACAAAATTATTTTGTTATCAAGAAAAAATTATCCTACTGATCGAGCGACTACATCTCTTGCTATCGGATTCAAGCCTCCTAATGATAGATCTGAAGTATACGAATTAGTACAAAACATTAAGGCGGCATTTGACATAAATATTGGGGTAATCGACTTTTACTCCTTATTAATATTAGTTATTAGTTCAATTTCAACAGGTAAGAAAGTTAACCTCACTCAACTTAGTTCATTACAAGGAGTTATTCATGTCGATCCTTCTACAGGAAACTGATTCAGTACGCCAAGGAAAAAGCATCAGAGATGATATAAATCCTATTTCTATCCACTACTTTCCAAATGATGTAGCGCAAATACATTTTGATACTGGTGAGATACAAGCTGCTTCTTGCCTAAATTGTTTTGACATACCCTGCATGAAATTTAAAGAATATGAAGTGAGTCCTTTAAACTTTCAAGGATATCCGGCAGATACTGATTTAAATGTATGTGCAACTGGAGCTATATTCTTTAATGATCTTACTCATGCACCTGAAATCAACCCTGAATCTTGTATTACTTGTGGGGTATGTGCATCTAGATGTCCTATTGGAGCTATAAGCCTATCTGATACAAGAGCACATATAAATTTAATTCCAAATCCTGTCTTTATTCCTAATGCCACTTTATCTAGAAGTAAGAACCAACAGGATTTAAATAAATTTCAGATGCTAGAACGTACAGGAACAATATGTATTGAATCAGACCTTCTAGTTGAAAATTTCATTAGAAAATTAAAAAAATATGATGATAAATTACCAAATTTATTAGCTAGAAATCTTCTTATAGGCGCTGGTATAAGTACAACCATGAAACGAAAAGGAAATAACTCCATGAGAATGGACTTAATTCTTTCTTCAGATTATTTTCAGTCATTTGCAGAAGTTGAGTTTGGACAAGAGGCTGTTTTAGATGCACCTAGAGACCTATTAGATGGTTTAGCTGTTTTAATTTCAAGATATGGCTGGAATAAACAAAATATACACCCTTTAATCATTTCAGATGTTTTACCAAATAGGCGTTCTGAATATTGGCATATTATTGAAGATATAGATAAGGTACTGAATATCAAAGTCGGTACCATTACCATTTTTCTACTAATGCTATTAAATTGGAATAAAAAAAACATCGAACAATTAATTATAAATAATTGTTTTTACTTTGATAAAAACAATTCTTCTTATAAAGAGCAAGTAATTGAACATATTTTAGGTAGGCAATTGAATATCAAAAATAGTTCCTCTTCTCACATAGATATTGCGAAATAAAAAAGAAGCGACTATGTCGCTTCTTTTTCTTTAATAGCTTGATCTATTCGTCCATTTGCTATGGAAATATATTCTGAGTTCAGCTCAAAACCCAAATAATTTCTATTTTCTAGAACGGCAGCAACACATTCACTACCACTTCCAGCAAATGGAATCACAACTAAATCATTCTCATTAGAAAAATACTTAATGATTCTCCTAGAAATACTTAATGGCTTCTGAGTTGGATGGTTAACCTTTTCATCTTTAAATCGTCTACCAGCTAATGTTGGAAAGTCCCAAATATCACCAACCATTCGACCATCTGGATTTGGTTGCCAAACCTTTCCATTCTTAATGATTTTATGCTTTAACCGCTCCTGACTTTTATATGGCTCTCTAATATCATGATAAATATAATTATTTGATTTAGAAAACCATAGTAGTGGCTCATAAGTAGCATTCAATGATCGACGATATCCAGCAAATCCATTTTCATAATGCCAAATTATTTGTCTTCGGTACATAAACCCAAGTTCATACATTAAACACTGAACCCAACACATATGATGATGAATGCCGTAAACAAAAATATTACCTTCATCAGATAAAATTCTTTTACATTCAACTAACCATTCACGATTCCACTCTTTCCACTCATCTTTTTTTTCTGATTCTTTCCATATACCAAAGTCTTTATTCAAGTTATATGGAGGATCTGCAACTATAAGGTTAATGGAACCATCAGGAATCTTACGCATTTCTTCAATACAGTCACCTAAAATAATTTTTGAAGTAATCATTTAGCAGACTTCTGTAAAATTAAAATATATTGATTGTGAATGTTAGGTACAAAAGCATATGGATAACCATAAGGAAAAATTCTTTTATGTCGCTGATAAAGAACTGTTAGCCCTCGCATTTCTAGACCATATTTTTCTAACTCTCTAGCCAAGTCAGAATGGAACATGATGTACTTAGATTTGTCTCTAAAATCACTAACAATGATGCCCATATATTTCCCTTTTTTTAGGGTACGGCCACATTCATTAAGTATAAGACCAAGCTCATATAAGAAATCTTCATATGAGTCAATATTTCCTAAATCACGGGGATCATTTCCATAATCAGAAACTAACCCTTTTTCTATTCGTTCTTGCTTAACTTTATGATCTTGTTTTTTCAGGATTGACCAATATGGAGGACTTGTGACTACAAAATCTACACTTTCAGTTTCTATAGTTTTTAGAACTTCTCTACAGTCACCTTCATGAATAGTAACTTCTGAACTATTAGAAAATAAATCATCAACTTCTGTATCTAATCGTTCACGTGAAAGCTCTGCAAATGTTGGATTTAGCTCAATCCCAATACCGCTTCGCCCTTCTACTACACATGCTTTTAATGTTGAACCAATGCCTAAGAATGGATCTAATACAGTTTGCCCACTTTTAGTGAAGAAGCGAATTAATCTAGCAACGTCAGTAAAAGAAAAAGGGGCAGGATGCTGTCTCTCAATTTTAGTATCAGGATGACCAGCTCCTAAACCTTTTTGATTCCAAACAGATATAGTTTCAGGTATCCATTCTTTTGAGGTTAAGTCATTTAGTTTATTCCGTGGATCATATTTTCCATTGCTAGGCTCAACTTCAGAATCTAAAGAATCCTGCTCTACCATCTCATTCATATATTACCTTGAATCATATTTTTTAACTTTAGGAGATCATCTAAACAATAAAGTCTATAAGAATTCATCGGATGTCTAACTGGCATAAGTTTGCCTGCTTTATCCCAATTCCTAAGAGTAGATACAGACACATTCAAAAATTTTGCTGCTTCAGAAATAGTAAGAAACTCCTTCTCAGCATCATTTATATTATCCATTATAGCACCAAACCTTACCAAACTATAGCAAAGATTATTAAATATTGAAAAACCTTATAAAAGATTACCACTTTTTATATGAATTTATCACTTAAGTGTTTATCATCTTTAAAAAATCGGATATTTTATTAAAATATCTGATCATTTCAGTGCAGCTAAGAATGTATTCCAAAAGCATTCTTGGCTTTTTTTTGTTTAACATAAAATCTCTTATGCGAAGTCAAAATGTAACTCCAAAATAGAAATCTTTTATTTTTTTGGGGGATTACTATAACAATAGGGTTGCTAAAACCTATTGTTATATTGGAATTTACTTAAAAAAAATAAGAATAAAGCTTTAAATATTTGATTATTTTATATGCTTTTTTTTAATGAAAAAACTACTAGACGGCCTGTAATCAAACCCTGCCTAGAATGCAAAAAAGACGTAAATACCAAAGTTCATACTTGCCGTTCTTTTAAAGGCTATTTAATGCATATTCGATGTGCTGACAACCTTTTCAGTACATTGTTCTTAATTTCGCCTTTGGCGAACGAACGGACATTGAAAAAACGATTTAAAGAAAGACTAAAAATTCATAAATGCTTAATTTGTAAGAAACCTACTTCTGGCGCAAATGGATTTAAACATTCCATCGTCTATGAGGGGCATCTTATAGAGCTAAAAATTCATAGAACATGCTTTTTTAATAGATATGATTTGGAGTATGACCAAGAAACCAAAAGAGCTATATCAACTTAAAACCTCATTTTAGAATTATTTTTGATACTTGGAGAATCCTTCATTTCACTATTAGGTGCATTTAGATTCTGTAACGGCTGGCTCTGTTTCTGCTGTTGTAATTGCTGATTGAACTTGCTCACCATTTCGGCTTTATGACGACTGTCAAAGCGTGCTGAAGTATCTTTTTTATATTCAGTTAAATATTTGTCTGAATAGCGAATATTTAACTTATCAAAGGGTACTTCATATTCTTCAGCCTTAATTCTTACTTTCATCACTGCTTGATCTTTTACTTTATAGGCATCAATCACCTGAAACGGTGTATCTTTCTCAAAATGTTCTTTCTTAAAAAAGCCGGTCTTTAAAGTGAGTTCTTGATCTAACTGGAGCTGTTCACCTTTGGCAATGTTCATTTGACCGTTAAATTTTACGATCTCATCCCCCAGTAAAGCTTTTGACCTTAGGCTATTTCGAACTTCTTCAATGATTTCTTTTTCGCTGAAATGCTTGTCTGGCGTAGTAATTGCCTTAAATGTGCTATTCAAGTTATACAATTCCCGCTGATCATCAAGGCTATTTCGATGATCACGAATATAGTTCTTTATAAGTTCATCTTTTGCCTGTACGACTGAATAATCCGTCGTAAAACTCTTAACTTCGGTCCGTCCTAAAGTACGTTTCAAGTTATCAAATGGTGTGAGTTCTTTTTCTTGATATTTCCCGCCAGAATTTCTGACCCAAATCTTTTCATCTTGATTGAATGCGATAGCACTGTAATTTAGCTCTACATTGCCCTTGTGCCGTGTCAGAGCGACATAGGTTAAATTAGCGTTCATATTCCCACTGGCAAGGATATAGGCGTTTTCAACCGTCATACCTTGTGATGAATGAATCGTATTGGCATAGCCATGTTTAAAGTGCTGATAGCTGTCTAAATCAATTTTTGATATTTTCCCGCCCTGATCTGATTCAACCATCATGCTTTTAATATTTTGCTGTTTATCTAGCTCAAAGCCAATAACCTTAGCTGTTTCACCATTTGAAACATTTAGGTGCTTATCATTCTTTTTAAATACAATCTTATCGCCTAGCGCTAGATCAATTTCGCCTTTATAGGTGCTGACCTTATGACTTTCTGCAGGAAGCTTACCGTCTTTAATCAAGATAGATCGAGCCATAGCATTTAACTCGTTTACATCACGATTTGAGTGAGCAAGCATTAATTTACTCTCGCCCTGATCAAGGGACCACGATTGAATCGTTTTGACTAAAGCAAATTCATGGGATTCATATTCGTTTACTTTATCTAGGGCTTTATAGATTTCTAATGCCTGATCTACGTTGTGCTTGGAAAGATGCTGTGATGCTTCTTTCATTTCACTAGAGCGCTGACGCTGAATATTCTCAAGTGAAGCAGTATTTTTATGGTCTAAATTTTGCTGAATATGATTGAATGCCGAACCCGCCATAACTGCATTAAGTTGGTAGCTATCCCCGACTAATTTAATTTGCGCATGGTGATTCTCAACGATCATCAGAAGTTTCTGCATATCTCTTGAACCGACCATACCCGCTTCATCTAAGATTAAAACAGTCTTGTTATTAACCTCTAAATTACCGCTTTCATATTTTGCCAAAAATGAAGCAATGGTACTGCTTGGAATATCGCAATCCGTCGCAATTGCTTTAGCTGTAATCGCCTGTAATGCAATTCCATGAACTTGATAATCTGATTCTTTATAGGCTTCAGATACAGCACTTAAAACGTATGATTTACCAGTTCCCGCAGAACCATTTAAAAGACTGATTCGGTCTGTAGAAGTAAGTGTATAAAATGCCTTTTCTTGCTCACTGTTAAACGTCCTAGTTTCAGCAACACGCACAGCGTTTAATGGCAATTTATCAATTAAAGTTCTTGGCTTTTGTACACGGCTGTCTTGGTTCGCATTGAAAATAAGAGCTGAAATAGATTGTTCTATTCCAACCAACTCATTAGACGATAAAACGACACTATCTTTGCCATATAAAACCGCCATTTCAGGGCATGTTAAAACTGCTTCACGTGCTTTTAAATATTGTTCCTGTCCATCCGTATGCGCTTCCAAGAATCGATCAAGTTCACGGATGGTAAAAAATGATTGAGTAGAAGTAAGGACTTTTAAAACCTCATTTGGTTTTTCAATAATGGTTTCACCATTCTGCCGTCTAATTTCGTTGATATTCTCACTAATTAAATATTTATCATGGCTAATATAATCGGCTCTGAAATTTTGACTTTGAATTTCTGTACCAATTTTTTGATAGCTTCTATGGTCTATGCGTGAATCTAAACCAATGCTTTCCATATAATCATTTGCGGTATTCGCCCAACTTACACGAACCTCAGAAACAAAATTTCGAGCATTAAAATATCGGTCTTTACCTGCTCCGCCCAATTCAGGATTTTTAGAATTGTAGCGTTTGAAATGTTGTGCTTCATCCCGATCAATGCCGTCTAATTTTCTCTCACTAAACATCAAGTGGACATGCGGATTTTGTTCACCATCTCGGGCTAAAGGGTTATGAATTGCATAGGAATACGTAAAATTTTTACGTAAAGTTTTTTCTACAAATTGGCTAACTAATTCTTCTCGCTGTTCCTGTGTTAATTCTCTAGGCAATGAGATTTCTAATTCAGTATAGACACGCCCATTCATGCGTTCATTTTTATCTGCTGACTTCCAAAAGTGTTTTGCATCTTTCGCCCAAGTCGGCAAATTACCTGATTCAATCTTTTCAATATCGGCTCTTTTATACTTCCCATCACGATTGATATAGGCGTAATGGCTTGCCCCTCGGCTTCCCGAAGAATTTGCATTTTTTCCCGCCTTAACCGATAGATGATAAGTTGCCATTTTGCCTTTTTTGATGGTCTGCTTTTTTGTTTCTCAAAGAGAAACGAGGAAGCGTGCATTACTCATTGCTATTCGTTAATGATAAATCCACGCTTCATATTGTTGTGTGAAGTTTAGTAACCGATTTTTTTACTTCGGTCTACTCGACAAAATCACAGATTTTATCGGCATCGCTCGTAAAAAAAGGTAATCAGAGGGGGGAATGGTTGCTCCTTTCATTGTTCGCTTCGTTAACACTCAGCTCTATTTATAGATTTTAGGGTTCTAGGTAGTTTATTTTCCTTTCAGTTTAGAAGTGAAAGACTGCATCACGCCACTGGTTGCACTGGTGGACGCTTCAAAACCACTTCCAACTAAAGAAATGGCAAGTTTTGGAACAAGCCAAAACACACCAAGTACGATGAATAAAATAATGATCATCACAAAAGCCCCGATGAATGTTGAACCTGCTTCATTGAGTTCTTGAACAATCGGTACAATAGTCGAGATCACAAATTCCGAAGCAATGATCATCAATAAAATAACGACTAAAGGCGTGATGATTGCCTGTAGCCAGTTGGTTGCATATTTACGACTTGCGGGGAACATGGCACATGCTAAAAAGATCGGTGCTACAACCAATAAAATAGCAATAATCATTTTAGAAATAATCCAAATGAGAAAGAACACAGCACACACAAGACACGCTAATCCAAGTATTCCAGCATAGATCAGAACAAAGAAAAAGCCTGATACTGGATTAGTGATTCCTGTATCTACATTTTTAAAAGCATCAGCGATTGAATTTAATACCACGCTCATAAAGGCTTGAAAGGTAGTCACGGTGTCAGTCCCTGTCATTTCACCAATCAAATTCGGTAGATCATCAAGGAATACTTCAGCAACGTAGGGAAAGAAAGCATCCCATGAAAATACGATTGACCAGATCAATAGCATAATGACGAAAGTAGCAATTACGTCTTGAATCTGAACAGCCATACCCAGCATCATTTTAATAGCTTGGAATGAGATCCAAATAATGATAAAGCCTGCAAAAACTGGAATGATAGGGGCTGTGATCTGCGCATAGTATTTTTGAATCTGCGTTTTTACTTTTTTATCAATATCGTAAGCAATACGTTCGGTCACATTATTTAATACTTTCATCCCATTATCAGAAACAGATTGAACAGCCCCTCCCATGTTTTCTTTGCCTTGATTTTGCGGAATCTGAATTGCACCCGTACCTAAATCTTGAGGATTGGTGTAGTTCTCAACGGCATAAGCGGTATTCAGTGCAAAAGCGCTGAATACCAACATCAATATCGTGATGATTTTTTTCATGGCATCACCTATTGATTAACTGGAACTTTAGGGGAATTTTGAGGGGATTTAACATGTGTCCCCTGCCCGTAAATGTCGAGTTTTCCATCGACATAAACCACGCATTCAGTCTGCATTGAACCCTCAACACAGTAGGTATTATCTTTGGTGAACTCTAATTTTTTTTCTATTTTTCCATTAAGCAATGGGAGTTTTTGTCTAGGATTATTTGAACGAGTAATATAAATATATTTAGTAAAGTTATAACGATCTAAACTGTCTTTTTGACCAATCTCATAATATTCATAATACTTCTCGCTCTTTTCAAATTTTTCAGGAATCCATACACCTGAAATATCAGGTTTAGAGCAGGCTAAAAGTACAACTGGCACAGTAGATAGACATAAAAGTTTGATTAATTTATTCATTTTTTACCCTCTTTTTTTCCATATTTTTTGATGTAATCCCGAATAAACATTCGGATAACTTGACTTGAATTCATGTCTTGAGTTCTACAAGCGCTCTGGAAGTCTTTTAACTCATCAACATCAACCAAAACAGTTAATTGCTTTGTATTTGCATCTTTCTTCATCACGTTCCTAAACTGAATTAATTACAGTTTTATTCTATTTTTAAACATGATCATTTTTTGTATTAATTTTGAAAAATATCCTTTAAAATCAATTGTTTTGTGAGTACAATTCAATTTAGGCATTCTTTTATGAGATGAGTTTTTTTCGAGTACAGCCATGCAGCGCATGAGCTACACAGAAAAAAAGGCATCAGAAATATCTATGCCTTCAAATGCTCCTAATTTGCGATTTAAACTATTTTTTTATTTCAATAAGAAAAGGGTACATAAAATTAGAAAAAGTGGTAAATACGCTCAATTATGAAGAATTACGACCATATTCAACTATGACTTCAAATTTAAAGTCATTAATTAAATGCACTCACTCACTCCCCGCACCCTCAGCCGTCGGGCAAGCCCTTTTGGCTGATGGTGAACGTTGAGTGAGTTTCGGCAATACTCACCCTAAGAGCCTGCAAAAAATTTGCTTGCTCTTAAAGTATTGCCATACACCTTTTCGGGCTGACGGAGCCACGCATCGGTCGTATCTGCAAAGGGTAATTGTGCTTTCCCTTATAGGCTGAGATTACGATTCACACACCGCATCGACACGTTCTCAAACCAACTGAACCCAACTATCTCCGCAAGGGTTTCCCCAATTTACGATTTAAGCCAAGTATTCAGCTACTCATCACGCTGTTGCTTTGTCGATTTCCCCTAGTAGCAACTCTTGCTTTATCCATATAAAACAATCGCTGTGGTGCGCTAGCGTCGCTTAATTCCTTCCACCCACACCACATGCCAGCCGTAAAACGGACGCGCAGAAGTAGGCAAAACCTGCTTTTTAAAGCTGATTTGATGAAAAAAAACACTTAACTAACGAAGACTTATCATTTAGGGGCTTGAACTAATATCATTTTCCTGTGAAAATAGAGTTCAGGTACAAGCCATTGGTGAAATCTGCACGAGTTGGTAGCTCTGCTGATCTTCGTTACTTGATGTTCCACCATCAAATAACTGCGTACCGACGAATTTAAAGCCCTCCTTGATGTATGTCAAGGAGGGCTTTTATTTTTCAAAGGAAAAAACTTCTAAAAAACATACATATATTGATTGGTACTCACAAAACAATATATGTGGATTTCTCTATCTATAACTTCTTATAAATCATCTAATAACTAATTTTTTTGTCACCTGTTAATTTCAAAAAACACCTTCCATAGAGACCTAAAATCTTATAAAAATGACTAAGAAAAAAAATTTAAAATTTTTTTTCTTAAATATTAGTAACTTCCGCATAACTTAAATAACTTACGTAACTTACTTAACATAACCCTATTGATCCATTTCATATTTACGGATACTCTTGAATTAAATAAGTTACGTAAGTTACATAAAAATATGATTATCTTAGTTGGCGGTGAAAAAGGGGGATCTGGTAAAAGCTGTCTTGCTCAAAACCTAGCTGTTTACCTTCAGCAGAAGAAGCGAGACATTTTACTTTTAGATGCTGACCCTCAAGGAACTACCACTGATTGGGTTAAAGAAAGAGATGAAAACTCTGAATTAAAAAATATTCCATCAGTTCAGGCTGCAGGTAATATTCGACAGGTTTTAGACGATCTGTCTCGACGTTATCAAGACATTATTATTGATGCTGGCGGTCAAGACTCCGAAGCTCTACGCTCGGCAATGACTATTGCAACACACATGCTCTTACCATTTCGACCTAAACGTCGTGACCTAAAGACATTAGTTCATGTTGAACAACTTATTAAATTAGCTAAAGCAGTTAACCCAAACTTAATTACTAGAGCCGTTATTACTCAATGTCCAACATTACCTAGCCAAGTACAGCGAATTCTTGATGCAAAAGATGCATGCGAGTCTTTTGGTTTATCGCCTTTGAATCAATTTACAACCAATCGGAACGTATATGACGATGCCGATGAAAATGGACTTTCTGTATTTGAAGTTGATACCGATAAAAAGGCAATCATTGAAATAGAGCAACTTGCTTTAGAGTTTTTAGGAGAACTTTAAATGGCACTTAAAGGTTTAACAAAATCAGCTCAGGAATCTAAATCTACAGACCAAAAAATTGAGGATTTCATTAGCGGGTCTACTAAGCGTATAAAAAATTTAGAGTGTTCACAACAAGTATATCGTCGATTTACATTTTCACTAACAGAAGAAGTTAGCAAAGAAATTGATGATCTATTGATAGATGCAAGAGTAGCGAAAGCGAATCGCTCTGTCATTTTAAAAGCAGCTTTACACCAATTACAGAAGCTATCGAAAGAAGACCTACAACAAGCCGTATTAAGTGAAGTTAAATAAGAAGCATAACTTACGTAAGTTAAGTAATATATGTAAGTTTGCATATAATAATAAATTAGATTGTTTATGCTATCTAATGAAACAAATCTAAAATTGATGAATAAATAAACGTATTGCGTGAATGATCCACTAAAAAGCCCAGTTTGTTGAAACTGGGCTTTTTAGTGGATCTCAATGCATTGATTTAATTGAATTTCATAAGCGCATTTCGTATAAGGTGTATTATGTTAATTTTAGAAATATTTAAAAATATAAAAGGGAATTAATATGGAAATTGATTTCAAGGTTAAATCCGTTTCAGGTTTAGTTGGATCTTTAAATATTCAAATTATTCCTAGTGATCTAAATAAAAATGGAAGTTGTCTAAATTCAATAGTAATTAATGAAGTTGCATTTTCGTTGGTTGAACACTTTTTTAATAGGAATAAGGTAAAATATTTCCATTGGGGAAATACCTATATTGGTTCTGAAACCATTGGAGATATTGTTAAAGATTTATACTATTTTTATAGTTTTATAACTAAAAGTAATAAATCTGACAAAACATTGAAACTTATCTTCAGAGAGGAAACAAAGTTTTTTGAGGAAAATTTTTTAATTCTTAAACCTGAAGTCTTAAAGATGATCAGTGAAATAATTAATTTTTTAGAAGATATTGAGAATCAAAAAGATGGAATTACAGTTCTTGGTGTTTAAGAAGAAAAGAGTATCTATTTAACATAATGGTGGTTATATGAAATGCAACTAAATTTAGTTGCATTTTTTAATTTCAAGGGACTATACTTAGTCGTAACTGAGTAGGGCTAAAATATGGGTAAAACGGAAAAGTTATTGGAAAAATTTGGAAATTCAAAAAATACGTTTCCATATAAAGATTTAGTCGTTTTACTGAGCCAGCTCGGCTATGAAAAATTTGAAATGGCAGGCTCTCGTGTTCGGTTTTTTAATGAAAAAACTGAACATATGATTTTACTGCATAGACCACACCCTGAAAATGAAATCAAAGGTGGGGCATTGAAAGCTGTAAAACAGGCACTCAAGCAGGAGGGATTTTTATGAGCTATTTAAAGTACAAAGGTTATCTCGGAACAATTGAGCCTGATCTTGAAACAGGTGAGTTATTTGGAAAACTTGCTTTTATTCGTGATCTTATTACCTATGAAGCGGAAACTTTAAAAGCCCTTGAGAAAGCTTTTCAGGAATCTGTAGACGGCTATTTAGAATCATGTGCTGAACTAGGAAAATCTCCTGATCAACCATTCAAAGGCACTTTTAATGTCCGTATTAGCCCTGAATTGCACCGTAAGGCGGTTTTAGCATCAAGTAATTCTCTAAATGCCTTTGTTAGTGATGCGATTCAAGAAAAGTTAATGCGTTTAGGTGCGTAATTTATTGAAGCCTAGGCTACTACCTAAAAATTGAAAAACTCAGCAAAAATGGGAGCTTAAAGCTCCCATTTTTAGTTTCGTATAAGGTGTATTATGTTAATTTTAGGGAAATTAATCAGTTGATGAAAAATGAAAATAGGAATTTTTTGGTTTTTGCAAAAGCAAGTTATCGGCATAGCTCATCCATTCAATTTAAATGATGCAGATTCAATAGGCTTAATTGATAGTCCATATACACATGTCGATTATTGGAAAAATATGCAAAGTGTATACCCAGAACTACGTCATTATGAATATGAACAGATTCCAAGGGGTAGGGTAATTTTCGACACAAATAAAGGAAAAGCAATCGTGTATATGGACAAAAAATTATTTAACACAGTAACAGCCACTAAAATTTATGATTTCTTTGATATAGATTCAGAAAATGCTATTCCAAGAAAAG
>Ga0172371_10004984_pt1 | contig 19810 bp, 21 predicted proteins | sample Lak12m_FD_114543 | JGI IMG/M metagenome (GOLD analysis project Ga0172371, IMG submission 114543) | Freshwater microbial communities from Kabuno Bay, South-Kivu, Congo - kab_022012_12m | ecosystem: Environmental > Aquatic > Freshwater > Lake | place: Democratic Republic of the Congo: South-Kivu... | reverse complement strand
ACCCAATTTTTATTCATGCATTTTAAAGGTTTAAGGGTATGCCAAACAGAACAAAACCATTAGAACAAAAAAAACGGGAAGGGACTTTACAGAAATGCCGGATGCCAGCCAACGTCATGCAATGCAAACCTACAAAGTTACCTGAAGTCCCTGAGACTGTTTTGATGGCTGGGAATAATTCCGTTTCAATCTGGAATGAAACAATCAGTGAGTTGGATAACAACAATATGCTTTACTCGGTTGACCTTGCCATGTTAGCCATGTATGCTATGTTAATGGGGCGGGCTATGGATATGTCGATGATTATATCAACTGTAAAAGGAGGCGAGGTATATTCGACACCGAACGGATTCCACCAAAAAAGGCCGGAAGTTACCATAATGCTTGAATATTTGGACCGGGCTTATAAGATTGGTCAATCCTTTGGTGTAACGCCGGCTGCTAGGGCTAAAGTATCAGCTGGCGAACAAAAAAAATCAGACGACCTGTACTTTTTGAATGAACCGATTTAACCAATACATTGAAGACGTTTTGTCGGGCCGGTTGGTTACGGGCAACCTGATTAAACTGGCCGTGCAACGGTTTATTGATGATCAGCAGAAAGGTGAGTTTGAGTTTGATGAGGCATTGGCTGGCCGGGCAATAAAGTTTTTTGAAGTGTTACGTCACTGGAAGGGTGAATGGGCTGGTTCACGGATTGTATTGGAACCGCACCAAGTGTTTTACATTGGACAGTTATTTGGGTGGAAACGCGAAGACGGTACCCGAAGATTTAGAACATCGTTTAAAGAGGTTGCCAGGAAAAATGCTAAAACAACCGAATGTGCCGGTAAGGCTTTGTATCATTTAATGGGCGATCGGGAGCCAGGCGCTCAAATTTACTTTGCAGCGACAAAGGAAGACCAGGCCCGTATTGGATTTAAAGATGTTCAACAGATTGTAAAGGGCACGCCGGAACTGGCCGGGAAAATCAAGGTAATGACAAAAAGCATCCTCATGGATGCCAACTTCATTAAACCTTTAGGATCTGACAGCAATACTCAAGACGGGTTTGACCCAAGCTGGGGAATTATTGATGAGTACCATGCTCACAAGACTGATGATATGCTGAACGTATTGGAATCTGGCATGGGGGCCCGCCGACAACCTGTCATTGACGTGATCACAACAGCAGGGTTCAACAAGGATTATCCATGTTTTTCGGCATTACGGAAAAGCTCAATTGACATACTAAAAGGCATAAAGCATGACGAGAGTTTGTTGGCATTGATTTATGAATTAGATGAACAGGACGACTGGCACGATCAATCGACCTGGGTCAAGAGCAATCCGAATTTGAATGTGTCGGTAAAGTTAGATTTTTTACAAACCCGGTTTTTACAGGCAAAGAACGAGGGCGGCACCAAAGAAGTTGACTTCCGAACCAAAAATCTTAACCAGTGGACCGATAGTGCCGATACCTGGATACAGGATGATGTGTTTATGCGATGTAATAAACCGTTGCCGGATTTAACGGGCCGTCAGTGTTACGTCGGGGTCGATCTTGCCAGTACAAGCGATATGAATTCCGTGGGGATGTTTTTTCCGGGTGATCCTGCATTTGCGATTGTGCGCTACTTTGTGCCGGAGGATACCATGCGACAGCGTGTAAAAGATGGGGCCGACCATATCCGGTGGAAAAACGAAGGTTGGTTAAACGTAACTCCGGGCAATACTACGGATTATGACTTTATTATTGCTGAAGCAGATAGAATGGCTAAACAATACCAGGTAATCAAACTGGGATATGATCCATGGAATGCGACACAAACGGCTATATATTTGCAGGATCGTGGGTTTAAGATAGAAGAGGTCCGACAAGGGATTCCATCAATGGGCGAGCCGACAAAAAAACTGGAGACGTTGATCCGGAACGAAAAGTTGTACCATGGAGGCAATCCTATTCTAAGATGGAACAATTCAAACATTGTAATTAAGAAGGACCCAAACGATAACATCCGCATGGATAAGGGCAACAGCGCCGGGAAGATTGACGGCATGGTTGCCTTAACTATCGCTATCGCGGTCTGGATGCGGGATAATGAAAAGGTACCACAATTTAATATCAGACTGTTATGACTAACCAGATTCGAAAGCCACGCACACCAAAGCCTAATATCATTGAGCCGGTTGCAAAAGATTCACCATTAATGCCGGAGGTTGCTGTTGAGAGTAAGTCAAAGTATGAGAAACACATACTGAAACTTTTGGATATTCATGGCTTTTACGAGTTTTGGATTACCCGGATACCTCACACAAAAACCTATGAGGAGGCTTATGAAAGTGCTGAAGGATTCTTTTTTGCACATTTTGACCGGCGAAGGTTTGCAAGTTACGAAAGCTTCAGGGTTAGTTTATCGCGTTACTTAAAAGAGAAATCCAAATGATAATTAGAATTGATGATTATCCTTCCGGCATTCGACCGATTATGCCCGAGCAACTGGATATGTTTGAAAAAATGTTCGATGAATTTGAACGACATGGGATATTGATACACTTGGGAATTGTTCCATTGACTTATCTGAATTATGGGCGCAAGTTGAAAAACAAAAACATTATCCCTTGTCAGCACGGATATGAACACGACTACAAGCTGAAAAGTGCCGAATGCTTAAAAAACGGAGATCCGTATAATAACCGGACGTTTATAGCACCGTTCGATGAGTTTGATATGACTTCAGATCATAAAATTATTGACCGGATCAAAACTGGGAAAGTTATCATTGAACGTGACTTAGGCCCTGTTAATACCTATATTCCGGTGTGTAATGTGATCAATGCTAAACTTTTACGGGCATTAGAGGAGTCCGGGTTTAAGCAGATATTATGCGAAAATGTAATAGCATCCAGTATTCCAATTCTGCAATCAGGTTATTACGGCACATTAGACAATTATGACTTCCGACTACACCCGGTTATCACTTTGCATATAACCTGGGAATGGGATACAGTAAGGGAGAAGGGGTTTAAGTATTGGGCTGGATTGGTTGAAAAGTTATCTGTAATTGCTGAAAAGGTACCAGTTAAGGTAATTAATATAAACTCAGATAAACCTTACCGCATATTGTGGAAGTTCCCGATCCGGTACCGGCGCGAAAAGTTTTTTCAGACTTTGGACCAGTATTATAATCTGATTATTGACAAAAAAAACAGCGATTGGTTAGTAACGATTGATGCAGATGATCCTGAGTTAAACAATCCGGAGGTTTTACAAAAGTTATCGAAATATCGTGGTCTGAGTTATGCCGTTGCTGAATGTAAAAGTAAAATTGAGGCTGTCAATCATGGTATTGGATTCAAAGGTGACGGTGAACCGCGTACATGGGATATTGTAGTAATTGTGTCTGACGATATGATTCCAAAAGTGAAAGGATTAGATGATATTATCCGGCGCCGGATGGCTGAATATTTCCCGGATACAGACGGGGCATTGTGGTTTAATGATGGATTCCAGGCGGACAAAATCAATACGATCCAGATCATGGGACGTAAATGGTTTGACCGGTGGGGATATGTGTACCATGAAGACTATGTCAGCCAAAGGTGTGATGTAGAATATCAGTTGGTGGCTAAAAAGTTTAATCGAATCAGGTATTTTCCAGATGTTTTAATCAGGCACGAACATGCGGATTTTGGTTTGGTGCCGTATGATAAACTTTTGCTTCATAATTACACATTTATACGCCGGGATGAAGAGGTGTTTAAAGCACGTGAAAAGCTGGGTTTTCCAGTCAAAATACCCAAAATTACACACTTTATCTGGTCAAAAGGCGTAAAATTGACCTATTTACGCTATTTAGCGTATAAAACATTCAAGGATTTGCATCCCGATTGGCAGATTATGTTTCATTTGGTCGAGGGTTGTAGTAATGAGAAAACATGGGAAGGCAAGGAAGAGCTTGAATTTATGACAAATACTGGCACTGATTACCTTAAAAAAGTAGCTAAAACAGACCTGATTTACGATAAAGTTGATCGTATTTTGCCAAATTATGCCAGTGATTTACTCCGATGGCAGTCATTGTACGTTTTTGGAGGGTTTTACTTCGATTTAGATCAGATCTTTGTAAAATCCTTTAATACTTTGACTGATTACGACATCGTCTGGGGCGGTGACAAGATCAACTATTCCGGCGTTGTGGGGATGTTCAAACGGTGCCCAATCGCATTGGAAATGTATAACAGGGTAGGCGAAAAGCTAAAAGAAGGTCCAAAAAGCTACTGTGAGGCTGGAAATTGGTTATGGGATAAGTATATAACTGCCAATCCGATACAGTTTTATCAGGCATACCGTACGCCGATGCGGTATTTTTACCCGATTGAGCAATCCTTTATGATGCAGGAATATTACTTAGGAAAGGTATTGGATCTATCAGATAGTTATGCCGTTCATTGGTTTGGGGGGCACCCGGATAGTCAGAAGTTTAACCGGTTGCCTGAATTTGAAATTGATAAAATTATATCCAAATGGAATTTATAGGTACTGAAACCGGTGGACGATGGTTTGACCGTTCGCTGTTCAAAGGTACAATGTTTACCTTTGGTGTTGGCGAGGACATATCGTTTGAATTGGAAGCGATTGCAGCGGGTATAAAGGTAATATGCTTTGATCCTACGCCTAAAAGCATTTTGTTCATGCAGAATTACCCGGATATTGAGTTTTATCCCTGGGGACTTTTGGACAAAAAGGGCCTAAAACGGTTTTACTTACCAAGCGATCCGGATTATGTTAGTTGTTCAATAGACAACTTGCAATGGACGTATGAATATTTTGAAGCACCGGTTTATTCGTTAAAACAAATAATTGACTGCATAGAAAAAACGCCGGATATTTTAAAGATCGACATTGAAGGTGCCGAATATCGGGTTATCAACTGGATGTTTGAAAATAACTTATTCCCATGTATTTTCATGGTAGAATTTCACGAAAACAAAAATCCAAAACCGTTTATAAGGCGAATATCAAAGATTTACAGAGAGGTACATAATGAAGGCAACGATTATCTTTTTATCAAATGAAAACAGCCATGATATCAATTTGTGGTGAAGCAGATCATCCACTTTTGCCACAATTTAAAGAATATTACAGTAAAATCTTCGATCAGGTGATCATTCAAATGGGGGTAGTGGATAAATGGTTTGAAAAAAACGGGGATACTTCCAATAGCGGGTTACGATTTGTTGAAAAAGTAGATCAACAAAATGCGGCATTGGCTCAAGTAGATTCAGATACCGAATACGTTTTTTATTTTGACATTGATGAGTTTTTGCCATACGAAGAATTGTACCACGTTTATCAGATATTGAACGAGGAGCGCCCGGACGTTATCAGCTTCCAATTATACAATTTTTGGAAAACAGACGGATATTATGGGGTTGGCGGTGACGGCTGGGGTTATGATGCTTGGGCACGCCGGATATTCCGGTATGAACATGGCATGGTTTATACTTCACACCGACCGCCGACACTTTTCACACCAGTTAATAAGGATTTAATGCAAGTACAACCATATCATTATACTCGTGGACGGATACTACATTACAGTTACGTGTATGAGGAGCAAGTTAAACGCAAGTTACTATATTACAATATGGTTTACCCGCAATTTAATTACATGGAATGGTTTAACATGGTTTGGCGAATGTGGAAACCGGAGAACCGTAAAACGATTGAAGCAATCCGGTCCGTTCATCCATCGATGCGCGGGGCAACCACTGAATTATATACCGGTCAACATCCAATCATATGGCAATCATCGCAGCTTTAGCAACATTTCGCGATCGTATTGGTATTGTCAACCAAACGATACTTTCTTTAGTTGATCAAGTGGATCTTTTGCTGATTTACTGCAATGATGAAGAGGGTTACCATGCTGCGCGAAAGATCAGTAAGTCCGGTACGGTAAAAACATACTGGGGTGAAAACATTACAGATCGGGGGAAATTTCACTTTTGCAAAGAGTTAAAGGATACGGATAATGTATACTTTGCTTGTGATGATGATTTAATTTACCCACCTGATTATGTGTCACACACTTTAGAACGTTTGGTTCATTACAAACGGGAGGCTATTGTCAGTTATCACGGCAAAAAGTTAGTTGATCGCAACCTTGCGTCTTATTATGCCCGGCTATCGACCAAACAAAAGATTTATGATTATCGTGTGCTTTATAACGTAGCGGATGATCATGAGGTTGACTTGATTGGATGTGGGTGCATGGCATTTGACTTACGGTATTTTTGCCCGGAAAGTCTGCAAGAGGATATGATGACGGATATAGAGGTAAGTTGTTTAGCAGAAAAACAAGGTAAAAAACGTATGGTTTTAGAACATCAGGCCGGATGGGTCCGATATAATGATCAGATGCAGGGTAAATGGACAATTTGGGATCATTTTCAAAAACACAGCGATAAGGTTCAGACCGACTTGATCAATCAAACTTTTCAATAATGTAACAATATTACATATCTGACGGCTATTTGTGTTTTACTTTTGTTACCATGCAATTGGTAACAAAATGGCCATTTGTCGTAACGGATGCCAAAATCTTGCGACAAAGGATCGAGTTACTCGAAAAGCGTAACTTAGAAAGGCCACCGTCATGGTTAGATGATATATTGATCGGCCAAAACACACAATCCGGGGTCCAGGTAAACGAAGAGTCAAGTTTAAAATTCAGCGCCGTCTGGTCAGCAGTCAAACTGTTGTCAGAATCCGCCGCTCAATTGCCATACCAGGTTTTTCGCCGGTCGGATGGTGGGAGTAAGGAAATTTACCGAAATCATTATTCATATAGGATCATCCATGAGCGCCCGAATGACTATATGAGCAAGTTTACCTACATCCAGGTATTGACGGCTTCAATGTTACTTTGGGGCAATGGCTATGCCCGGATTATCAAAGATAAAATGGAGCGCGTGACGGCGCTGATTCCGATACATCCCGCACTGGTTGAGCCTTTGTTGATTGAAGACCGATTGTTTTACCGGATTAACGGGGTCGAAATCATCACGCCTGATGAGATTATTCATGTCATGGGGTTTTCATTGGACGGATACCGAGGTAAAAGTCCGATTCAGATAGCAAAGGAAAACATTGGTTTGGGTTTAGCTTTACAGGGATTTGGTTCGACATTTTTTAGAAATGGTATAAATACGGAAACAGCGTTACAGGTACCAGGTAATTTGACCGATGAGCAATACAAAAGACTCCAGACGATTGTCATGATGCGCTCCGCTGGCGGCGAAAATGCTCACAAGCCGATGATATTAGAGGGTGGTATGACGCTGAAGGAAATAACTATACCGCCGGACCAGGCACAGTTTTTAGAGAGCCGCAATTTTCAGGTTAACGAAATTGCCCGTATTTTCAACGTACCGCCTCACATGATCGGAGATTTGGCCCGGTCAACGAATAACAACATTGAACACCAATCTATTGAATATGTACAGTATAGCCTTATGCCGTGGATTATCCGGATTGAGGAGGAGCATACGAGAAAAATGATTATGGAGGCGGAAAAACCGGATGTTTTTATCGAGGCCAATGTTGACGGATTAATGCGTGGGGATGCACAGGCACGGGCTGCGTATTACAAAACACGCTGGGAGATTGGTTCATTGAATGCAAATGAGATCCGGGCTAAGGAAAATGATAATCCATACGAAGGTGGTGACGCTTATTTCGTACCTGTAAACTATCAAACAGTTGAGAGAGCACAAAGCAATATTAACCAAGACGCCAAAGTCCCTGCAAATGGGGACGCGGATGCGCTGTGATGGAGATACGGTCTATTTTGATACGTTGGTTTGGACAATGGATCAGGCCAAAAGGTATCTGAAGGATCAAAACCTAAGATGGGTAAACTTTGTAAATGCTAAGGACATGGAAAAAGAGCAAAGAATATGGGATGTTGAGTTCAGGATCAACAAAGAAGGTACACCAAAGGTAGCTGGATTGGCCGCGGTATTTGGCAAGCTATCTGAAAATCTGGGGGGATTCCGCGAACAGATCAAACCTGGTGCTTTTGACGGCGTATTGGATAACGATGTGCGGGCCCTGAAAAATCATAATCCTGACTTTATTTTAGGCCGGACCCGATCGGGAACGCTGCGACTATCCATAACTGACGACGGTCTGGCTTATGAGTATGACGATCCGGATACCAGTTATTCACGTGATTTGATCAAAAGCATGGAACGAGGCGATGTAAATCAAAGTTCATTTGCATTCCAGGTAGATGAGGATAAATGGGATGAGGATCAGGATGGGCGAATGATCCGTACAATAACCAAGTTTAAACGCTTGTTTGACGTTTCTCCGGTGACCTATCCTGCTTATCCAGATACAACGGTTGCGAAGCGGTCAATGGATTTGCTGGCACAACAGAAAGCGGAAATGGAAATGGCACAGGAACGGGCCACACAGGATCAATTGGAGGTGGCTGCAAAACTAAGAGAAATAGAGCTGAAAAGCTTATCGGACAAATAATTAATAATTAAAAACAATGAAAGAGCTTAAAGAAAAAAGAGCTGGGCTGATCGGACAGATGAAGGATTTGAACGATAAGCTGACAGCAGAAAAGAGAGGCTTCACGGCGGAGGAGCGTGTGGCCTGGGACAAGATGGCTGATGATTTGAGCACATTGGAAAGTGATATCGAACGTCTGCAAAGGGCTGATGATATTTTAAAATCCCGTGCCTCAAGTCTTGAAACCATGACTGTAACCGGGAAGATGTCAAAAGACGAGGCCCGGGCGAAAGTAAACAAAACCTTTCAGCAGATTTTGCTGGCTCAGGGTTTAGGTATTGGCCAGATGCCAGATGTACGGTGCATGAACGATGAATCAATCAATCCATTTCCGGAGTATCGTACCAACGCACAGAGCACGACCGATGGCAAAGGAGGTTACTTGATTCCCGAAGGATTCAGCAATCAACTGGAGGTTGCAAAATTGGCATGGGGTGGAATGCTTGCAGTAGCCCGTATTATCAATACGGCCAGCGGCAATGATATCCCGTGGCCAGCAACCAATGACACCGGGAATGTTGCCTATCAGGTTGATGAGGCCGCAAATTTGGAAACGTCCGCCGCTGATGTGACTTTCACCAAGCCGATTACGTTAAAGGCATGGAAATGGTCTTCGGGGTTGGTTAGGGTATCGCGTGAAATCATTGAGGATTCCTATTTCAATATGGAGACCTTACTGGCTGACCTGTTTGGGTTACGCATGGGTAGAGGTTTGAATGCAGCTTATACTACTGGAGTAGGAACAACTACTATCTCCGGGGTAGTAACCGGCGCCACAGATGCCAGTGTTTCAAGTGTAAGTGCAAGTGCGATTACGTACAATAACTTGCTTGATTTAATGGCGGCTGTTGATCCGGCTTATCATCCCAATGCAAGGTTTATGTTCAACGCTGCCACGCTGACTTACATTCGTAAGATCATCGATGGCAACAGCCGTCCGTTATGGGAACCTAACATTCAGGTAGGTGCACCACAATCAATCCTTGGTTATCCTTACACGATCAATCAGGATGTTGCCTCGATTGGAGCCAGCGCAAAATCTGTGTTGTTTGGCGACTTCAGTAACTACATTATCCGTAAGGTTGCCGGTGATCGTTTGGTTGTGCTTCGCGAGCGGTTCGCAGATACTGACCAGATCGGAATGGTGCTTCTGACCCGGACCGATGGCCAGGTATTGGATGCCGGAACGCACCCGATCAAGTACATGGCACACGGATCAACCTAATCGATCGGAAAACGCTTAAAACGGGGCCGGTTTAGGCCGGTCCCTTTTTATTATGAGAAAAATAATCACAGCACCAGCACTTGAGCCGATAACCACCGCGGAGGCAAAGATTTATCTAAAGGTTGATGATTCGACCGAGGATACTTTGATCGCTGCATTGATTGTCGCCGCCCGTCAAATGGCTGAAAAGTACATGAACCGGTCGCTGATTAAGACGGTATGGGAATCCATGTTTGATGATTTTCCGGGTGCCGATCAAGACAGTACGTTTGAGATTGCACCCAGTCCGGTATCTGCCATTAATACGGTCAAGTATTATAATTCAGCTAATGTGCTGACTACTTTAGCCAGCACGGTTTATCTGACTGATTATGTCAGTGAACCTTCCTCGCTGTCCTTACAACCCGGTCAATCATGGCCAGATACAGCAGATCGGAAAAACGCTGTTGTGATTAATTATGATGCAGGTTATGGGACAGCAGCCAGCGCAGTCCCTGACCTGATTAAAGCTGGTATTTATTTAATTATTGGTCACTTGTACGAAAATAGACAAGACGTTACAAAAGAAAAAATGAATGAATTGCCGATAGGTAGTAAATCACTTTTCGATATGTACCGTGTCTATTAAAGTTCTTTGTCTTACTGCGCTTTGGGAGCGTCACGAGGTTGCCGAGACTTGTTTTAAAGGGTTGAATCGGTTACGTGGCGAGTTTGATATGACGGTTGTCGGGGTTCATTCCGGTGGATTTGAAAACCTATGCAAAAAGTATGAGGTGATCCCGGTTGAATACAAAAATCAACCTTTGGGCGAAAAATGGAACGCTGGTTTAAAGGCCGCGTTACAGTATCAATGGGATTATCTGCTAACGATAGGATCAGATGATTTACTAAGCAATGAATTACTGAGAAGCTACTCCTGGAGCCACGAAGCGGAAGGGATTAAACGGTGCGGGGTTATTGACCTTGCAACAGGCCGGAAAGCGATCTTTGAAAATAATTATGTGATAGGATGCGGGCGAACAATACGCCGGGATGTAATTGAGCGGATGGGTGACATGGTTACGGTTAAATACCGTGAATGTATGTCCGGACCGTTGGGGGTTACGGTACCAGGTAAGAAGGTGACAATATCACGACACTTTTGGGGCCGCGTCAAGGCACGTACGGAATTGATCGAAGAGATTGAAGGCGTGCCGGAATTGTGGAGCAACTGCATTGACCGGGGCCTTGACTTTAGTTCAGATTGTTTATTGAATGCTAATGGGGTTATTCAAAAACCTTTTCTGTCCGATAAGATTTTAGCTATTGACCTAAAAAGCGATGTAAACATTTGGCCATTCGATCACTACCAAGAAAAAGAATTTACAGTTGATTGGTTAAGTACAGAGGAAGAAGATGCAATTAGGAGATTTAGATCGGCGAATTAGGATAGAGCAATACACGGATGTTGCTGACTCATGGGGTCAGCGAGTTCCGGTATGGTCAACGCTTACTACTTGCTGGGCAAAGATCCTGTATGAATCAACCAATGAAACCTATCAAGCTGAACAAAAGGTCGCTGTAAGGATCGTTAAATTTATTGTCCGATACAATTCAACGTACAAAGAGACATTGCGGATCATATATGACAGCGATGTGTTTGATGTCATTGGTATAGCCGAAGAGATTGGCCGGGAGCGTTTCCAAGTGTTGAGGACTGTAAAAAAAGATAACCTATCATGATCAGTATTGAATTAACGAATCGTGAAGAAATTGTCCGACTTTTGGACCAGATACCCAACGCTTATAATTCAAAGGCAGTCAGGAAACTAATTAAATATGCTGTTGCGCCATTGATCGGTGAAATGAAACGGTTGGCTCCGGTTGCGGCAAAGGCTCACATGGGCAAATATGGACTTGTTGAGCCGGGCACGTTACGGGATTCCATTAGCACGATCGATTTAAAAAGATCAAAAAAGGTTATGTTGCTGGCCGGTCCGAGGGTAAAAGGTGCATTTGGTAAAGTCAGATCAGGGTTTTACGGTATGTTTTTAGAACATGGCACAAAAACCATCCCTGCAAGGCCATTTATGCGCCCGGCATGGGATTCGAAAAAAGAAGAGGTAATTATGCGGTTTGAACGTGATGCTAAAATGATCTTTGAGAAGGAAATCAGACGTTTGACCAAAAAAGGATTGATGTGATCGAAGATACCATATACACGCTACTAAGTGCCATCGGTACTACTTTTCCACAAAGGGCAAAGCAAAATCAAGCATTGCCGTACATGGTTTACACGGTTGTATCAAACGTGCCGGTTCACCGAAAAACACCAGTCCCGCCAACAGATGTCATGCGGTTACAGATTGACATTTACGCGGATACGGCCAAAGCTTGCGGTACATTGTATGAATCCTTGCGGTTGGCATTGGATCATTATTCAGGTGGATCTATTCAGTTTGCCTGGTTTGATAATGTAAGGGAAATATTCGATAACAATGCCGACTATTACGGACGATCTGTTGACTTTATGTTAAGAATAAACCGATGATTATAATAATGACAACTGATTTTATGTTTGGCAACCATTTGGTAAAACGTGGAGAATCAGTACGGGTTACAAACGATTACGGAAAACGGCTGATAGCTAACAATGTGGCAAGGCCGGAAAATTTTATTGAAGTTTTACAATCTAAAAAGAAAAAGAAATAATGGCAACTACTGGGGCAATTAATGGAACGCTGCTAATCCTCTATGTTAATGAGGTTGCAGTTGGCTCATGTACTACACATTCGATTAATGTAAATGCGGCCACAAGGGACGCGACAACAAAATCGAGCGGTGGTTGGGAAGAAAGCCTGGAGGGATTGATTAACTGGAGTATAAGTGGAAGCGGGTTGGTATTATATTCAGATACCTATGGATTTAGTGCGCTGTTTAGCCAGGCTGTGGCCCGCACCCCTGTAACGGTTAAATTTAGCACCGAAGTGTCAGGTGATACTTTTTGGCACGGGTCAGCAAGGATCACAGAGCTAACGGCCGATGCACCGCAGGAGGAATCAACTACGTACACCTTTAATTTTAAAGGTACCGGCGTATTAACTCAGGCCACGCAGACATGATAGACCACATCGACCTGGGAGGGACGGTGTATCCGGTGAGTATCGGATTTTCTGCATTGCAGGAAGTTGAGCGGGTAAAAGGGATATCTTTGATCAATGTAATTGAGGAGATTCAAAAAACCGCAAGCATAGGTAATACGGTTTATATTTGCTGGTTGGCCATAAAAGAGGGACTTCGCAAAGAGGGTAAGGAGTGTGCATTGACGGAAATAGAGGTCGCTGATTTATTGGATGAGCCGGGTAAATTAACTGAACTGGCAGGATTAATCGGTGTGCAGTTGGGAAAGATTTTCGCGCCGTTGCTGGAGCAAGCACAGGCGCAGAAAGCAAGGAAGAGATAACCATTGAATATCTGATGGTGATAGGTTTAGGTCAACTTCGCTTATCACCACAGGTATTCTGGGAGATGGTGCCGTTAGAGTTCCTATGCGCTCAAAAAGGGTTTTTCGATTATGAGCAATATAAAGAAAGACAGGCATGGATGCGTACAATTTCAATGATTAACATTCATTTGCCAAAGGGGATGAAAATTGATCCTAATATTGCGCTAAAAGAAAAAAAGAAACCCAGGATAATGACCCGTGAAGAGTTTGAACAATTAGACAAGAAATGGAGCACGTATGTCACTCGCAAGCCTTAACTTTCTTTTTCGCGCGGATACTGAAAACTTCGAGCGAAGTTTACGGAAAACAAAAAAATCAGTTACCGGGTTTAGCGCCGACATAAAAGCGCTTGGGGGTTTATTGGCCGGAGCTTTTTCAGTAGGCGCTGTTATTGAGTTTGGCAAATCAGCTGTTCAGGCATTTGATGAAGCGGAAAAGGCCGCCGCTCAGTTGTTGGTAGCTACTAAGGGGAATGTTGACGAACAACAGCGATTGCTTGATAATGCTACACTTTTACAATCTAAAACATTATTTGATGATGAAGCGATAGCCGGGGCAATGACTATGCTTCGGGCATTGGGGTTGAACGCCGATCAAATTGTCGAATTAACGCCGTTAGTAGCTGACTTTGCGACACTGATGAATGTTGATTTGCCAACAGCTGGAAAATTAATTGCCAAAACATTTTCGAGGTCAACCAATGCACTTCAAAGGTACGGTATATCAGTAGAGGGTGCAGCCGGATCATCCGATCGGTTTAATTCCATTACAACAGCACTAACAGGCAAGGTAAAGGGATTAGCCGAAGCAACCGCCGGAGCCGGGGTATCATCGGTTGATCAGTTTAAAAATGCCTGGGGTGATGTCATGGAATTGATCGGGGGAAAGGTTGCTCCGGCATTGGATGCACTGGCCAAACGAATGAAGTCGGCAACTGAACTCCGGTCAGGCATGGGAGCCAAAGCATTCGCCACACAAATACAAGAAGAAACAAGGGCAACGCTAAAAGGCATTACTGTACAGGATAAAGCAAATCGGATACTTGAGGATAGAACTACGGCATTAATTGCCACGCTTGATCCATTGGAGGAGGCGGCGAAGGGATATGATAAGTTGGTTAAATCCGGGTTGGGTCAGTTTGCAGTATTACGGAATGAAACCTTATCACAATTGGAAGGCACAAAGGTTGCAATAAAAGCTATTCAGGATCAGATTGAAGCCGGTAAATCATTGGAATGGGTACCGGTGAACCAACAGGGAGTTATCAAAGCAACAGAATCCCTACAAGCTTTGCAGGATGAACTTGCTGATCTAAAAAAAGCACAATCTGAAGCACCATTAGTTAGCACAGATCCAGCAATCAAAACTTTTGGCAGCTACAAAGAAGAGATTGCATTGCTTGAGGGCCGTATCAAAAAACTGACTGATGTCAATACGGTATTAGGCGAAACGGCTTGTTTAGAGGCACAAATAAAGGAACTTAACACACAATATGATTTAACTCCGGATATTGACAAGAAGGCAAGTATTCAGGCGATCATTGATAAACTTCAGGAGGCGATTCGATTAAACGAGCAATTCCGGGGAACACGATTGACCGGAACTCGGGCGGAGCCTATTGCCATGACACCGCTGGAAAAGCCGGAGATGCCAACAGTTGTAACTGGAGTAAAGCCGACTAATGATTGGAGTATCGCTAATGAAAAGCTGGTCACGACATTTCAAAATATTGACGGTCAAATAGTTGCTGTTGATGAGAAGGTCAAGGGATTATCAACATCTGTAACGGACAATACAGAGCTTTGGGGACAGTTGACACCGGTAATTGAAAACAATACTTCCGAGGTTGCAAAGTCAGTCAGCGAACAAATTACCATGATTGACGCGCTTGGTGATAGCTTAAAAAGTTTAGGCAGCCAGTTGATGCAGGGCGGGGAAGATTGGGAGGATTTTGGCAAGATGGCAAAAAATGCAGTCCGGCAAGCGGCTATACAGATCATTGCCAGTTACACGGCCATTGCAGTTGCCGGGGCTATTAAAAATACGATATTGGGGCCCGCGGGGAAATTAGGCCCGATCGGGGTAGGATTAGCAGCATTGGCCGGAGGGTTGACGGCTGGGGTGTTTGCAACGGCAATACCTAAGTTTGCGCAAGGGGGGCTGGCATATGCACCAACAATGGCGGTAGTGGGGGACAACCGAAATGCGGCAGTTGATCCGGAAATTATCGCACCGTTAAGCAAACTGAAAAATATTGTAAGTGCGGATATCCGGGGCCAACTGATGATCCGGGGCCGTGATTTAGTTTATGTATTTGGTGATGAGGCATTAAGACAATCGCGAACCTAATGGCATATACGGATAAAATAGCAACGATAACTTTTGACGATGTTTACTTTGACACTGAATGGACTATTGACATTTACGACCGCGATGAATATACCGGTGATGTAATTGCTATGAACATGACCGGAAATCCGGTGCAGATCAGGTATCCGGGCAAGGGTGATATGTTCCATTGCATTCGTGGAAGCGAGGTAACATTGAATATTGAGGCAGGTATTGATGATGACTACGATTGGATCAAGACGGTTGACGCGCTGAAGTATAAAGTTGAGATCCTCAAAGATTCGGTTGGTATTTGGTACGGGTTCGTATTGCCGGGGACAATCGTGGAAGATTATCTTCCGTTTCGCACGTTGTCCGTGATTTGCTCAGACCATCTGGGCATGCTTGATGATATCCCGTTTGTTGATCCGCTGACCGGATACGGGTATGAAGGTTGGGACGTGAAGCTGAATGTTATTGCCAAAGCATTATTAAACACCAATTTAGCATTAAACATCCGGTCAATGGTCAACTTGTTCGAGAACACCATGGACCAGGATCCGGAAGATGATCCGCTGGCATGGGAGTGGATCAATCAAAACCGGTTTTTAAATGACGAATTACAGGCGGTTAGTTGTCGGGTAGTATTAGAGGAATGTTTGCGCCAATACCGGGCCCGTATTTTTCAGGCTGAAGGATTGTGGTATATTGTTCGCACCACGGAATATGATGCAGAATCGGGCACATACCGGGAGTTTAATGGTACAACCTGGATTTACGCGGACAATGGTACATTAACACTTGCCAAAACAATAACGGATTCAAGTGGTTCGCCACGATTTATGCTGATGCGTGGGACGCAAACCGAGCAGGTCGGAGGGTTCAAAAGTTATCTGATTACGGAAAACTACGGACTTCGGAAGTCTGCATTTATCGGGTGGAACTTTCCGGCATTAGAGTTTGGCGCTTCGCCGACATTCACGCCACGGCACTGGACAATCAGCGCCTCATCCGGCTGGCAGCGGATTTATGTAAAAGGCAAAACAATGATTTACGCACCGGCTACCCCATACAGTTCCGCTAAGTACATCGAATCTGATACCTTTTACACACAACTATTAGGAGCTTTGCCTTTACAATTGAATATCCGGGGTTGTTTTTTTTCAATACCAGGAAAAATCAGAATACATCTGACTGTTGATGATGGCGCCGGCACTGTCTATTATTGGGATGGAACTGAATGGACTGAAACAATAGGGACTGGTTGGCAGATCAATTATTCAGCCGCTGATGAGGTTACACCTACCGATCATATATTTGATATCGATGCGGTGCCGATTGCCGGGGATGTGAAGATCAAAATATTTGACGCCAATAATGGCACGGTTTGTTACATTGAGCAAGTATTATTAACAGGCCTCGAAGATGAAGATCAACAGTATGCCGAATCAGCTTCAATAAACGCCACGATATCAGCCAATAATCAGGAGGTTGCGGAAAACGAGGAACTATTGTTCAGCGAAGGGAACGGCGCAACAGCCAATATGTGGTATATGTATGACGGACTGATCCGCATTGGTGCCGATGACGGGGCCATATCAGCTGACTGGAGCCGCAAAGGAACGAGCGGCGGGGACTACCCGTTGATTGGATGGATGATACAATCCATGATCGATCAATATACTACTCCGGTACTTAAGCTCCGGGCAAACATGGTCGGTCAAATGGCCTATTACAACAGTATCAAGGTGCCGGATTTGAATGATCGGTTGTTCGCACCTGATGATATTGAGTTTGATCTTCGGCATTCCACGATTTACGGGACGTTCATTGAGGTTAAAACGGCGGCGGAAACAGTCAGCTATACCGAGGCCGTTGATGCGATCGGAACAGGTATAAGTATTGGGGCTGGGTTGAAGAGCCAAAGTCTGATGAAGTTTACGAAGTATGGAACGGTTATCATTGAAAAAAACGATCAGAGCTTCCTGAAGTCCGGCGGGTTGGCTGATGACGGCGGCGGTTCACCTGCACCGTTTGACCAATGGCGGGCTGGAACGGAAACAGTTGCAGCGGGCGAACAAACGGTTGCTTTTACTGATTCATTTGATCCCGGAACTGATTATGTGGTCACGGTGCTTTGGGCCATGGACGCAGAGGGTAATTCAGTGGTATGTTCACTGGGAGACTATGATGAAGCCGGATTTAAAGTTAACTTTACAGACGGGGCAACTTTTTCTTATATTGCAATCAAAAAGCGATGAGACGAATATTTATCATATTGATGTTGATTGGTGGGGTTGTTTATGGTCAAAATAATCCGGTAAAAACTCCCCGCATAACGGCCGACACGATCAAACTTACCTTGTTAAATGGCCTGCCATCCCATCCCATAACCGGGCTGAAGCTGACCTACTGGCAAACAAAACTAACCGGCACGGACAGCACGGCACATTGGAACATCATTGATGCACGGGACACCGCCGGGATGTTGGCAGCAAGCAAGTTTGATTCCGTAAAATTTGTCCGCCTCGGTGGCCGTGCAACAGGCCAAACGATTAACGGCGGAACGGCGGCCAATGACGATTTGACGCTGAATGGAACATCGCACGCAACCAAGACCACCAGTTACGTTAATCTTCAGACCACCGGAGGTAATGCAGGTGTTAGAGGCACTACTCCGAATGCGAGGTTTACAATTGCTGACACAACCAATAATAGTGCTATCAATATCATTAATTATACTGGTGGACTTACTGTCGGTAATAGTAAAAGTACTTTTCCAACATATTCTTTGATTAAAATGCCTGTGGCGGGTTCTGGAACATCTAATCCTGCAGTTGAGGATGGCACATATATACAAAGCATTCAAACTGCCAATAACGTGAATAATCTGGCTTTTGGTCGGTATAATTCCGGGGGGGCAATTGTTGAGTTTGGTAGATGGCTATCGAGTGGATACTTTGGATCTGGTACCGCAGAACCCGTTTCATTTGTTGAATTTCAAAACGGGCTTACTACCACTGGATCAGTTCTTACGTTGGGAACCAAAGAGCCTACGGTTGTGGCTAATAATGTATTGGGTAGGCTGAACTTTTATGCGCCTTTAGAATCGGACGGATCAGATGCAGTATTACGGGCCGCTTCAATTGTAGCAGTTGCCGAGGGGACGTTCAGTACAACCAACAACGCAACCAGTTTGCACTTACAAACAGGAAATAGCGAAGTATCAACGACAAAGATGGTATTAACGAGTGCTGGCAACGTCGGTATTGGAACAACAGCTCCGACTGCAGTTTTACATTTAAAAGCTGGTACAGCTTCAGCAACCACAGCACCATTAAAATTTACAAGTGGAACAAATCTATCAACTACGGAAGCTGGTGCCATAGAATATGATGGAACTAATTTATACTATACCGCAACCAATGGTGGAGCAAGATTTACTCTTAATCAAACAGCAGGAATAGGACTATTACCAACAGGTACCGAAGGACAATCCTTATATAATAATGACGGAACATGGACGGCATATTCAGGGGTTTATTGGGATGATGCGAATAGCAGATTGGGGATTGGGACGACAAGTCCGGGTACTAATTTAGATATATTAGGTGTTAATAAGAGTGCTCAAAGTAGTTATGGAAATCTTAATGTTTCCGCATCTAATACTCAGGCAATAGACATTGGGGGGTCAATTACACTTGGTGGTAAATATACCGATGCTGGGGGTTATGCATATTTTGCAGGTATTAAAACTGGAAAAATGACTTCTATGAGTGGGGATTATGAAGCGTATCTAACATTTTCAACTTCAAGGGTAAATATCGGTCTTGCTGAGGCTATGAGAATTTTACCAAATGGCAACATCGGTATTGGAATAACAGCTCCGACTGCAGTTTTGCATTTAAAAGCTGGTACAGCCACGGCTTCCACAGCGCCACTTAAATTCACAAGTGGCACATTACTTGGGACACCAGAAGCGGGAGTAGTAGAATTTCTTACTGATAAATGGTACGGTACAATTACCTCAGGTACCGCACGGAAAACTTTTGCATTTTTGGAAAGTCCTGTATTTACCGGAGTAGTGGAAACACCGGCAATCAAGATAACCACTGGAGCGAGTGCGGGATTATTTCTTATGTCTGACGGTTCAGGAAATGCAAGTTGGGAAACTGTTACTGGTGCAACTTATAAAGGAGAAGTT
>Ga0172371_10004981_pt1 | contig 19815 bp, 18 predicted proteins | sample Lak12m_FD_114543 | JGI IMG/M metagenome (GOLD analysis project Ga0172371, IMG submission 114543) | Freshwater microbial communities from Kabuno Bay, South-Kivu, Congo - kab_022012_12m | ecosystem: Environmental > Aquatic > Freshwater > Lake | place: Democratic Republic of the Congo: South-Kivu... | reverse complement strand
TATATTCGTATTACAATTGTCACCATTCTTTTGTTTGTTGTATAATTATAAAAATAATGTTGGAGAATCTTTTTTCAAATTAATGATCCGGCATTTTAATCAAAGATATTTATGAAAAAAGTACATCCTTCCTTGGATTAGATATTCAGATGTTGGAGAATCCATCTTTGCTGATTGCTGCCTTGGTTGCGGAAGAGAATTCAAAAAGGGTTGAGTCTATTCCATCCAGCACTTCGACCAGTTTTCAACTTCCTGCGACTTGGACAGCTACTATTCAACCAACTAAAACACCGGCGCCAACATTTACCACATCTCCGATTCCTTCCATAACCCCCACATTTATCTTACCTGCACCTGATGTTGAACAAGAAATGGAACAGATACAGGAGCAGGTTTCGGAGCTTCGCGGTCTTCCTATTTCTGGAGATGTTGAGCGTTTTCTTGTCCTTCCCGGTAATGTTGAGCAGATGTTGCGATCTGAAATCTCAACAGAAGGTACTTTAGCCGAGTTAGAAGATAAGGGCCGCGTGCTTTCTTTACTTGGATTAATCGAACCTGGTTACGATCTTGTAAACTTTACGATGAATAATCTAGTAGATAATATCGGTGGATTTTATCAACCGAATAAGAAAAGCATTTTTGTGATAGGAACTCGCTTTGGGGGGCTTCAACGCTTTGTTTATTCTCACGAATTTGACCATGCCCTTACGGATCAACACTTTGATTTCATTGGCATGGGATTAGAAGACTGTGAATTATTAAACGATCGTTGTGATGCAATTAGAGCATTAATTGAAGGTGATGCAACCTTGGTCATGCAGATATGGCTGAATGACTATGCTTCTGAAGAAGACTTCTTGGAGTTGATTGAATATACTCCACCCAATATGGCGTTGCCTGTCGAGTCACCTCCTGATTATATAACTCAATCGGTCAATTTCCCTTATACCTACGGTCTGCAATTTACTCAAGCGCTTTTAAAACAAGGCAAATGGGAGGCTGTCAATCAAGCTTATCAAAATCCACCTGAAACGAGTGAGCAGATCATGCATCCCGAGAAATATTTAGCTAATGAATCATTGCTATCGATCATTGATATTCCCCTGGAGTCGATCTTGGATTCATCATGGGAGAAAATCGAACAGGATGTTTTAGGAGAATGGACTACATTCTTGATTCTAGCTTATGGGATAGATGAAGAAAGTCGGTTGGATGAAGAGACTGCCTTTGAAGCTGCGAAAGGGTGGGGGACTGATCGTTATCAAGTTTTTTATTCGCCAGAATCAAATCGGAGTATTTTGTCCGCTCATTGGAAATGGGATTCCATATCGGATGCAGATGAGTTTTTTCAAGCCATGCAAAAAACATTAGAAGGGCGCTATCGTAGTGTTCAGGTGGGAGCTGCAAGTGGTGATTGTTGGCAAGCCACAAATGAAGCCTCTTGTTTATTTGTGGCTCAAGATGAGACTCTCTGGTTGATTGCCCCCGATATATCAATGATCGATAAAATATTATCCATTTATCCGAATTTCAATTAATGAAAAAAAACCTGGTTTCAAAACCAGGTTTTTTAAATTGTAAATCTTAGTTAAGACAAGTCCATTATTCTTGTGCGAAAGTATCAATCAGTACTTTAACATCACCGCCCACTGGATAAAGTATTGGGCAAGTGCTGCCGCGTTCTCGGTATTCATTCACTTTAGCACGCGCTTCTTCTGGCGTACCGGATGCGGTTATGCGGTGAATTAATTCCTCGGGTACTAGATGCTTTGCTTTGTCAATCTGCTCTTTAGTTGCAGGCCAACCTAAGATGGATTGGATCTTTTCTACGACTTCTTGTGAGACGCCAGATGCCTTGGCAATATGAGGTTGTTGAGCTAGATATTGAGTAAGAAGTCCGCGTGTTGTATCTATTGCTTTTTCTCGGTCTTCGTCGACTGAGCAAACGACAAGTTGGGGTCGATCAAGGTCATAAACACTTCGTCCAGATCTTTTCGCTCCAATATCAAGAAGTTCCATGGCATGATCGTTGTATTCAGGCGGTACACAATAGTTCAAAACAGCGCCATCCGCAATTTCACCGGTTAATTCCATCATTTTGTCACCGGTAGCGCCGATCATGATTGGCACATTGCGGGGTTCACGACGTCCATGGACAACATCTAATTCAATCCCATCAACGTGGTGAAACTCTCCGTGGAAGGTTACCCGTTCCATATTTAATAATCGTCGTAATACTTCAATGGTCTCTCGCATGGCGGTCAACGGTTTCTTTCGGTCGATCCCAACGTTCTTTGCCAGTGGATCCCACCAAGCGCCAATCCCACAAATTATTCGATCGGGAGCTAAATCGTCTAAAGTCAAGAATGTTGCTGCGAGTAATCCGATATTGCGAGTCCAGTTATTGATTACACCAGAACCAACTTTGATTCGCTCCGTTACAGCAGCATATGCTGCCATAGGTACAATTGCGTCTCGCACAAGGCGAGATTCTGCTTGCCAAACAGCTTCGAAGCCTTTTTCCTCGGCATATTTCACATAATCCAATCCATCTCTCAAGTCATGTGCATCCTGTAAATATAGCGCTACACGTTCAGACATTATTCCTCCAGTTCAAATTGTTATTAAAATAACCCAGGTTTATTTTTCCATTAAAAAATCTTTTATCTCTTAGATCTCGGACTTTTCAAATTCCTTATTCATTATCTCGAAATCTTCTGGTAGATCCATGTCTAAAGATAATGATGGTAATTCACAAATTTCTAGGCGTGCTCCTGCTTCTTTGGCTCTTTCGCAATGATGTTGAAAAGACCCTGGTCCAAATTCATAGTCGATGATTCCTATTGGACAAACAAGTAATGCGTTTGTGCCTTCTCGGTGTCTGTCTGGGGCAACAACTACGACAGGGGGATCTTTTGCAAATGATAGTAACGTTCCAACATCTTCAGCTGTCAAGAATGGTAAATCTGCTGGCACGATCAACACACCTCTAGTCGCATAGTTCTTTGCTACTATGGTAGCACGCATCAAGGCAATATTTAATTTAGGCGCTCCCGTCTCCTGTACAGTTCTAGCGCCATGATCTCTAGCGATCGCTAATGCAGCTTGATCTCGGCTGATGACCAAGACATGTTCAATTTCGGGGATAGTCGTTAACGTATCAATTGTATGTATTAGTAAACGGCGGTTCAGTTCAGTTCTCTCGGTTTGGGAAAGTACTTCTGCCAATCTTGATTTCCCGCGCCGGAGTGGTTTAACTGGAACAATAGCCCATAAAGTCATTTATTTATCTCCATTTGTGCTTTCTCATAATTACTGTATTATTTAATAGCGTCCGGGCAAAATCTCCAGTGATTTACATTATCTCTTGATCAAACGCTCTCCGAATTCAATCACCTCCTTTGCCAATCTTATTCGATCTCGATTGGTTTTCATTATCGTATCGGTTATATAAGTTTGCATTCCCAGTTTTTGAACCTCTTTTTCCATTTTTTGGTCAATTTGATCTAGAATAAACGCTGATAAGAAATCCGTATATTGTCTAGCGACTGCCAAAGCGCTTGGAGTAAAGCCTAATTCGGAATACATTTTTGCTGCAGGTCCTTTGATCGCTTTTCCTCCAATGATTGGAGAAACAGCGATAACCTGCTTATCCATCAATGCATCAAATATTCCTGGAATCGCTAATATTGGTCCTATGCTAACCCATGGATTTGATGGACAGATCACGATCATTTCTGCTTCTGCAATATCTTCAAGAACACCTGGTGCAGGTTTCGCATCATCAGCACCTTCGAAACGGAATCCTTTTACATTGGGTTGACATTGTTGATGAACGAAATATTCCTGAAATGGTAGCTCTTCATTTTCTGTAAATACCCAAGTTGATATTTCCTGGTCACTCATCGGTATTACGTTCGATTGAATTTTTAAAGCTTGACAAAAATCTTGCGTGATTTTACTAAGAGGCTGTCCTTGATTTAATCGGTATGATCGTTCGAGGTGTAGTCCAATATCTTGATCTCCTAATTGGAACCAATCCAAACCTCCTAGAGCGCTGATCGTTTTAAGCGCATTCCATGTTTCATTGGCTCTTCCCCAACCAGTCTCTGGGTTGGATAAACCAGCCAGTGTGTAACAGACTGTGTCAATATCTGGTGATATTCTCAAACCAAGATGTTCAAAATCATCCCCGGTATTGACAATAATGGTTAATCTTTCCCCGAGCAATTGACTTAGTCCTGAGGCGAGTTTTGCTCCACCCACACCACCTGCTAAAGCTGTTATTCGCGAAAAATGAAATTCTTCGTTCATCGAAATAGATCCTGCTCTTTTGGACGAAGTAATTCTGAAAGCGAGCCATCTCTTAGTTCATAAGGAAACCCGCGCACATGTACAATGGGTGTTCCTTCGCTGGCTTGTCCTATGACTAGAGAGGCAGCAGCAGCTAATTCATCGGCAGCGCCAACTTCTGTTATCTTTAACTTCCAGCCAAACATATCAGGCTCCCCTCGTAAGTCCACCAGTCCCGGTAATCCGGAGATACCAATTGCTGTTCCTATTGTTCCTAGCCTCCAAGCTCGTCCATGAGAATCGATGATCATTACTCCTATTCGTACGCCATGAATACCCTCAAGATTCTCTTTCAAGGTTTGGGCTGATAGATCAGGATTATTAGGTAATAACAAGACGGTTTCTTCACTTCCAACTGATTCTGCGATTACATTTGAGTGGTCTATTCCAGCATTGGCGCAAACAAAACCCAACCGATGTTCGACAATAATTGCTCCAGGTCTGATGCGGATGATTTCTTTACTTTCTTGAAGGATCAATTCCACCAATCTAGGATCTTTTTCAGTTGACAATGCTAATTTTCTTGCTTTGAGGCTGGGTTCGATTTCTGAAAGTTTAACAAATCGCCCCTCCGATTTGGAAATGATCTTTTGAGCAATTATTATAATATCCCCGTTTGTAAGAGAAATTTGATCTGTTCGAAGCGCATTGTTAATGATCTCTACAAGATCATCTCCGACAGTGATAATGGGAATACCAGTTAAGGGTGTTATGATCAAAGACATTGTTATATTTTTACAGGGTTTGATCCTTCTATTTAGCAGATTGTTTTGTGAATCTATCCTTCTATACCAGTCACACCAATGCTCGCAGTCTTCACACCGTACAGTTTATTTAAGCTGATCAAAATCGCTGTCAACCCTTCCACAACCAATGCATTATCTAAATCTCCAGCATGGTACGCGGTCATTCCTGCCGATTGGGCTAATTGAATAACAGTCTGTGCCGCCTCCGCATTGTCAGAACAGACTAGGACATCTGTGTGGATAGCGCCACCTAAATTCTTCTTCAAGGCATAGGCTGGAACGTTTTGAAAGGCTGCTACCACACGTACGCCATTCCCTAAGATATCTTGAGCTTTTCGCGCTGCAGAGGGAGGATTGGGTGGCTTTGGATCACGAAAATCTACTCGGGCAGTCGCATCGACTAAAATTTTTCCTTGTAAATCTTCAGCTAGTGATTCAAGTATCGCTTGATGGGCGGATTGTGCGACAGTCAGCACACAAATATCGGCTGATCGGGCAGCATCCTTATTTTCCATGCCTTTTATAGTTTCTATTCCTAGGGTTTGGTTGAGCTCATTGGCAATTCTTTGTGCTTTTTCGAGTTGTCGAGATCCGATAATAATGGGATAACCAGCGTATGCCCAACGTAAAGCAAGCCCAGGACCTTCTTTGCCTGTACCACCCAAGACGGCGATGGTATGAAAATGGTTAATATTGTTAGACATTTTTTGATCCATTTTTTGTGTTTAAAACAATTCGTTATATGTTTCCCATACGGATGCTGCTTTCTTTCGAGCCGCTTCTGTGATCTCTTTTTCATTTAGCGTCAACAATTTCCTGTCACGCATTAAAACCTTCCCAGCTACTATTGTCGTCGTCACCATACTTTCGTTGAATCCGAATATTATTTGCCAAGGTAAATTTCCCGTATTAAGTGGGGTAATTGGTTGATAGTCCACGAAAATCAGATCAGCGCTTGCGCCAGGTTTGATCACCCCTAAGGCTGTGTTTGGAAAGAAGACATTCGCTAAACCTGCATTATTATAAACACCCATCTCGACGACATCCATCGCCGACATTCTACGCGGGTCTCGATGCCATACTTTATGGAGTAGGTAGGCAGTCTTCCATTCATCCCACATGGTGTGCGAAAAACCATCCGTGCCTAAACAAACCCGGCTGCCATTCCGCATAAGACTTTCTACTTCCGCTACTCCAACACCGTTGTTCATATTAGAACGTGGTTGGTGAGTCACCCAAGTTTCACTATCAGCTAACAAGCTGGCTTCTTTAGCGTCAATATGTACAGCATGTGCAATGATTGTGTGTGGTCCGAGTATGCCAAATTGATTCAAGCGATCAACAACTCTAGCGCCGGATTTTGCGATACTATCGTATTCGTCTGATTCATGCTCTGCAATGTGAATGTGAAACCCTGAGCCCTCAGGCAAGGCGGCTTGGCATTTCTCCAGTGTAGAATCAGACAAAGTCAAACTTGCATGTAAACCGAAAGTGGCTGCAACTCTACCTTCAGCCACTTTTTCCTTTTTTACACGTTCGATAAAACGTACGTTTTCATCAATGCCTGCTTGCGCTTTTTCTTCACCATCTCGATCCGTAACTTCATAACAGAGCACTGCTCTTACTCCAGATTGGTCTATTGCATCTGCGATGACATCCAGTGATCCCGCGATTGCATTTGGAGAAGCGTGATGATCGATCAATGTAGTTGTACCATGTTTTATGGCATCAATGATCAATACTAAGGCAGATAATCGTACTGCTTCTAGATCCAGTGATTTGTCGAGTTGCCACCATAATTTCTGTAAGATTTCAGGGAAATCTTTTGGAGCAGGTCCAGGAATCGCCATACCACGTGCAAATGCTCCATAAAAATGGGTGTGTGCGCAGATATTCCCGGGCATAACATATTGTCCATCTGCATCTACATGATCCGTATCTGAATACTTTGATATTAATTGATCAGTCGGTCCAATTTCTTGGATCATACCTTTATCAATATAAATAGCATAATCTTCTAAAATTCGATTGGGCTTTTCCCAAGTAATTAATGTTGCATTTGAAATTAACATTTTTACCTCTTTTAATCAAATACGATATGATTTGGATCGTTTTTAGCTGAGAAAGCATCATGGATATGTCTGATTTTTGTTCTTTCTGCAGATAGAATTTCGGGAATTTCATCTTGATTATAAAATTCTATCTGGCTGGTTTCATTACTAGTTTTGGCTTGTCCAGATATGATCTCACAAAGAAATACAATTTTATATGCATGAAATATTTCGTAAGGATGAACACGATTTGCATCATAAATACCAATGACACGTGTTGCCCTAACCACAAATCCAGATTCTTCCCATACTTCTCGTTCAACCGCCTCTGATGGAGACTCTCCAACATCTGCCCATCCCCCAGGAAAGGTCCATCCATTGTCGCATAATTCACGTACCAGCAGAATCTTGTTTTCTTGAAAAATAGCTCCTCTCACATCTACTTTTGGTGTAGCATAACCTGACTGGCTTGAGAGTTTTTGATTAACTTCTTGAAAATCTAAATTGGAATATTGATGGATGATTTCAGCAGCAATTTCGCTCAAACGCAGATTTCGCTCACGTTGAAAATCATTTTCTGCATAATGATACCCCGTTTGTGAAATAGCTTGAATCTCGCGTGCCCATTCAAGCCAACGAGGTAAAAAGTTATCTTTCATCTTGTCCACCTAAAGACCAAATGTTTACCCCATTGAATCGCGTTTTTATTCCGCAACTCCATCCAATAATAATTGATCGTGATATTATTCTTCCGTTTTTTCATGGATCGGTGAAGTATTTCCCTTTCGAAATTTAGAACGGAGGCGCTTTTCGACGGGAAAGGATGTCATCCTTCCCGACGCCGTAGAAACCATCCGGCTCTACGACCACCAATCCAAGTACCTAATTTTAACACGAAATATCATCTTTGGAATCTGAAGATGGTGCTTTTTCATTATGAATTGATTAGACCCTTATTAAGTTTTGATAATAATCGTTGAAATTAATATTCCTTTTCTGCTAAATTTGCATATAATCAAACATTGAGGATAATATGGTTAACTTACTATCACGCTTAAATCGATTTCTGATGAGCCAATCCTTGTATCCGATATTACTTTCAAGTATATTGGCGATGGCGATTTTTGTGGTTCGTGTATATATTTGTGGCTCATTCAGAATTTATTCTAATCTAGTTTGGAATCTTTTCCTTGCTTGGATACCGTATCTTTTCGCGATACAAGCGGCTGCTCTATATCATCTTTTCCCCAAACAATGGTGGATGCTAATTGTTCCAAGCGGTATTTGGTTGGCGTTTTTTCCTAATGCGCCTTATATTGTTACGGACTTCTTTCATTTATCAGACCGCCCTAATATTCCACTCTGGTATGATATTCTGATGCTTACTACATTTGCATGGACGGGGGTTTTTCTAGCTATTGCTTCTCTTAGGACTATGCAAGCGCTGGTTAAGATATATTTTGGAATGTTTATCAGTTGGTTTTTTGTGGCAATCGCTTTGAGTTTGGGTGGCTTAGGTATCTACCTGGGTCGTTTTGAACGTTGGAACAGTTGGGATTTGTTGACCCATCCGAAGAGCATTCTCAAAGACATTGCTGTTCAGGTTAATAATCCTTTGAGCAATCTTGGCTTCTTTGGCTTTACGCTTCTTTTTACCTTCTTCTTATTTATTTGTTATCTAATGTTTGTATCAATAAAACCATTTGAAGAGGCATCTCGATAAAATTTAATTATTAGAATGGGGGATTATAATTAGATTAAGTTCATCAAATTAAAAGGAGTACTAATATGCAAGAGAGAGAAAACGCTGCTGTGGATTATGCAGAACTTCATAAAGATCGATTTCTGGATGAGTTGAAAGATTATATCCGCATTGCCTCCATTTCTACAGATCCTTTGTCAAAAGATGATGTTTATAGGGCTGCTCAGTGGACAGAACAACAATTATTGAATTTAGGGCTGCAAAATGTGAAAATCTATCCAACTGATCGTCATCCAATTGTATATGGAGAAAATTTAGAGGCTGGTACAGGGAAACCTACTTTATTGATCTATGGGCATTATGATGTCCAACCGCCTGAACCCTTGGAATTATGGGAGAGCTCTGCCTTTGAACCTACCGTACGCGGGGAAAACCTTTTTGGTCGCGGAACTTCAGATATGAAAGGACAGGTTATTGTAACTTTGAAAGCAGTTGAAGCATTGATGCGTACCGGTGGACTGCCCATCAATGTGAAATTTCTTTTAGAGGGTGAAGAGGAAATCGGCTCTCCTAACCTGCCCAAGTTTATTGTTGAGCATAAAGACCTGCTAAAATGTGATTTCGCATTAAACCCTGATACCGGTATGATTGGCGCTGATATCCCAACGATCACTTATGGTTTGCGCGGTCTTGCGTATTTTGAATTACGAATTTGGGGTCCTGACCATGATCTGCATTCCGGTATTTATGGAGGCGTTATTCATAATCCTGCGATAGCATTATGTGAATTGATCGCTGGAATGCACGATAAGGATGGTCGAATTGCATTACCCGGTTTTTATGATAAGGTGCGTACACTCGATGAAGAGGAACGTAAACAATTTAATCTCCTCCCGATGGATGATGATTTCTACTTGAAGAATACAGGCGCTCCAAAATTAACCGGAGAATCTGGATATATGCCGGTTGAACGGGTAGGCGCTCGCCCGACACTAGATGTCAATGGTTTGCTTTCGGGTTTCACTGGTCAAGGTTCAAAAACTGTTTTACCTATGAAAGCTATGGCAAAGATCTCAATGAGACTGGTTCCAGATCAAGATCCTAAGGAAGTTCATCAACAGCTTCTCAAATATCTTGAAGAAAAAGCGCCTGATACGATTAAATGGGAAGTAGAGGAAATGACTGGTAGCCCTGCTTCAATTACAGATAGAAATATCTCGGCTGTAAAAGCGATTGATAAAGCCCTCGAAAGAACATGGGGCAAGAAACCGCTCTTTCGCCGTGAAGGGGGTAGTGTGCCAGTTGTTGGGCAGATGCAGGAAATCCTAGGTGTCGAATCGGTAATGACAGGCTTTGGATTACCAGATGATAATCTGCATGGACCAAATGAAAAGATTCATATCCCTTCTTTCTATCGAGGAATTGAAGCCATTACTCGCTTTCTTTGTATCTTGGGTGAAGATTAATTCCTTTTTTTACGTTATATCGGAGAGATCGGTTTTTTACGATCTCTCTTTTTTCTTTCTTTTTCCAAAAATCTTCCACAATGTCATTCTGGAATAATTGACTACTTCAGTTCCTGTGAATAAATATCCTAAGCCGATCATAATTGTTAGAAATTAATTAGATTCGCTTCATAATACTTGACCTACATCTAGTAGAGATTTACAATGTCAATAGAATTTTGAAATAATTGAGAAAACAGGAATTATTATGACAGAAAAATTACCTATGTATGGTGGACAAGCGGTTATTGAAGGCGTAATGATGCGTGGGAAAAGTTCGCTAGCTGTTGCTATGCGAGCTCCAGATCACAATATTGTTATCCACACAGAACCACTTTCTGGAATATATAAAAGCAAAATTATTCAGATACCCTTTTTGCGAGGGTTAATTGGCTTATGGGATGCGCTTGGTTTAGGGATGCGCGCCTTGACGATCTCTGCAAATACCCAATCAGGAGAAGACGAGAGACTTGAAGGGCCGGCTCTCTATCTCACCTTGATCGTCTCACTTTCATTTGGGATCGCGTTGTTTTTCTTAGCGCCAGCTCTTGTTGGGCAATTAAGTGAACGGTATCTTGGATTGAATGCTTGGTGGGGCAATCTTATCGAGGGGCTTCTACGTCTAATCTTAGTTGTTGGTTATATTTGGGTTGTTGGGTTTATGCCTGATATTCGACGAGTATTTGCCTATCATGGCGCCGAGCATAAGGTGATAAATACATTCGAGGCGGGAGATGAATTAATCCCAGAAGTTGCCGCAACTCATTCTTTAGAACATCCTCGTTGTGGAACAGCGTTTCTTCTAACATTAGTTTTACTATCTGTTGTTTTATTTAGCTTGCTAGGTCCCTTGCCAGTAGAATGGCGGCTTCTGAGTCGTATTTTATTATTACCGGTTTTGGCAGGAATAGCGTATGAGTATCTTAAATGGACAGCGAATCATCTTGATTCGCCTTTTGTCCGCTTTATTATCAAACCAAACCTGGCATTACAACATCTCACAACACGTGAACCTTCTCTTGAGATGCTTGAGGTCTCTATTGCTGCCTTCAATGCAATGCGCAGCGAAGAAGATTTGATTACTTGATGCCCTTAGATCATTCACCAATGATCTGGACGACTATTTTTCTTTTTCTGGAACGATTATCAAAATCGACGAAGATCACTTGCTGCCAGGTTCCTAGTGTCATTCTTTGATTTATGAATGGAATAGTCAGAGAAGCTTTCAGAATAGCTGCCCGCAGGTGACTGTGTCCATTGCCATCTCCCCAACGTGCGTTATGTGTATAGGATTGCTCAGAAGGTGCTACTTGGTCGAAGTATCTCTTGAGATCTCTGAGACAACCTGTTTCATATTCGATTGTAGTCAATCCACTGGTTGATGAAGGGGAAAAGATGGTAACAATACCATCAGATAATCCTGATTCAGATAATGTCATATTGATTTGTTCGGTGATATCAATTATATCAGCATTACCTTGTGTCGATATTGATATTGATGAACTAATTACAGTCATTTTTTTTTCCTCTTTATGACTTTTAGAGTAGAAAAACCGGATTCATATTCTTGTTTATGTCAACGGGTTGATTTCTGTTGTCAAAGTCCACAATCTTTAGATCATGATAATAACTCTTGCCAAAAGTATACCAGTAGTTTTGAATATTCAAGCAGAATTATGGTCAATAAGTTGCATAAATGATATTCTTCTCAAATCTGTTTTATCCATTCGGCAGGGCGAGTTACTTACTAAAGATGTGTTCAATCGACGACGACACCTGGAGAATGTGCTTCCCGTCGAATGATGAATACCTTAATAATAAGAAATGAAAACCGGATAGCAGATCAATATGTTATCCGGTCTCCTAAAAGAATAAGTTTTAAGCTGCTTCGAGATAGTGTTCCACTTCCCAATCCGATACTTTCATACGATACTCTTCAACTTCCGCCCACTTGGCGCGCCAGAATGCCTCATAAATTTGTAGTCCCAAAGCATCTCGCAAGACCAGATCCGCTTCTAATTCCCGTAATGCTTCTGCTAGCGAACCAGGTAACTCATCAATGCCGCGTTCAATTCTCTCTTCATCTGTGAATTGATAAACATTGATTTGGTTGAGTGGCTCTGGGGGTTTTAATTGATTGTCGATCCCGTCTATTGCAGCAGCTAACATTACCGTAAAAGCTAAATACGGATTTGCAGTTGGATCCGGGAAACGTAATTCTGCCCGTACAGATTTTTCTCTACCAGGTGAATAGTGAGGAATACGAATGAGCGCAGAGCGATTAATTTGCGCCCATCCCACATATACAGGCGCTTCATATCCTGGGACAAGTCGCTTGTATGAATTCACGGTTGGAGCGACAATAGCGGATAGGGCGCTTGCATGCTTTAATTGTCCAGCGATGAAACCATACGCTAATTCAGATAAATGAAATTGGTCGTTATTATCAAAGAATAGGTTTTTTCCATTCAAATCAAATAAAGATTGATGGCAATGCATGCCTGATCCATTGATCCCGTAAATTGGCTTTGGCATAAATGACGCAATCAATCCATATTGGGCTGCAATTGCTTTAACAGTGTATTTTAGGGTCAAAACATTGTCTGCTGTTTGTAGTGCATCTCCGAAACGGAAGTCAATTTCATGTTGTCCCAGAGCTACTTCGTGATGCCCCATTTCTATGTCTAGTCCCATATTAGACAATGCCCACATGAGCTCTGTTCGAACTCTTACAGCTTCATCGTTCGCTGAAAAATCAAAGTATCCACCGACATCATGTGGTACTGGATGAATGCTCTGTAAATCATTGCGCTTAAATAGAAAGAACTCAGGCTCAGGTCCAACATTAAACAACCAGCCTCTATCCTTAATCTTATCTAGCAATCGTTTCAAAGTGCCGCGCGGATCACCAGGGAAAGGATTCCCATCAGCCAAATAAATATCGCAAAAAATTCTGCCGCGTTTTCCTTCTTCTGGTGACCAGGGTAATACTGCATACGTATCTGGATCTAAAACAAGTCGCATATCACTTTCTTGGATACGCGCGAAACCTTCCACAGAAGAACCGTCAAACCAAACACCTTCTTCGATAGCGGTTTCTACCCTTTGTGATGGAATATCGACACTTTTTACAGCGCCTGTTACATCTGTAAATTGTAGAGAAATGAACTTTACGTGATCCTCTTTGATCCTTGACAACAATTCGTTCCTATTCATAGTAGCCTCCTTTGAAGACAATTTTGCTATTTTAACCAACAGAACCTTATAAGTCAACATTCTAGAATAACAAAAGCATGACTGTCATGTATAAGAAACTCTTGTTTATGTTGAAAAGGTTAAGAATTAGCAATGCACATTATGGTTATTTTTGATCACATATTTCCTTGTGAAATCGCTTAGCTTGCGGTATGCTTAACCTATCTAGGGAGTGGTTGGGTCCCGGTGGGCTCCCCGGTCTTCAAAACCGGTGACGGGTCGCGTTGCGAGCCGTGGTGGGTTCGACTCCCATCCGCTCCCGCCTGGATTTAATTAATTATCGAAAAACCAAGCGCCATGTTGGCAGAGTAAACACATGTCTGACAATATAATTAATGTTGATATTCTAACACCGATAGTGTCTCGGGTATTCAAAATAGATGATATCACCTTTGGAGGATCAAAGGATATCTATTTAGTGCGTTATCGTGGTAAATTGATCACCGATTCTATATCCGCATATGACTCACTTAAAAGCTCGCTAAGAAATTATCAGATTACACCCTTATTTAGAAAAGAGAAAGATCAACAGGTTATTCTTTTAATTAAAGGGATCATTGAACCGAAACCTTCCAATCCGTGGGTTAATATTATCCTTTTTTTGGTCACTTTTTTAAGTGTGCTCTTTGCGGGTACCTTGTATGCCTATGAAGGTCCAGAACCGACGAGTTTAACTAACTTTCTTTTTTCCATTTTCCTCACATTGCCGAAAGGGATTCCTTTTGCGATCAGTTTATTAACTATTTTATTAGCTCATGAGTTTGGTCATTACCTTGCAGGTCGTTACCATAAGACCCATGTCACGCTGCCATATTTCCTGCCTTTACCATTCAGTCCTTTTGGTACATTGGGCGCTTTTATCCAACTAAAAGAACCCCCGAAAAATAAACGCGTCCTATTAGATATTGGTTTAGCTGGACCAATTGCTGGTCTGATTGTAGCTATACCGGTGCTGTTTATTGGTCTTTCTCTCTCACAGCTAACCACGATCGAGTCAACGTCAGGTTTAATTCTGGAAGGGAACTCAATCCTTTATCTTGCATCCAAATACCTAGTGTTTGGCAGGTTATTACCGGAGCCAATTCATTACGAAATTTCACCCTTTCTATATTGGATTCGCTATTTCTTTACCAGCCAACCGATCCCTATCGGTGGGATGGATGTTTTAATCCATCCGGTTGCTTGGGCTGGTTGGGCTGGTTTGTTAGTCACAGCTTTAAATCTTATCCCAGCTGGTCAATTGGACGGAGGACATGTAATCTTCACGTTATTCGGTCATCGCGCGAAATCTTTCTTTCCAGTTATCTTAGTCGTTTTAGTTGGCTTGGGCTTTTTCTGGAATGGTTGGTGGCTTTGGGCTGTTCTCCTATTTTTCTTAGGTCGCTTTTACGCAGAACCGCTAGATCAAATTACAGAATTAGATGAACGCCGTCGAGCTTTTGCTATCCTCGGTGTAATAATATTTATCCTTACCTTTACACCAGTCCCTCTATATCAGGCATTGGCAGTAGGTATCCCTTAACCTTCTTATTGTTTCCTTACATCCCTGAAAGATTATCATTGACTTCTCTTGTCGGAGAGGGATGCTTGTGCTACACTTTTTTTGATTGATATGGCTGAAGACCGAATGCTTCAGGAAGCGATAGATGCGATTCGATCGGGGCAGCATATACGCGCCCGCGACCTGTTAACTCGATTATTGAATACCGACCAAAAGAATCCTGAATATTGGCTCTGGATGAGTTCTGTTGTCGATTCAACAAAAGAAAAAATCTATTGTTTGAAGAACGTTCTAATAATTGACCCAGATAATCCATATGCTCACCGAGGTTTGATCTTACTTGGGGAGCATATCTCAGATGTACAAATTAATCCTTCTCTAAGTGAAAAGAGAAACTGGCAAATAAATGTTCAAAAAATCGATGAACCGCGTGGTTTTAGAGCATTTTGGGTAAATCCTATATTCCGATTTGTGTTTATTACTTCTCTAACGGTATTTGTTGTCGTCTTCCTTACATTTGGCGCTATTAATTTGAATGAAGCGTTACAGAAACCTGTCGTTTTTTTTCCCACCAATACTCCTGGGCCATCTCCAACCTTCACCTATACTCCAACCGCAAAGAATTCTACTCAAATTCCATTTTCAGCCACACCCTCTTTTGAAGGTCCTCAACCACTTTGGATGAGATTAGATGTAACCTATACGCCGACCCCTTTATATGTGAACACACCACACCTGGCATATGAAGCTTATTCGATGGCACAACAAGCATATCATAAGGGAGAATTGGATTCTGCATTGGAGCTATTTCTACAAGTAGCCACAATGATTCCGGATGCTCCAGATATCCCCTTTTTTATTGCGGAGGTTTCTCGTTCAAAAGGAGATCATCAAAATGCGCTTTTAGCCTATAATCAGTCTCTAGATATTAATCCGAATTTTGCCCCAGCCTATTTAGGAAAGATTACCATCGAACACTCTCTAGACCCTAATAAAGATATATTAAAAGAGTTGTCGACTACGATTGAGATGGATCCGAATTTCGCTCAAGCTTTTCTTGCTCGAGCAGATTACTTGATTGATCAAGGTGATTTTTCTTTAGCTGAGGAAAATATTCAAACTGTTTCAAGTTTAATCCCTGAATCTCCATTACCTCATCTCTTAAAAGCAAAATTATACTTGAGCGAAGGAAAGAACCAACAGGCTTTGGTTGAAGCACGTCAGGCGCAAATTATTGATGAAACTATCCTTGATGCTTACCTTGTACTTGCAGAAGCTGCTGCTTTAAGTGCTTCCTTTGAGGAAGCAGCGAACGCAATACAAATCTATCTTGAATATGAACCTAATGACCCTACTGCTTGGTGTATTCAATCTCAAGTCTATCTCATAAAGGGTGAGTTCGAACTGGCGATCGATGCTGCAGATCTGGCAATACAATTGGATGAGAATTGCACCAACGCATATCTATTTCGTGGTATGGCTAATATTGAAATGGATGAAGGACAAAAAGCAATCAATGACATCTATTATGGAAAAAGTCTCAATCCAGATTCTTATGAGATTAATCTTCAATTTGCTCGCGCATTGCTCTCTGCGGGGCGGTTAGGGGATGCATTATCTCAGATCAATCGAACGCTTGATATGGCAGCTCAAACACAAGATGACTTGAAAATGATCCGTGTATATTACAATCGTGCGATAATATATGAGGCAATCGGGAATGAACCTTCTGCTTTGAAGGATTGGAACACAATATTAGAGTTTTCGAAAAAAACTGTTCCAAGTGATATATTGCAAACTGCAGAAACCAATATTAATTCCATAAACCCAGGCACACCATCCCCAACCGAAACTACAACTGAAACATACCCATTTTTATCAACAGAGATGAGATCACCGAACGAAACCCCATAAAAACCTCTCATTCTCACATAAAATAAATTCTAAACATAACACTTATATAAGAGAATTGTTTGAATCATCCAAGCGCCCTTGCCAAGCCTTTTCAGGCGCGCTATAATCCCTCTTTGCAAAACGCCTATATTTTAAATCCTTATAGGCTGAGGTGAAATATGCCCATTTATACATATCGTTGTTCGGATTGTGGTTTTCAATTTGATCAGCAGCAAAAATTTACTGACCCTCAACTCACTCGTTGTCCTGAATGTGGTAAGAAAGCCTTACACAAAGTGTATCAACCTGTGGGGATAGTGTTTAAGGGCTCTGGCTTTTACTCCACTGACAATCGTTCCCCTTCAGGGTCTAATTGGTCCTCTAATAATCATAAGGATGATGGCGATAGTAAATCCAAAGAAAACGGGACTAAGAGTGAAAAGAGCGCTGAGAAGAGCGCTGAGAAGACAAAGGCATCGAAAGAATAATTCAATTTAAGATAATAAGAACATCTCATAAACTTTTAAGCCATAATGTACAAGTTGAAAACACCTCAATTAGAGGTGTTTTCTTGGTTAAATGCTTATTCTGCTAGTGAGTAAAAAAAAATTGAATAAAAGATATTTCCTGATGATTTGGAATATTCCAATAGTACTAAAATTTATCTATATGAGTATTTCAATTATAATTGGTGGAAGTTACTGATGAAATTTTATTCTAGAATTAATTGGGGTGATTGGTATGGATGATAAAAAACAATACATTCAAAAAGGACTAATTACGTTGTTCGGTTTAATCTTGATCATTTCATCGTGTGGATTACCGGTTGATATTTCTCAAGTAATTATCAAACCCACAGATACAGCGGTAATTATTCAAGGGATCGTTCAGCAAACACTCAATGCATTCACAGCGATTGCTCTTGAAAAAACCAATTCAAACAATCTCATACTTAATGAAACCAGTACCAGCACATCTCTGCTACCTACGACAACAATGACCGATACACCTTCGCCTTCAGCTACCAGTCCTAGAGATGATCTGTGTTTCTTTTCCTATTATCCAATCGCCTTGCAAATTCGCTGGAATTATCAAAGGGAAACACAGACTTTGCCTATCGAGCAATATCAAATATATTTTGAACGAATAGATCCCGAATCCTTTGTTGAATATTGGCAATTTGATTCTCAACAGTCACAAATCGTTTGGTATTGTACTCCAGATGGTTTAGTCCAAAGCCAGTTCACACAATTGAGTATCCCAGGAATACCAGAAGGTTTTCCGCTTCGGACAAAAGAATATCATGGGATTACCTTTCCCAATCAAGAGAACTTTATCGTAGGCGCTACTTGGGAAACTACTTATATATTACAAGGTAATATGTCTACCGATGTAGGAGATATGAAAGCGGAAATCAATATTATGGTTGAAAATACATTAACAGCTATGGAAGAAATTTCATTACCTTTTGGGACTTATCCGCAAGCAGCACGAGTTGATGCATTAGTCACTATGCTGATCGATACACAGGTTGGAAGTATATCTGGTCCCACTACGGAAATTACACAGGACTATTCTGCTTGGTATGTTGAAGGTATCGGTAAAGTAAAATCCATTGCTAGAGAACAGGCAGGTGATATCATCACCGAATTATTTTCTGTGCAGTAGTATTTCATCTTGAAAAAAAGATTAACCATTTATCCGAGAGGGAAATCCTGAGCATAATCTAATGCAGATAGCCATTGATCATCCCCATCCTCAAACGACCACCAAGCTGATAAAAACGCTTGTACATACCCCCATGCCAGGATACGATGATAGTCGAATCCCAATTCGTCGGAAAACTGTCTCGCTCTATTAAGAATGAGATCCTTCCGGTTGGGCGCTTGCTGAATCGAATACCATGGGTTTCTTAACCAGGCGCCACACTCATAAACCTTATCACCGATGACACCTTTAGGGTCAATCGCAAGCCATGGTTCGCGTGTCGCTGAAAGGATATTCCAATGGTGTAGATCACCATGTAAAAGCGCCTTGCTTGAGGTGGACTTTTTCAAGTCATCTAGTATCCCTTTCACTCGGTCTAGATAAGTAATGGAAATATTCTTAGTCCATAAAATCCTTTGTGTTTGCATTCGTTGGAAGGCACGCTCAAACCAGGTATCGGTGGTTAAGAAGTCGTTTCTATATGACTTTGATTGGTGGATTTTTTGGATCAACTTACTGGTAATATGGGTTGCTTCCCCGTCATCCTTAATATTGTAAATAGGCTCCCCAGGTTTAATTGCTTCTAACAGCAAAGCGCCATGACTAGCATTCGAGTTAATGATATTTACTGTTCCTTTTCCAGAATAGCATTTCAATGCTTTAATTTCAGAAGTTAATTCTGGGTTTGGAACGCCGACCTTTAATACCATCTCTAAACCCTTTTCATTTCTCACTGTGCTGATGAAGTTATATGAAAGGTTTTCAAAGGGCTGCAATAATTCAATATCCCAATCAGTACATATCATATCAAGCAGGGATGTGAGTTCTTTCAGCCATTCAACACCAGCTTCTCGATATGTGTTTCTGATCCGTTGGATAAATGTCTGAGATAAATGTACTTCTTTCATGGTATAATTATTATAATGTGAATGATACAATGTCTCGAAAACCAAAGTAATGTAAATCGTAAAAGAAAAAACCAGCAATTCTAAATATGAATAAAACAAAAACAATCGACAATTGAAAAGAATGAAAAAAAACAAAAAGAAAGAATACCCGACCTAGAATTAATAAAGTTGGAAAGCAGATAATCAAATGGATG
>Ga0172371_10004980_pt1 | contig 19820 bp, 7 predicted proteins | sample Lak12m_FD_114543 | JGI IMG/M metagenome (GOLD analysis project Ga0172371, IMG submission 114543) | Freshwater microbial communities from Kabuno Bay, South-Kivu, Congo - kab_022012_12m | ecosystem: Environmental > Aquatic > Freshwater > Lake | place: Democratic Republic of the Congo: South-Kivu... | reverse complement strand
ATAGTCTCTCTGGTTCAGACCTCCTGAAACAGAAAGATCAAGTTTATTTTTCAGGGCTTTCTGATTTACTGAGAATCTGGTATTTAAACGTTTCTGGTAGTTATCCATTACAACACCTTCCTGGTCGAGGTAGGAAAGAGAAACCCTGTAACTGTTTGTAGCACCGGCTCCGGAAATTGACAGATCATGGTTCTGGCTGATACCTGTTCTCATTATCTCGTCAAACCAGCTTGTATTGGCACCCTTATCGAAAACGGTTATATCAACATTATTATCCTGTGCCCATTTCCTGTATTCGGCAGCTGTAAGAACATCAGGGGTATTGGTAACCTGGTCAATAGCAACATAGCCATTATAATCGACCGTGGTCCTGTCCTTGATACCTTTTTTTGTTGTTATAAGAATAACACCGCTGGCTGATCTGGAACCATAGATTGCAGCAGCTGAAGCATCCTTCAACACGCTTATTGATTCAATATCCTGGGGTGCTACTGAGTTAAGTCCAAGACCCGGGACTCCGTCGATAACGACAAAAGGCTCACTGCTTCCCGTAAGAGAGGAGGTTCCTCTTAATCTCATCGACTGTTCAGCCGTAACATCACCTGTGGAGGTCGTAATAGTCAAACCGGCAACCTTGCCCTGAATAAAATCGGCAGCGGTCCTGGTGACACCGGCATTAAAGCTCTTTTCTGCAACATTGGCCACAGATCCTGAGATGGCTCTCTTCTGCTGGGTACCATAACCGACAACTACGATCTCATCAAGACCGATAGCGCTTTCAGCCAGTGTAACACTTATTGAGGTCTGTGTCCCAACTGTTACCTCCTGGGATGTATAACCCACAAATGAGAATACGAGCACGGAATTTGCAGAAGCAACATTAATTGTAAATCTTCCTTCAGCATCTGAGATTGCACCGTTAAGGGTCCCTTTCTCCAGGATGTTTACTCCCGGCAGCGGCTGATTGCCTGAATCAGTTATTCGGCCACTGATTGTTTTCTGCTGATCATCAGGTGATGTACCAGCATAAATCTGATAAGATCCTGACATTAATAATAAAATTGCCAGGCCCACTATCATTTTGATCTTTAAAATATCAAACAATAATGGAACAAAATGCGAATTTTGTTTTGTCATTAAGATTAGTGTTAGGTTAGTAAATTATTCTGATTGCTATTAATTGCAATAGCTACTAATTGTGGACAATCTTATTCGTGTCCGGTCATCAAATAGGTTTTCCCATAGGCATCACATTAAAATTTCATTAAAGTTATACCAACTTTTTTCACAACCTAACAGGAATTTATTAAAAATTGTTAAAGTCTGCATGTTGCTTAACATTTCAATATTTATTTAAAATGAGTATCGGTAATTAAGAATAATTGAGTAAGAATAATGATTTTGATAATTGAGTATTCTAAACGGATACCGTAACTATTAAAGGAGATCCTTCGCTAGCGCTCAGGATGACAGGGTTTTGAGTGGAGCAGGGGGAAGAAGTAGCGATTTGACACAATCCTAATGACAGATTCAGTTTTAAAGCAAATCGCCACTTCTTCCCTCCTTTACCCACCAGCCCGACGTGTCATCCCGAGTGCCAACGAGGGATCTCCATATTCAGACAGTTCTTTTATTACTGATTCCCGACACTCATTTTATTTAATTCATTAAAAATTGTTAAACATGATGTCTTGCTCAATACTTCAGCCTCAGAAAAAGATTAGTTTTAGAAAATTTGTCCTTTCTTTGTCCCAATCATGCAATTTTATTTTTAAGTTGAATATCAACAAATTAAACAGCCACACAATAGAATAATGAAAAAATATATCCTTCTCCTGATCTCAATGCTTCTCTGCTTCTCATGCGATCCTGGTGACGAGAAAAAAAAGGAACTGCTTACTTTGCTGACGCCGGAAGAAACCGGAGTTGGTTTTGTAAACCAGCTGACGGAGACCGAACAGTTCAACATCATTCAGTACCTATATTTTAACAATGGTGCCGGCGTTGCAGCAGGAGATATTAACAACGATGGCCTTACTGACCTGTATTTTACTTCCAATCAGGGTCAGAACAAACTATACCTCAACAAAGGAAACTTCAGATTTGAAGATATTACCGGGAAGGCCGGTGTTGCCGGTACAGGTGACTGGAAGACGGGTGTTGCAATGGCAGACGTTAATGGCGATGGATTGCTTGACATATATGTATGCCAGGTCGGAAATTATAAAGTGATTCATGGTAAAAATCAGTTATTCATAAACCAGGGTGATCTTACATTTAAAGAGGAGGCCAAAGAATACGGACTTGATTTCCAGGGATTTTCAACTCAGGCTGCTTTTTTTGACTATGACCTTGACGGAGACCTTGACATGTACCTTCTTAACCACTCTGTTCATACAAACAGGAGCTATGGTGCAAGTGACCTCAGGTTTGAACATGATACACTCGCGGGCGACCGCCTCTACCGTAATGATGAGGTAAATGGAAAACCCTTCTTTAATGATGTTACAACCAAGACTGGTATTTTTAACAGCCAGATCGGCTACGGACTCGGTGTAAACATCAGCGATATTAATAATGACGGCTGGCCTGACATTTATATTTCAAATGATTTTCATGAAGACGATTACCTGTATATCAATAATGGTGACGGTACGTTTTCAGACCGTTTCAAGGAGTATCTAAGACATACAACAAGGTCATCAATGGGCAATGATGTAGCTGATTTTAATAATGATGGCTTGCTTGATATTTTAGTACTTGACATGCTTCCTGAAGAAGAAAAGATCAGAAAACAGTCAGGTGGCGAGGATGATTATGAACTGTACCTGTTAAAGCTTGGCTACGGGTATGGTTACCAGTTTGTACGCAACAACCTTCAGCTCAATCTTGGTGATGGATTGTTCAGTGAGATTGGACGGCTATCAGGAATATTTGCTACTGACTGGAGCTGGTCACCATTATTCTGCGATATTGATAATGATGGATTAAAAGACATATTTATTACAAATGGAATCTATCGAAGGGCTAACGATCTGGATTATATAAAATTCCTAGTTGCAAATGAGAATTTTTCGGCTGATTATAATAAAGATACACCTGACAGAGTGCTCTATGAAAAAATGCCTCTTTATCCTAATTACAATTATATCTACAGAAATAATGGTGATCTGACATTTACCAATATGGCAAAGGACTGGGGCTTTACTACACGATCCTACTCTAATGGCAGCGCCTATGCTGATCTTGACAATGATGGCGATATGGATCTGATCACCAACAATATAAATGAACCTGCCTATGTATACAGAAACAATGCTTCGGATAATGAGAACAATCATTTCCTTTCCGTTAAACTTAACGGAAAAGGATTAAATACCAACGCCATTGGAACACGGATCACAATATATTATGATGAAAAACAGCAGGTTGTGGAACAAAATACAACAAGAGGATTTATGTCATCGAGTCTCGGAGATCTTCATTTCGGGCTTGGAGAGGCAGAAGTAATTGATTCGTTAAATGTACGCTGGCCTGATCTTACTGAACAGGTTTTTCAGAATATTCCTTCCAACCAGCATTTAAAACTCGATATGAAAGATGGGGTTAGATCCACCCGGAAGCCTGCAGAAAAAGATGAAAATAGTCTCCTGACGTTAAAAACTACCATTACCGGGCTTGATTACAAACATATCGAAAACCAATACTATGATCTTAACCGGGATTTTCTTGTCCCCCATACTCTTTTGTCTGAAGGACCAGCCCTGGCAATTGCTGACATTAATGGCGATGGTCTGGATGATCTTTTTGCCGGTAGTGCCAAAGAGCAGCCTTCCAAATTATTTATACAAAGAAATGATGGCTCTTTCCGTGACACCATTCTGCCTGTATTCATCAAGGATCTGTTTTCCGAGGATGTGGATGCGGCTTTTTTTGATGTTGACGGTGACAAGGACAATGACCTTTATATTGTAAGGGGAGGATGTGAATCTTCCCTTGGAGATCCGCTTTTGTCAGACCGGTTATTAATTAATGACGGCAGGGGCGGCCTGAAAGAAAGTCCGTACGGCTCGTTACCTTTTACAGCCAATAATGGTTCGTGTGTTGCACCGGGGGATTATGACAATGACGGGGATATTGACCTGTTCGTCGGTTCAAGATCTGTACCAGGTGCTTATGGAATTTCGCCAAATCAAATGCTCCTTGAAAATGATGGTCACGGAAACTATAAGGATGTAACTGAAAAAAGGCTGAAACGTATGAAAAGGGCAGGTATGGTCACTGACGCCTGCTGGACAGATTATGACAATGACGGGGATCAGGACCTTATATTGGTGGGTGAGTGGATGAAAGTTACCATTCTGCGAAACGATAATGGCAACTTTACCGATGCAACAAGAAAAGCAGGACTGGAACAAACATCAGGATGGTGGAACTCTATTTATCCTGTTGACATTGACAAAGACGGGGATATGGATCTTGTTTGCGGAAACCTTGGACTTAACTCAATAATGAAGGCATCGGTGAAAGAACCCGTGACAATGTATCTTAATGATTTTGACAGCAATGGCACCGTCGATCAGATCATCTGCTCTTATCAGGACGGGATAAGTTACCCGGTTGCCATGGTCGATGAGCTCAAGAGCCAGATCGCAAGTCTCGACAGAAAATTTCCAAATTATTCAGATTTCGGTGGAAAAACAGCAAAAGAATTATTTGGAAAGAAAGCAATTAACCGATCTATCAAAAAAACTGCCGTAACGTTTGAAAGTTCAATATTCTTGAATAACGGGGATGGCACTTTTAAAATAATTAAGCTTCCGGTTACAGCCCAGTTTTCTCCTGTGAGGGATATTCTTGCTACCGACATTGACAATAACGGGACCCCCGATCTTATGCTGGTTGGAAATGACTATACTGCCAAACCCAATTTTGGTCGTTACGATGCAAGTTACGGGTGGTGTATGCTGGGTGATAACGATGGAAAGTTCAAATCACTGTTTCCAAAAGAGAGTGGGTTCAAAGTAGCCGGTGATGCAAGGAAAATCAGGATAATCAATGTCGCCGGCAAGGAATATATAGCAGTTGCTGTAAATGGAGGAGATCTTCAGATATTCAGGAAAATGAAGTAAGCAACTCACAATTCAAAGATAAATTAAGACCCGACCTACCTGTGGACTATTTTGAAGATCTGCAAAGGATCATTGCTTCGCGCAACTACGAGCAAGTGATCTGAAAGGGTATTTATTTCTTCAAAATCCCTTATCTCACCGTCAAGACGGAAACCGGATTTCCATGTAGGTACAAAAGAAAATTCCCCTTTGCCGTCACCTGAAAGGAATGCCCCGTAGCTTGCATCATATCTTCCGGTCTCGGGTTTTGCATTATACAGGTTTCCCCCTAGAAGAATATCAGTCGTCCTGTCACCATTATAGTCTCCTGTGATTACTGAATAAACCGGAGAAAACTGCACTTCCGGCGGAAGTTTGCCTCTGGTGAAATGCCCTTTCCCGTCATTAAAGAAAATCGAGGTCTCCATCAGAAAAGCATCCAGATGTATAGCATTTTCAAGCTGCTCGGGAGTGAAAATATCGGTTATCTGCTGATCTTTGTACATTTCATACTTCGGATATTTTTTCTCAAGGGCAGGTATCTGATTTGTAAGGTCATGCTTAAGGGCAAAGGGATATGATTTTTCACCATCATAGGCTGTAATTATCTGTTCGACATTACCGTTAAGGTCGAAGTCATTTACATACATACTGACCGGTTTGTCCTTGTAGACCCTGAAACGGCTGTTCAGACCATGATTCCCTGCAATGAAATCAATATCGCCATCGCCGTCGAAATCACCTGATGCAAGACAGTTCCACCATCCTTCGGTTCGCAAAGGGCTAAATGCATCTTTCTTCTCACTGAATTTCCCGTTTTCATTCAGAAATATCTTAATTGGCATCCAGTCTCCGGCAATTATGATATCCATATCACTGTCGCCGTCAACATCAGCCCAGAGCATATCACGGATCATTCCTACATTAATAAGTCCAGGTGCAACTGCAGCGGTAACATCAGAGAATGTGCCTTTCCCGTCATTTTCCAGGAGGTAGCCATTCATTGGAACTCCATATAGAAACGGTTTCAGCCTGATACCAACAAAGAGCTCAGTGACACCGTCATTGTCATAATCACATGGTTTCACGCATGAAGTACTTTCATACCGGCCGGCCGGAAGAACCTGATCTGATTTTCTGAAGTGCCCTTTTCCATCGTTTAAGTAGAGGCGATCAGCCAGGGCGGATGAGCTCTCAGGCAATTCGTTCCCGCCGCCTGCCACGTATAGATCGAGATCAGAATCTCCGTCAGCATCAAACATTGCACAATCTGTTTCTTCTGCTGTGCGGTCAGCTTCGAAAACAGAACTTTCCGCAGGCAGGAACCTGCCATCTGGCTGTTGTATCAAAAGAGATCCTGCCTGATCTTTGGCTCCGCAAATATAGATATCACTCAGACCGTCCCCATTGACATCCCCGCTGCACATATGCGGTCCTTCAGTCGACATCATGTGATAAAGCAAAGGATCCCTCTGGAAGTCATTGAAATCATTTTCTATATGAACAAAGTCAATTTTCTTTTCTTTGGTTATATCAATGAAGAAATCATGGTTTGTCCTGAGCGAATCTGCTGAATGGAAATCAGATTTCTTCCCGTCCTTCTGATATAGTGTTAGTGTTTGATCCGTTGCAACATTCTCAAGAATAGTAACTTTACGATCAGGCCACTCAATTATAAGAGAATCAATAATTTTAAGCGGTCCCAGACCAAGATTCGGCCGGCTGTCACTGGTGGAAAGATATCCGCGCATTGGCATCTGCTCGAGATAAAATGTTTTTCCCTGATGCCTTGCAGTGATTTTTGAGCCAATAGCCGATGTGTTTGCCCCTTCACCTTTGAGAATCACCTTGAGATAATGATTTTCAGGCAGAAGTTTATTTGTCTCATTCCTGTATATGAACATGGGCATATTGACATTATTGACAACCAGATCAAGATCACCGTCGTTGTCGAGATCGCCGTAGGCTGATCCGTTAGAAAAACTAGGCAAGTCCAGTCCCCATTTCCCTGCAACATTGCTAAAGCTGTAATTGCCAAGGTTCTTAAAGGCATAGCTTGGAATTTTAACTGAGGGAATTCCGTCTATAAGAGCCTTGTAATCAACCTTGTTGTCAGTAATTATGGAAATCACCATATCACGGTTGGAAAAATACCGGAGATAGTCCTGGTCAGTAAGATCTTTATAAATACCGTTTGCAACAAAAATGTCCTTCAACCCGTCATTATCCAGATCCATTATAAGTGCTCCCCATGACCAGTCGGTAGCATTGACTCCAGCCATGCGGCCAATTTCGCTGAATGTTCCATCGGTATTGTTAAGCTGAAGCATGTTTCGTGTAAACTGATTGAAATAACCGTTCTTTACATTCGATGCATAGCTATCCCAACTGTCAAATGTGGTTTTTGTCTTCAGCCTGTCATTATGTTCAGGCACCATATCGGTTGCAAAAATGTCGGGATAATGATCATTATTAATATCCGCCATATCAGCACCCATTGAGGCTGCTGAAATAGATCTCATCATCCCTGTAAGAGTCTCTTTGAAAGTTCCGTCATGATTATTCAGGTAGATGTAGTCTCTCTCAAAAAAATCATTTGAAACATAAATATCCACCCATCCGTCCTGATCAATGTCACCCACAGTGACACCCAATCCAAAACCTATAATGCTTCCCAATATACCAGCCTGTGCACTTACATCCGTGAACTTATTATTATCATTCCTGAAGAGTTTATCGCCTCCGATGGTATCTCTCGTAAACCTGAGGTTGTCCATAAGATTGAAGCTTCCAATGGCCCTTGATGAATTATTAAGAAGGTACATGTCGAGGTCACCGTCCCTGTCATAGTCAAAAAAAACGGCATGAGTCGAATACCCACCGTCATCCAGTCCGTACTCACCTGCTTTTTCAACGAATGTAAGATCACCATTATTAATGTAGAGTTCGTTTCGCCTGTCATCGCCTTCAACATTACCGGAATTGCAGACATATATATCTATCAGACCGTCACCGTTTACATCTGCCATAGTGGCTCCTGTCGACCATTGGCCGTGGCCTTCAATTCCGGCACTTTTTGAAATGTCTTCGAACCTGAAATCACCTTTATTGAGATACAGGGCATTCGAACCCATATTTGACGACATGAAGATATCAATGAGCCCGTCATTATTTATGTCTCCTAGGGCAACCCCTCCCCCGTTATAAAAGTTCCTGTAGGTATATATATTGAACTTTTCCTTTATCTGCAGATCATAGTCAAGTTGATTAACAAAGCCGGCATAAGTATAAGAAGCAGGTAACAGGGTGAACAGGTGGCTGTTTCTTCTTAGAGAGTAATTTTCGCACCCTGAAAGAATAAATAATCCAAGTGACCATATGATCAACAACTTTCCGAATGTTATCGTTCTAAAAATGGTCATATAATTACCGAATATTTTTAGTTGTATCGGGCTTACGAGGATTCCTGATAACTGATGTATCACTGGCAGTTTTTATAACGGTCATGTCAGAAAAGACGGCCCATACATTAAGTTCATTCTCCTTAAAAATGGTAATCCGTCTGTTACCATCTATTTTGACATAAGCAAGTCCTTTTTGCGGATGCCTGATTTTTATGAATCCATTACCATACATAATCTTAAACCACCTGAGAATGTCAAATTGCAGACTATCGGCACTCAGGCTTTTATTCCATGGAGCCCATCCTGTATATGTGAATTGCACAGGCATTTCGGCAATTTTATTATTTACAAATGACGGGTAGAAATTCATCATGGCTGGGTACTTCAATTCTTTTTTGATCTGGTATTCAACAGTGGTGTTGCGCATACCTTGTTTAACAAGTCCCATTCTGTTAAGCTGCCAGCAGTGTGTATAAAAATCTTTCTGGGGCATTCCCAGATATAGACCCATAAAAAGTGAATCATACCTGACTCCGCTTGCAAGCTCTTCTTTAAGCCTGTGTTCATATTTTGCACGGGGTGTACATCCGATATTAATAATTGAGAAGAATATCAGAACGGCCAGAAATTGAATAATGTATTGTCTCATAGGATTTATCAAAATTCGTAAAATTGTAAATTATCATTATTTCTTGCAACAATTAATATCTGTTTTAATCCGATTTTTATTGTTTTAAGATCACGTATCTCTCCTCTGATGAATATCCCTGATGCTGCCGGATCAACCGGGCTGAATAGGCCGTTTGCTTCACCTTTCAGCATAAGACCATAACTTGCAGCATAAATGCCTGTCTGGGGTTTTGCCCTGTATTGATTTCCGCCTATAACCAGATCAATAATTCCGTCTTTATCGAAATCTTCTGCCATAGCAGAATAGACAGGAGAAAACTGAGCCTCGCGAGGAAGAGGAGTTAATGTGAAGGTACCTTTTTTATTCATCATTACACAACTTTCCATAATTACACTTTTCAGCTTCAGTGATCTTTTAAGTATTTCAGCCGGAAATATATCTTCTATGGTTTTGTCCTTGTAATCATTGAATGTTTTATACTTTTTTGCCACTGATGAGATCTGCCTCTCCATGTCATCTTTGGTGGCTACCGGATAAGATTTCTCACCGTTGTAGGCACAGATTATCTGTTCAATATCACCATTCAGATCGAAATCATTAACATACATTGTCAGGGGTTTTATCGCTGATGCTTTGAACACCGAATTCAGTCCATGGTTTCCAAGAACAAAGTCAATATAACCGTCTCCGTCAAGATCGGCAGGATAAATTCTGTGCCACCATCCTTCTGTGCCTGTCAGTCCGTATTTTTCCGATTCATCTTCGAAATTTCCATTGTTATTAATCAGTATTTTAACCGGCATCCAGTCACCAACTATTACCATATCAAGATTCCCATCTTTATTCACATCAGCCCATGCCATATCTGTTATCATGCCTAGATCCCTAAGTACCGGAGCTTTTACGGAAGTAACATCGGTGAAATTTCCATGACCATCATTTTCAAGCAGATACCCATTGGAGGGCAGACCATATGCAAATGGCTGAAGTCTTGAACCGACAAAGAGCTCATAATCCCCGTCATTATCATAATCAGCAGGTTTTACACATGATGTGCAAATATATTGAGCTACAGGCAACATTTGAGGTGATTTTGTAAACTTACCTGAGCCGTCGTTTAAATACAACCTGTCAAGCAAAGCTGACGAACTTGTTGGAAATTCATTTCCTCCGCTTGCCGCATAAAGGTCCAGATCACCATCCTTGTCCGCATCGAAGAAAGCACAATCAGTATCTTCCGAAATTTTGTCGGTTTCAAAAAGTCCTTCATTTGTCCGGTGAAAATTTCCTTTTTTATCCTGGATGTACATCGCACCAGGGCTGTCTTTTGCTCCGCAGATATACAGATCCTCAAGTCCGTCAGAATTTACATCACCAACAGCTGTATGCGGGCCCTCATTTGATATCATCCCGAAAATAAGCTTATCGCGCTCAAAATCAGAAAAATCATTTTCCACGTGTCTGAAATCAAGGCCCTGAATCAATTTAACTTTACTGAGTACAGGAGTTCCGGCTTCATGAACCTCATTTACTAAATATGTATTACTGCTGTCTTCCCTGACAACCAGAAACTGGTTTGCATCTATGTCAGTCAATGAAGTACAATAGCCATCAGGCCAGTTTATCTTCAAAGAGTCAATATGGTCAGATTTCCCAAGTCCGAAATGAAGCCTGGTATCAACGCTAGATTGAAACCCCCTGGCCGGGATAAGCTCCTGGTAATTAAGCTTGTCATCATAATAGAGTGTAACATTTGCACCTATTGCAGATGTGTTTTTTCCTTTGCCTTTGAGAATTACCGTAAGGTAATTTGAATCAGATCTTTTATGTGATTCATTCCTGCAAATAAACGGAGGCATATTTACATTGTTAACTACAAGGTCGAGGTCCCCGTCATTATCCAGGTCACCATATGCTGCCCCGTTCGAAAAAGATGGAGTATTGAGGCCCCATTCCCCTGAAAGGTTAGTAAATGTCAGGTCGCCGTTGTTATGAAAAGCATAATTCGGGACTTTTACCGAGGGGATCATTTCAATAAGCCTGAGTATTGCCGATTCCTCTGTCTTAATGATAGACCTCATAATGGAAGGGTCGGAATAGATATTCAGGAAATCTCTGTCAAGCAGATCTTTATATATCCCATTTGCCACGAAAATGTCTTTAAATCCATCATTATCAAGGTCAGCGATCAGTGCTCCCCAGCTCCAGTCGGTAGTACTTATCCCACTGTATCTTCCAATTTCGCTGAAAGAACCGTTTCTGTTATTAAGCTGAAGTACATTTCTTGTAAACTGTCTGAAAAATCCGTTCCGGACTTTCAACTGATAGGTTTCCCATGTGTCAAAAAGCACTTTTGTCTTCATCCTCTCATTGTCCTCAGGAGTCATTTCCGTAGCATAGATATCCGGCCAGCCGTCATTATTTATATCGGCAATATCAGCCCCCATTGCTCCCTGACTTATTTCTGTCATCTGATCCTCAAGATCCTCAGTGAAGGTGCCATCCTTATTATTTAAGTAAAGATAATCACGCTCGAAGAAATCATTTGAAACATAAATGTCGGGCCAGCCATCACGGTTGATATCCCCGATATTTACGCCCAGGCCAAAACCTATTTTTGATGAATAGATACCGGCTTCCTGTGTTATATCAACAAATCTCCCATTATCATTCCGTAAAAACTTATTGCCGCCAAGTGAATCAGGTATTTCACGCAATCCAGGCTTCATATCAAATGTGGTAACTGACTGAAAAGAATTGTTAAGCAAATAACAATCAAGGTCACCATCCCTGTCAAAATCGAAAAAAGTTGCATGATTTGATAATCCAAATATATCAAGTCCATATTCACCGGCCTTTTCAGAAAAGGTAAGGTCACCATTATTGATAAATAATTCGTTAGACCGGTCGTCAGTATCCGGTTTTCCTGATTTACAGACATAAATATCCTGATACCCGTCACCATTAATATCGGCTATTACCACACCTGTTGACCATGATCCTGAGCCTGACACTCCTGCTTTGTCAGTAATATCTTCAAAGACAAAACTGCCTTTGTTCAGGTACAGTTTGTTCCCTGCCTGGTTTCCGCAGAAATATATATCGGTCAGTCCGTCGTTATTGAAATCACCCAGACCCACACCGGCACCGTTATAAAAGTTTCTATAGGTATAAGTGTTAAATTCTTCAGTATATTCCAGCTTATTTATAAAGTCAATATTTGTGTGTCTGGAATCGATAATGGAGAATAAATGTCCATCAGAAGATGTTCTGTGATCGGTCTTACAGGAATATGACAACAGTAATGATATCCAGCAAATCCCAAATACAAATTTGAAACGGAGGTATACTTTAATATAAATTATGGATGGCAAGGAGGCTACATTTTAAATTAGCATATACATTTTATAATCTGTAAATCATATTATCAGCATCAGAAAGTTATAAGAAATAAAAATTTATTACCAGATAGAGGATTGATCCTCCCCCAGTCACTTTAGCAGATCCTTAAATAAAAGAGCAGGCAAATATAATCAATGCCTGCTCTCAAAAAAAATCAGTTAGTTAGAATCATTCATAACCCGGATTCTGAACAAGGTTTGGATTTGCTGCCAGTTTATCCTTGTGAATCGGGAAGATTGTCAGGTAAGCACCTTTTTTGACAACATCTCCGGGATTATAATAAGGAAGTATCCACTTTTCAAGTTCATTCCATAATCCCCAGCGGATCAGATCCTGACGCCTGTGGTTTTCAGCGAACATTTCACGGCCGATCTCATTAAGGAGTTCGCCACCCTGAACACTAGGGCCTGTCATGTCATAGCTGACAGGACCATCAAGCGAGGTAAGGGCCGGAACACCGGCACGCGCTCTGATCTGGTTCACAAGAGTCAATGCCTGGGCTGTCTGACCTGTTCTCCACAGTGCTTCAGCTTTCATAAGCAGAACATCACCATAGCGGAAGACTGCATAATCGTTGCTCATGTTGTCAGGATGTGCTCCCAATCCGATCTCCCATTTTCCAATTCTTACACCAGCCTGGCGGTATGCCTGTGGTCCAAGTTCGTTTATCTGGTGCTGTGTCGAACCTATATTACCGAAGTTCAGAGGTTTGCCATCCGGGTCACCAAGTAACGGTACGGGCTGGCGATTCGGCTGAGGAACTTCAAACCCATCGTCTTCAACAAGACCACCTCCGGCTTTGTACTGATATCCTGCTATGAAGTTCCCTCTTTTTGTTGCAGGACCTTCAAGTGTGCCGACGTCCCCTTTGCGGATGTCTTCATCGCTGTATGAATTATAGAATTCTTCCATAGCGCAGAAACCGTTCCAGGGCTGGGCAGTCAGGTTATAAGTAAGCTGGCTTCCATAGTGAAGTGACCTTACGGCAATATTGAATCCCTGGAAAAAGACCTGGTCGTACGGAATTGCAAATATAAATTCCTTTGAACCCGAATTATTCAGATTGAAATTAGCAAAATAGTTGCTTTCCAGTGAATATTTTCCCGAGTTGATTATTTCATCGCATGCAGTTATGACTTTAGCCCACTGGGCAGTTCCCGTATATACCTGTGCATTCAGATAGAGCTTTGCAAGCAGGGCCTGACCTGCATAATAGTTCATACGGCCATAAGTGGTTCCGTCAACAGCTTTTGACAATTTTGGAACAGCGGCTTCGAGGTCGCCCACAACCCAGTTGTAAACTTCCTGCCTCGGCTTTGTAGGCGGAGCTGCGTCAGCACTTGCAAAATCAGTAACCAGTGGCACATTGCCAAACCAGTCAATCAGCTGCCAGTAGAAGAAACCGCGGACAGCCTGAAGTTCAGCAATGAAAGCATCGGCTTTGGCCTGATCGACCTGACCGCTTTCAACCAGGCTCTGGAACTGATAGATCAGCCTGTTAGCTGTGTTTACACCACCAAATCCAAAATTCCATCCTCCGTTAAAGTACCCATCTTCCTTATTATAGGAATGCAGGTGTGCACGTCTCAGCGTACCACCATCATCCCAGTCCTGACCTCTGGTCGGAACGACAATCTCATCAGTCATAATCTCATGAAGAGACCATGGATCATTTGAGGCATAATCTGCAAACGTGGTATATGCAGCGCCAAGAGCTGAAATAAATTCTTCTTCTGTTTTAAAGAAATTATCCGGTGTAACAGAATCATAGAGTTCTTCATCGAGATTGGTACATGACTGGCTGAAAAGAGTTACTAACATTGCGAACAATGCAACTTTCATCATCACAAGATACCTCTTCATATTACTTATCTTTATTGTTTTCATGTCTTATACTTTTTCAGGATTAAAAAACAATATTTGCACCGAAGGTCAACGCTCTCGTTCTGAACCATGTATTCCTTCTGTCGATACCTGGAACAAGCGGATTGTTATTATCCTCTATATCTCCGTATCTTGGATTGGGATCCACACCTTTATACTTGGTGATGTAGAACAGGTTATTACCGGCCAGGTAAACTCTGATCTTGCTGAATCCGGAGCTTACAGGCATCTTGATGTTATAACCAAGACTCAGGTTATCGAGTGTAACGAAATCAGCTTTTTCAATATGAGAACTGTTAAGAACACCCGATGAGTTATTAAGATATACACCTGAAGTCGGATTCTTCATATCTTTTGCCGTCTTAGGCAGGTTATATGACTTAATCATCTGGGGAACCTCATAGAACCCACGATAGGAGTTAAGCAGGTCATGGCCGAATACTCCACGGAAGAAAATACTAAGGTCGAAGTTCTTGTATGTGAAGTTATTTGCCCATCCAATAAGAAGTGTTGGCAGACCATTGCCTATAATTTGCCTGTCGAGAGTACTTATAGTTCCATCCCCGTTGGTATCGACAAAAATCAGATTACCGTCTTCATCAATTTCCTTATAGCGTAGAGCAAGAAGCTGTCCAATCGGTTTTCCTTCCTCGGCTCTGACAAGCGGAACATCGCTCTGGCCCGGAGCTCCCATACCGCCAAGGTCACGAACTCCATAATTCAGTTCAGCACCATTATAGGTACCGGATAGAGATACAAGGTCGTTTGCCAGGTTGTATGAGGGAGTTATTGTTGAGCTGTATGTAAAGTCAGGCTTTTCAACAACATTCCAGGTCAGTGATAATTCAAGACCACTGCTCTTTATCTCCCCGAGGTTTACGAGTGCCCTGTTGTAAATGTTCGGAGGCACCGGAACTTCATATTCAAACAGAAGGTCTTTTGTTGTACGTGTATAGAAATCAAATGAACCGTAGAGTTTTGAATTGAAGAAAGCGAAGTCGAAACCGGCATCAATCTCAGTTTTTGTTTCCCATTTCAGGTTAGGATTTGCATTACTTACCGGTGAGTAACCCGGAACGAATTCACCGTTATAGAAGAAGTTGCCTCTCGGTCCAAGACGGAGAAGTGAAAGGTAGCTGCTTCCCGGCTGGTTACCGGTTACACCGTAGCTGGCGCGCAGTTTGAGGACATTCACCGCATCGACATTCAAAAACCTTGCGAGGTCCATACCGCCACCGAGTGACGGGAATAACCCCCACCTGTTATCGGCACCGAAGCGTGATGACCCCTCATACCTTGCACTGGCAGTTAAAAACCAGGTATCTTTGACATTAAGGTTAAGGAGACCAAAAAAGGCGATCAGTTTATTTGTGTTCTTATAGCTGTTCACAGTTCCTATCCCATTCTTGAAATCAAGGGCTGCCCCCATATTATTATATGTGAAAGCATCTGTCAGGAAATCACCGCCGCTTGCAGAAGCACCCTCATAAAGGAAATCCTGATATGAATAACCGCCCACTGCGTTGAGGTTTACTCCTGTAACTATATCACCTGTCCAGCGTGCCGATGTTTCGAAAAGCTGGTTGTCAGCGACATTATAGTTCCTGTTGGCAAGACCGTTGCGGTCTCTTCCTACCCAGTAGCTGTTCTTGTCATAATACTGACCTCTGAGATAGTTATTGTTCTGCCTTGAATAAAATGCATCAATGGTAAAGCCTTTAAAGACCTGGTAAGTACCTTTAATTGCCATGAGCAAAAGTCTGTCCTTGCCATCATTTATGTTTTCCTCAAGGATCTGTACAGGATTATAATAATCGTAGAGGATCTGCTGGAAATATCCGTCATAAATTGTATATGCCGGATCACTGCTTCTTACAGGGGCTGTGGGATTATAAATTGAAGCATACCTGAATGCATCTGTAAATCCGTACTTGGAAACCTTGTCGGTAGCTCCGAGGTTAACTTCCAGCGTGAATTTATCATTTAAAGCTTTCTGGGTAAAATTAATCCTTCCGTTAAGCTGCTTGAACCCGGTATTAAGTATCACGCCCATCGCATCATGATAGTTCAGAGAAGCTCTGTATGTTGAACTGCCTGAACCACCTGACATTGCAATATTATGTACATGTGAGATAGCGGGCCTTGTAGTTTCGGCAAACCAGTCAGTTGAGTATCCGAAATCAGTTCCAGCTTCAAGTTCAGAGGACAGGGATCTCCACTCAGCAGCAGACATAACATCTGTATGTTTAGCAACTGTCTCATATGTTACATACCCGTTGTAGTCGATTGTGGATGTACCTTTCTTTCCCTTTTTGGTAGTAACTATTATAACGCCGCTCGATCCCCTTGTACCGTAAATTGCAGCCGCTGATCCGTCCTTCAGAACGCTCATTGATTCAATGTCATTGGGATCGACATTCTCAAGTGAGGCTCCAAGAACACCATCGACAACAATAAGCGGCTGGGTATTTGCACCGATGGTACTTAATCCCCTTAACCGGATGTTGTATCCTTCATTTGGATTACCACCAGGCTTGCTTATTGAAAGACCGGATACTTTACCGATAATCAGCTGTTCGGCCCTGTTGACATAACCCTTGTTGAATTCATCGGATTTGACATTGGCGATAGAGCTGGTGATCTCTTTCTTTCTTTGCTGGCTGTAACCGGTTACCACAATTTCGCCAAGAGCACTGACTGCAGGTTCCAGAACGACATCAATTTTTGCCTGGTTGCCGACAGTTATACTCTGAGGATTGTAACCAATATAACTGAATACAAGGACAGCCTGCGGACCAGGGACTGTTATCGAGTATCCTCCGTTAATATCGGTCGACATACCTGTTGTGGTTCCCTGAACTACAACGTTGACACCAACCAGCGGCCCTTCTGTTTCTGATGTGACAGTACCAGTAACAGTCCTCTGTTGTGCCAGCGTCAGAGTAACCGCAAAGCTGAACAGGAGAAGGGACATGAAGCTCCTCCTCCACAGATGAACATAATTCGTCTTAATACACATAGTTTAATTGATTTAGGTTAGTTAAATCAGGATTTACAATAATTATATTACTAATTTTTATTTCAGAAGGTATAATGACAGTGCGGATTATAATCATGTATGGTCGGTTAAGTAGTCAAAGATAGAAATTATTTTCATTAAAAAAAAATTAAAACGGGATTAAAAACAGAATTAATCCTTAACTTTTTTTAACAATAATTAACTCATTTTCTGAATTGAAAAATGGAAATCAGTGAATTTCAGACAAATAAAATTCACTTCTCTTGTTAATAATGAAACCTTCGGACTAACAGATTTTTTTAGAAAACAGATCAGATTTTTATTTCACCCCATCCTTTCCTGTATTCCCGCCTTACAAACTGGTTTGCAGTCTCAAAATTTGTGAATCTCATATTTTCACCGTCCCATTTATAGGAGATGTATCTTCCGGGAAATATAAATCCTTCCATTTCTCCATAGACCGGATCTTTTCTGGTGATCTTCTTCTGAATATTGAAACATCTGAGCAGCAGGTTGCCCATAAGCACGGTTTCGGTGAGAGGGCCGGCGTAACCAACAAACGGTGAATCAACTTCCGCATTCCCGTAACCGGCAATGCAGGCATCGATCCATTGCCACCAGTGGCCATCCATATCACCGCTGACCCTCGGGTATTTCTTAGGGACGTTTATGTCCTTATTCTTTGAGAGAGGCAGGAGAATAGGATTTCTTCCTCCCCATCCGCAGGCAGCTTTTCCCTTTGACCCAATAAAAAGTGTAGCTCCTTCATAATCATTAAGTCCCGGCCAATCGCCCATTACATCATTCATATTCTGATCAGGATCTATTTCATATGGCCTTTCAGGTGTTATCCCCCCGTCCATCCAGTAGAGATCAAGGCTTTTCCCGTTTTTAAGCTCATATTTGAAACGGATGGAACTTGAAACCGGTCCGCTTTCCGGGAAAATACCTTCTTTGAAAATACCAGTATATACAGTACTCGCGCTGCAGGACACTTCGGTTGGATAACCAAGCTGAAGCAGCTTGAACGGTGGTCCGATGATATGACATCCCATATCGCCGAGTGCACCTGTTCCAAACTTCCACCAGCCTCTCCAGTTGAAAGGCACAAGATTATCGATGTAGTCAGTATTTTCAGCTGTTCCAAGCCACAGATCCCATTTAAGTTCAGAAGGAACCGGAGGCTTTTCCTTCGGCAATGGTATTCCCTGCGGCCACACGGGCCGGTCGGTCCAGCAATATACCTTTTCTATATCACCAAGTATATCGGCTTCTATCCATTCCCTCAGAGTCCTCATTCCATCGCACGAAGCACCCTGGTCTCCCATCTGGGTGACAACCCTGTATTTTTCGGATGCCTGTGTGAGAATCCTTGCCTCGTAAATATCATGTGTCAGGGGTTTCTGGAGGTAAAGATGTTTTTTCAGCTGCATGGCGCTGAGGCCAACGATTGCATGGTTATGGTCGGGAATTGCAACTGATACCGCATCGAAGTTCTTGCTTTCCCTGTCAAACAACTCTCTCCAGTCATGATAGAATTTTGCTTTTGGAAATTCCTTTATCCTGGGGGCAGCCTGCCGGTCATCCACATCACACAGAAATGCTATTTCAGCATTTTTCTTCGGAGCAATCGCATAGTGCCGGATGTCATCAGCTCCCTCTCCCCCGCATCCGACAGCGGCTATCAGTAATTTATCGCTGGGAGCTGTATGTCCGAGCCCGCTTACAGCATAGGCTGGAACAATTGTCAAAGCTGCAGCGCCGGAAGCCGCAGTCTTCATAAATGCTCTTCGGGAAAGCCCCCTGCTGTTCTCCGGAAAATTGTCTAATGTCTTCATAATTCAATAATGCTATTTAAATTGCAATCAATATTACTTCTTAAGAGGTTTTACTGCGATCTCTTTGAAAAATACAACGTCAGCATCGCCATGATTCTGAACCCCGATATAACCTGAATCGGGCCTTATCCCGCGGAATGGTTCAAAATCGAATTTTCTTTCCGGAACAGGGTCACCTTCAGTATAATCCGTCACCTTTTCACCATTCACATAAACAATGGTCCTTGGTCCGTCGAGAGTGATCTCTGTTGTATTCCACTGAGGACCAGGCTTCCCGGGTTTAGACAATGGCTTTGTAAGTGAATACAAGGTACCTGTGTAATGGTACTCGTCTTCATCTGACAGTTCCGGCTTATTGTCTATCTGAACCTCATAACCGTAATGCACAGGCATCCATTCCTCGCGGGGCTCGATCGGTATCCGGATGAATATTCCGGAGTTGCTGTTCTCATCACGCATTTTCCATACTACCTTTATCATGCAGTTGCCGAATTTCTCCCCGGCCCAGTATAACAGTCCCATTCCTCCGTT
>Ga0172371_10004977_pt1 | contig 19823 bp, 23 predicted proteins | sample Lak12m_FD_114543 | JGI IMG/M metagenome (GOLD analysis project Ga0172371, IMG submission 114543) | Freshwater microbial communities from Kabuno Bay, South-Kivu, Congo - kab_022012_12m | ecosystem: Environmental > Aquatic > Freshwater > Lake | place: Democratic Republic of the Congo: South-Kivu... | reverse complement strand
TAGTAGGCGAGGACGGACCCACGCATCAGGGTGTCTTTGACATTTCTTATTTAAGGCATATTCCCAATCTCACTGTAATGGCGCCGAAGGATGATGTTGAACTAAAGGCCATGCTTGAATTTGCATTAAAACATAGGGGGCCTTCGGCGATAAGATATCCGAGGGGAAAAGTCAGCCCCAAGTCCCAAGTCCCAAGTCCCAAGTTTACAGAATTACAAATGGGCAGGGCTGAAATCTTACGTGACGGCACTGACTTAGCTTTGGTTGCAATCGGCAATACTGTTCTGCCCGCGCTTTCGGCAGCAGAAAGGCTTGAGAAAGAAGGGATAAGCGCGGCAGTTATTAATGCTCGGTTTGTAAAGCCTCTGGATAATGAACTCATTCTTTCAATCGCATCAAAGACAAAAAGGCTCATTACGATTGAGGAGAATATGCTTGCCGGAGGCTTCGGAAGCGCGGTTCTGGAATACCTGAACGGCACAGAGATTCCCGATATAAAGATTAAGCTCCTCGGGATTCCGGATGAATTTGTAGAACAAGGCGCACAGGCAATTCTTAGGAAGAAATACGGAATTGATGAAGAAGGTATTTGCCAGACCTGCAAGGCATTCCTCTCTCTCCCTTGAATTGTACTGTTCAGTGAAACTCGGCCCACGATTATTTACAACTCGTATTTTATTCCAAGCATTGATGAAACATTGTTAAGTCTCTTGTCAATAGTCCAGAGAGGAACGCGCGTCAAAATAGCTGAAGCAAGCAAGTGCATATCAATATATCCTAATCCTTTTCCCATAAGGTGCTGTTTCTCTATGAAATGCATCACTTCTTCGTGTGACGCGAAGTGTGCCATTGGAAGTGTCTGGAGAAGGGAAAGTATTTGTGATCTGTTTTTGAGATTTCCACAGGCAAGTTCGCCAACTATGAACGGATGAGAAATAACTCGTCCATCATTCAAGAGCGTTTCAAGTCCGATTTTTCCATTGCGGAAATGCTCCACCCACACGGAAGTGTCGGCAATGACCATGTTATCTACCTGCCGTCCGCCTGCGAGGTATCATCTTCAGCCCTTTTTCGGTGCCGCCCAGACAAGCAAGCCTTTTACCGCTCTCCACGGCTATTAATGATTCAAGTCCACGCCTGATAAGTGAAGTTTTCTCCTTAATGCCAGTCAGCTTTGTTGCCTTATCAAGCAGTTCATCCTCTATATTGAGTGTTGTCCGCATGAGTTTACCCCTCCATAGTTAATATGCATTATCGTATGTATTAATATGTATTAATTGTATGCTATTGTCAAGCATTTTATTGGGGCGCAGGCAATTCTTAGGAAGAAATATGGGATTGACGAAGAAGGGATTTATCAGACCTGCAAGGCATTCCTCTCAACGCTTACGCAAGTTCACTGATTGCTACCTTTTAAAATTGCTTCTATCCATTCCAATGCATTGCGTTCCCGCTTTTTGTCTTTTGCCATCCGGGCGTAGGCTGATTCCAGATTCGGACGCAGTGAACGCATAACATCTCTAAGCGAGACCGCTTTGATTTTTCCGGATTGATATGCTTTTACCCTGTCTTCAGCTTCCTTGCGCCATAGGGCATCCATAAAGTATATTGGTGGTATTTTTTGTCTCATCTGTTTAATTCAATATTGGCATTCTCTTCAATAAACCATCCCTCTTGTCCTGAACTTGCTTGGACTTTCCATGCTCGAAAATCTTTGCCGTAACCCATTCGCAGTGCGTCCACCTCGATACCATTGTTGTACTACATAGGTATTCGTTTAGGGCATTATTGAATCAAATTTTTTATATCCATTAGCTGCAATAAATTTACCTGCAATTTTTTCAAGTATTGAAACGAACTTATCTGTGTTTCTAATAGTTTCATCAAAGAGCCAATCAAGCGGATTTTCTTTACTTTCTGACGGAACAAGACTTCCTATATAAGAGAGCACTATGTCATAAGGCAATTCAAAAAGAAAATCGATAATTTTCTCACTCCTCGCAAACGCGACTCTCAAGTCTTCAGATGGTTGTCCATCAGTCACGATATCTTTGTAAATATCCTTCCTGTAATGAAAAGAGCAATTATCGCGAATCTTCTGAATTAAGAGATTAAAACCTTCTTGCATATCCTTGCCTTTGTTGAACTCATCACGGAAAATTTTTAGTTCTTGCTCAATTTCATCGGTAATATATTTATCAGTCATCATTTTCTCAATTTCGTTGAAATATGTCTTCTTTGCCTCTTTCAGCATGCTAATTAAAACAAGATATAACTCTATCCGATCTCTTAGCTGGAATATTTTATCTTCATCTTTAGCAATTTTAATATGTGTAGACATCCAAAACCGTAATGACGCTATCATCCGCGTAATTTGTATGAATGCAATAAATTCATTGACTGCGAGTTCTTTTAGCTTTTCTTTCTTGATATAGATGGCGATAACCATCATGCCACTTCCTGATAGACACTAATAAATCGATGCAGCAATCTCATTAAATTATTTTTCTAAACCTGAACGTCTCGAAATTTCATCATTTAATTCTTCCAAAGCAGCACCCGCATGCTTATTAAACTCATCTACATTTTCTTCCCACTTCCGTCTCTTTTGAGCTTCTTCAATGGATTCTCCTTTATCGGCTCTTTTCTTTGCCTCAAGCAATTCTTTTCTGAAATATTGTCGTGATGCTATATTAGAGGTTTTAATATCATTAATTGGAACTTCAGTGAAGGCATCTAAAGCCAATACCCCACCCCACGGAAATTTGCCAAAAATGAAATCTCTTGTTTCTTGGCGGTCGAACTTATGATAATCCAACCTGAGCAAATGACAACTTCTTTCAATAAAGTAACCTTCTATTTCATCGCGTATTTTTTTATGATTTTCTTCGCGATCTTCTTCAACTTGTGACGCCACGACATAGTTTGAAAATACATTTATAATTTCATAATCTTTACAGTCTGGGAATAATATTTCTAAGAAAAAAATAAAATCTAAAACTATTGCCTCGATGTCTTCTTCTGATAATTTTCTGTTCCAAACTCCTCGAAGAACTGCAATTGATTGGCCAAATGCCCATAAGAGCGATTCGTATAACAACTGGGTTCTAACTGTCTTGGTCCATTGAGAATCATCTATTTGAAATATAAAACGTAAATTATCTAAGCCGTTGCCCATTTGCTTGAAACATTCCCAAAAAAGCCATTCCGTTCTATCTTTTATTTCAGTTCGATTGAATGTTATCAAACTGCGAGTGTTTTTCTTTTTTGCTTCACCGGCATTATTATTTGTATCAACATTTTTTGATTTAAATTCATGTCCAATTTCTTCTCCAAGCTGAATGGTAGTATGATCAATATAGTATCCATACTTTTCCAGAAAATCTAAGCCCTTCATTATTGCATCAGCAGGATTAGGCGATGAAAAAGAAAATGTCTTATCAGCGCGATTCCACCAATGCTTTTTTTCAATTTTGAGATTGATAAGCATGGTGTATCCTATTCTCTCTATTAACATAAATGCCACTTTCACTTTGTTTGTAATTGTCCATTCGATTGAATTTTTATTTGGAGCATTACTTGCGACGCGTGGGATGGGCGTTAATCTCTTATTCATACATACTCCTGTTTTAATTTTACTAATATGCCGCAATGAACAACTAACCTGTTGTAGAATCTCATTATTTTATTTGTACAACATCTAATTTACCCCATAGTATTATGGGTTTTATGCATTGAATATAGCACATTTTGGCGTAAAGAAAAAACCAATAAAAAATCAATAGGAATTAAAACCTGTATTGAATGGTTTGTTATAATTGGTAATGAAAGAGCGTCTTGATAAAATCCTCGTTGACCGGGGAATTGTTAAAAGCCGGGAGCGGGCGAGGGCCTGGATAATGGAAGGAAATGTCCTTGTCGACAACGCTCCGGTTACAAAAGCCGGCGCCATGATAAATCCTGATTCTTCCATCACCCTGAAATCAGAAGACATCCCCTATGTAAGCCGCGGCGGATTAAAGCTTGAGGCCGCGATAAAACATTTCAACGTCTCGCTTGAAAATAAAGTTGCCATGGACGTGGGCTCGTCAACAGGCGGCTTTACGGACTGCATGCTTCAGCGCGGCGCAAAAAAAGTTTATTGCGTTGATGTTGGATACGGCCAACTTGCATGGCTGCTGAGGAATAACCCGCGCGTCATCCTTCTTGAAAGGACCAATATCAGGCATCTTGAAAGAGAAAAGATTCCTGATAATATTGACATCGCAACCATAGACGCCTCCTTCATATCCCTTACAAAGGTCCTTCCAAAAGTGTTAGAATTTCTGAAAGACGGCGGCGAAATACTCGCACTTGTAAAACCCCAGTTTGAAGTAGGAAAGGGAGAAGTAGGCAAAGGCGGCATTGTAAGAGAGGAAGAAAAAAGGCTTAGCGCAGTTGATTCCGTGAAGACAGAGATGGAGCGTATCGGATTGCAGGCAATCGGCGTATTTGAATCGCCTGTTGCGGGACAAAAAGGCAATATAGAATCTTTTTTATACTTGAAGAAGGGATAACGAGCCTGCAAGAACAGAAAGGCCTTGGCGTTGACCTCTCTATTGCATCCAAAGAGATGATAGAGGCATTGATTTCAGAATCCGGAGAGCCCTCTCTTTTTGAAGAAATTTTAAAGGCAAACCTTCAGCGGCATGATATCCTCAGGGTTCTTGCTGAAAGCCCTTACACACCTGAAAACATCAGGGACGAGGCTGTAAAAATATTACAGATTCCTGTTGAAGTATCCGCGCTTCTTGAAGAAGAAACAGAAGAAGCCGCTGAGAAGCGCACCCTTACGCTTCTTCAGAAGATACAGGGGCTGCCCGTCGCGGAAAAAAGGCTTCTTGCGATGAGAGGCGGCCGCGAGGCCAGGTCCATTCTCATAAAAGACACAAACAAGCAGATAGTCATGGCTGTCCTGGATAACCCGAAGATTAAAGAGGCCGAGGTAGAGATGTTCGCCAAATCCCGCTCCATCCCTGATGAGGCCTTGCGGCGCATTACCCGCACAAAGGAATGGATGAAAAATTACGGAGTGCTTCTTGCCGTTGTGAGCAATCCAAAAACTCCCGCCGGAGTGGCAGTGCCGCTTTTATTTAATTTAAAACTAAGAGACCTCATGGCTCTTGAAAAAAACAGGAATGTCGCCGAGGTCATACGCACAACCTCTAAAAAACTTGTTCAGTCCAGAAAGGGTCGCTGAAATTATAATTCTGGAAGAAAGCAGGATTTTTAATTTATAATAATGCCGTTCGTCAATTTTAAACTTTTAATAAAGAGGTGCTTATGCAACATTCTGCGATACAACTGATTCTTCAGGCAGGCTATGTGGTTAAGGTGGTATTGCTTATCTTGCTGTTTTTCTCTGTAGTATCATGGGCAATCATATTTTATAAGTACCGTTACCTTTCAAGGGCAAATAAAGAAACGGAGATGTTTTTGCGATCCTACAGGGCAGGACGCGACCTAAAAGGGCTTTTAACCGTTTCGCGGCCTCTTAATCTCAGCCCACTTGCAAATATATTTAAATTCACATCTGCAGAAAACATCGTTGATAAGGCTGAAATCAAGCGCTCTCTTCGGAGATTCTCCGCTCTTGAATCCGCAAAGCTTGAAAAATATCTGAGCTTCCTGGCAACAACCGGTTCTACGACGCCGTTCATCGGATTGTTCGGAACTGTTTGGGGAATTATGAATGCGTTCAGAGGCATAGGCACGGCAGGCTCAGCGTCTCTGGCAGTTGTTGCGCCTGGCATTGCAGAGGCCTTGATTACAACAGCAGCCGGACTTGTTGCAGCAATTCCGGCTGTTATTGCCTATAACTATTATCTGAGCAGGGCGAGACAGATGATTATAGAGATGGAGGATTTTTCAGAGGAGCTGCTTGACTTCTTTTCAAAGGAAACGCTATGAAGGCTGATAGAAACAGGGGCGTGCTTTCAGAGATTAATGTAACACCCTTTGTGGACGTAATGCTCGTGCTGCTTATAATCTTCATGGTTACCGCGCCTCTTTTGCAGCAGGGCATTGACGTTAATCTTCCGCAGGCAAAAGGCAAAGACCTGCCGCCTGAAGAAAGAATAACGCTTATCATTAAAAGGGGCGGCGCTATTTTTATGAATGACAAACCTATGTCTTTGTCTGAGATAAAACAGAAGCTTAGCGCCATCAGTAAATTAAACCCGAAGGTCTTTCTTAAAGCTGATAAGGATGTGCCTTACGGCCTTGTTGTTCAGGTAATGAGCGACGTCAAGGAGGCGGGGATAGAAAAACTCGGCATGATAACCGAGCCCAAGATAGATATAGAAGGGAAATGAAGGAGCCAAGCCTTCCGGCAACCGCAGTATTTTCTTTTTTGCTTCACCTGACCTTTATCTTTCTAACAATGATTGTCATTAAAAACGCGAATCATTTTGTAATGCCCTCGCCGTATATCGTAAGTCTTGTAGGCCCTGCTGCGGTTAGGACTTCTGCTGCGCAAGGAAGCGGGGCCGAAGAAACGAAGCCTGAAGAGCCTGAACAAAAAATGAAATGGCCCCCGGAAAATAAAAAAGGCAACGCAGCAGACGATGCAAAACAATACAGCGCAGACAGGATTGCGGCGCTGGAGGCGACAAAAAAGGCAAAACAGCTTGTTAAACTTAGAAAGCTGATTTCCATAAAATCCATAAAAGGAACAGGCAAACAAGAGGATGTTGCAAAAGAAATCTCTCCTCTTGCAAAAGGCGGCGGCAATCAAGCTGCAACATTAGAAAGTTATGCCGAAAGAATCGGTCATGAGATACATCAGCGCTGGGCATTTCCTGAAACATGGGGGAAAAACCTTGAGGCAATAATCTCGGTGACAATAATGCCGAATGGAACTGTTAAAATAAACAAGGTTGAAAAAAGCTCGGGCAATGTCCTTTTTGACCGCTCTGTTTTAAGAGCCATCAATAAAGCAAGCCCTGTTTCCCCTCCGCCTCATGAAATGGAAATAGGGCTGAGGTTTACGCCATGAACTCAGGTATCAGGTATCAGTTGTCAGCTATCAGTAAAAAAAGGATAAAATATTTTTGTTCTGGTGCGCTATTTTTACTGTTTACTGTTCACTGTTCACTGTTCACTGCTGTTTGCGAAGCCAAGATATACATTGACATCACCTCTCCGGCGATAAAAAAACTTCCTATAGCTATTCCTGAATTCAGCGGGACAGGGGGAAAACAGATTGCAGACATTGTCAGGGATGACCTTGAGTTTACCGGTTTTTTTCTCTCCATAGACCGGGCCGCGTACATAGAGAAATCATCAGAGCCCTTTAATCCGAAAAACTGGACAGCCTTAGGAGCTGAGGCTGTTATAAAGGGGGCTGTGAGCGGAGACCAGAATCTGACCGTAGTTGTATCGCTTTACGACGCAAACGAGGGCAGAGAGGTCTTAAGAAAAGAATACAAAGGGGCCAAGGCATCTTTACGCCGTCTTTGTCACAGCATTGCAAGCGATATATATCAATATATTACAGGAGAAAAAGGCATATTCAGGACAAGAGTGGCTTTTGTTGCGGAAGACGAAGGCAAAAAGGGGCTTTATGTAATGTCCTGGGACGGCACAGACATCAAACAGCTTGGGATCAAAGGTAATTTTGTGCTCAGGCCGCACTGGTCCGGGGACGGCACCAAGATGGTTTACTCCTCTGAAAGGGGTGGACAATGGGGGATATATTTGTTAGACTTTACAAAGATGTCGGAAAAAAAGGTTTTTTCCTCACAGGGAGTTAATATCTCCGGCAATTTTTCCCCTGATGGAGAGGAGATTATGTTTTCATCATCTCAGGATGAAACCTACGGAATATATAATTTACGCCTCTCTGATTCAAAACTCACAAGAATAACCTCTGCAAGATGGATAGAAATCTCGCCTGCCGTATCGCCCGATGGAAAGCTTGTAGCATTTGTATCCGATAAGGGCGGAACCCCGCAGATATACATAATGAGCAGAAACGGATACGATTCAAGAAGGATTACCTACGAGGGCTCTTATAATACTTCTCCGAGCTGGTCGCCTGACGGAAAGAAGATTGTGTTTGTAGGCAGGGTTTCAGGCAAGCACCAGATTTTCATTATCTCGCCTGACGGCTCCGCTCTTACGCAACTTACGGACAAAAGGAATAATGAGGACCCTTCATTTTCTCCTGACGGAAGATTTATAATATTCTCATCGGACAGAAACGGCAGCGCCGGAATTTATATAATGAGGGCCAATGGAGAATCGCAAAAGAAAATAACCCCGCCGTGGTTACGGGCCTTTGGCCCAAGGTGGTCGCCAAATTAATATTAATATAGTGAAGGAGGATGTTTTATGAAGAAGTTTTTTTTATTGTTTCTGGCTTTCGTGATAGTATTTGTTTTCGCAGGATGCGCAAAAAAAACAGTAACAGCCCCGGTCACACAGGAAATGCCGAAGGAAACAACAGCGCCTGTTACAACGGAAAAAAAGGCAGAACCCATGAAGACCGAGGAGACAACAAAGGCTGCTCCGCAAAAAACAGAAACCGTGCCTGTTAAGGAAGCGGCTAAAGAGTCTGCAGAAGCAAAATCGCTCTTTAACAATATTCTTTTTGATTTTGACAAATACAACATAAGGGAAGACGCAAAACCGGTATTGAAGTCCGCAGCTGACTGGATGATGAAAAATAAAAATGCAAAGATGACCCTTGAAGGCCATGCAGATGAGAGAGGCACAAATGAATATAACCTCGCCCTCGGAGAAAAAAGGGCTAAGTCCGCAAGGGATTACCTTGTATCCTTAGGCGTGGCAAAAAAGAGGCTTGATACCCTAACCTACGGCGAAGAAAAACCTCTCTGCACAGAGCAGAATGAAGACTGCTGGCAGAAAAACAGAAGAGTTCAGTTTGTAACGGGTAAATAAGTGAAACGCTTTGTTTTAATTCTCTTATTGTTTCTTGCAGGCTGTATAACCGACGACTATGAGGTAATGAAGGCTGATATTAATCAGCTTAAAAAAGATTCCTATGACATTAAAAAAGAGACCTCGGAGACAAAGTCTGCGTTTAAGGCAGAGATGGCCGAACTTAAAGAAAAATCAGCAAAAGAAGATTCGCTTAATGCCATGAGAGAAGGGATGGTCTCCTTGCGCTCGGAGGTCTCGGGAATCTCAAAGGATTTACAATCTCTGACAGGAAGGTTTGACGAGAACAAATATTTTATTGACAAGGCCCTGAAAGAGAAATCTTCCGAGATGGATCTTTTACGTTCACAGATAGCAGCCCTTGAAACACAGATTAAGGAACTACAGACAAAAACAGAAACTGACGCGGCAGCAAAAGAAAAACCCGAGTCAAAAGACGTAAAAAAAGAAAAACAGCCTGAACCTGAGGAGAAAAAAACATCCGAAGCAAAAGCTGCTTACGAAAAAGATCCTGCAAAGGCATACGGCGCGGCTTTCGCCTTTTTCAAGGACAAAAAATACAAAGAGGCCAGAGAAAAGTTTGAGGCGTTTCTCAAAACATTTCCGAAAGACAAGCTCGCGGGCAATGCGCAGTTCTGGATAGCTGAAACATATTATGCCGAAGAAGACTACCCGGGCGCAATCGTTGAGTATGACGCGCTCCTTAAAAACTATCCGAAGAGCGAGAAGTCTCCGGCTGCGCTCTTGAAACAAGGGTATTCATTTGTTGAGATGGGAGATAAGAAGGCTGCAAAAGGCGTCCTGGAGCAGCTTAAAGAAAAATATCCAAAATCAAGAGAAGCCGCTCTTGCGCAGAAAAAGCTGGAAGAGCTAAACAAAAAGGGCAAAAGGTAAATGGCGGAATTAAGAGACAAGTTTAACCGGACCATAGATTACATGCGCATTTCCATCACGGACAGGTGTAATCTGCGCTGCGTCTATTGCATGCCCTCCGACGGATTGCGGTTGATAGAACACAAGGAAATTCTGTCTTACGAAGAGATCCTGAGAATAATAAGAATAGCTGCAGGGCTCGGCGTCAGGAAAATCAGGATAACCGGCGGCGAGCCCCTTGCAAGAAAAAATATCACATCGCTGACTTCTTCAATAAAAAATATCCCGGGCCTTGAAGACCTCAGCATTACGACAAACGGCATTCTGCTTGAAAAGTATGCGCAAAGGTTAATAGATTCAGGAGTTGACAGGGTAAATGTAAGCCTGGACTCACTAAGGCCCGAAAGATTCAAAGAAATAACAAGGGGCGGAGACATTAACGTTGTCCTCCGCGGAATAGAGACTGCAAGAAAAAGCGGGCTGCTTCCTGTAAAGATAAACATGATTCCGATAAAAGGGCTTAACGGAGATGAGATAATAGACTTTGCAAAGTTAACCCTGAACAGCGATTATCATGTCAGGTTTATAGAGTTCATGCCTTTCGGGAGCCGCGGCTTCTGGAGCGCTGATAAGTATATACCCCGTGATGAAATAAAATCCATTGTTGAGACTCTGGGGACCCTTACCCCTGTCCGCGTAAGAAAAAACGGGCCTTCAAAATATTTCAGGCTTGAAGGCGCGCCGGGTGTTATCGGCTTTATCAGCGCTATAACTCATCATTTCTGTGAAGAATGCAACCGGCTGAGGCTGACTTCAAGCGGAAAGCTCAAGCCGTGTTTATTCTCCGAAACAGAGATTGATTTAAAGCCGGCCTTAAGAGGCGGCGCGCCTGATGATGAAATAGAGCGGCTCCTCAAGCTTGCAATTGAGATAAAGCCCGAACGGCACAATATAAGCGACAGGGCAGACCTCAATATCTTTCAGGCCATGTCGCAAATCGGCGGCTGATTGATAACCGTTTAAAAAAGGAGGAAAAGCCATGTGCAAGACCTGCGATACGCACAAAAAGAAAGCTAAAGGCAAAAAGAAGTAAGCTAAAAGCTCATATCTCTCCCGATAGCCTTCTGATCCAACACAGACATTCACAGCGAAGCGCTTATTGACATAAGTAATATTTTATGTATAATACTACTTATTAAATTTGTTTTGAGGTGAGGCATGCTTGTAAACACGGAAAAAATGATTCCAGTAGGAAAATTGCAGAAAGAGCTTACGCAAAAACTCAGGGAAGTATCCGAAACCGGGGAGCCCTTGTATGTTCTCAGAAACAACAAAATGGCGGCTGTAATCCTTTCTGCGGATGAATATGAGCTTTTGAAACAGGCGGAGGATATTCTTGAGCATCTGGAAATCGCAGAGACTGTGGACCAGAGGCTGAAAGGCCAAGACCGCTCTAAAAATATATCGTGGGATAAGATAAAAAAGAGACATGGCCTATAAAGTTGAATTTATCCCCGAGGCCGAAAACGATCTCGCAAACCTTGATAAGTCATTAAAAAAAGAAGCCGGAAAGAAGATAGACGCCCTTTCCGAAAATCCATTCTTAGGCAAGCCGTTAGGCAACAAACTCGGAATAGACCTGACAGGATTTTATAAGATTTATTTTCACAAGAAAAAATACCGCATTGTTTACAGGATAGTAAGAGACTACGTTGAAGTGGTTGAAATCTTCGGCCTCGGCAAGCGCGACAAAGAAGAAATATACAAGCTTGTCGCAAAAAGGCTAAAGAAAATTTTAAGCCGGAATTGAGCGGGGCTATCCATTGCTTTTTCCCATAAAAATCACATAATATTTAATCACTTATTTGAAGTCAAACCTAAGAAGTAAGGGCATTCGGCTTTTTTTCGTATGGAGGAAAACCTGATGGCACAAGATGACATAATCCAACAAGCTCTAAAAGACAGCAATTATCATCTTGATCTATTTTCAGAAGACGAGATTATTGCTCTACGCAAAAAAATTGTTATCAAGGAATCAAAGAGCAAGAAAACGCCATTTGTTTCCTGTATTATCCGCGAAAAAGATATTCACCTAAAGCCCGAGGAAATAGTCCGCCAGCTTTATGCCGCAAGATTGATCAAACAATACGGCTATCCCAAAAAACGGCTGACCTTTGAATATCCGGTTACATTCGGAAGGGAAAAGAAAAGCGCCGATATTGTTGTCTTTGATAAAGACCGTCCCGACACGCCATACATAATTGTTGAGGTAAAAAAGCCGAAGCTGAAAGACGGAAAAGACCAGTTGCGCTCCTATTGCAATGCCACGGGCGCGCCCATGAGCGTATGGACAAACGGCGAGAAGATTTCGCATTATCATCGCAAAGACCCGAATTACTTTGAAGACATTACCGACATTCCAAAAGCAAACCAGAGTCTTACTGATATTCTCAGCGAACGTTTCACTCTGAAAGACCTCATCTTAAGGGATAAGATAGCCAACGAGCGCAAGTCTTTAAAAGACATTATTTTGGAAATGGAAGATGAGGTTTTGGCAAATGCAGGAGTGGATGTCTTTGAAGAGGTTTTCAAGCTCGTATTTACAAAACTCTATGACGAGTTCTTAAGCGGAAAAGATAAAGATGTTATCAATCATCTCATTAAGCAGGTCACTAAAACAGCGGTGCATGAACCGGTCTCAACCTACGGCGATAAACCCGCTTATTTTGGCGGCTCTGATTATGAAGCGCTTAAGGATTCTGTAAGCGGCGTTTCGGATGACGGTTTCAGGGTTATGGAGTTCAGAAACACAGGACAGACTGATACGCAACTGAAGCAAAAGATTCAAGACCTGTTTGATAGGGCAAAGAACCAATGGCCGGGCGTTTTTGCCGACGGAGCTGTTTTTGAGTTATCGGACAGCCACTTGTCCGTATGCGTTTCGAGTTTGCAGGATGTAAAGCTGTTCAATTCCAATCTGCTTGTCGTTGACGAAGCCTTTGAATATCTTGTAAATAAATCCGCAAAAGGCGAAAAAGGGCAATACTTTACGCCCCGCCATGTAATAGACATGTGCGTAAAGATGCTTAACCCCAAACGCGGCGAGTATATGATTGATACCGCAGCAGGCAGTTGCGGTTTTCCGGTTCATACAATCTTTCAACTCACGGGACATCTTTTTACAAATGATGAAATACCTGAACGAGACAAAGAGCATATTCTTAAAGTATTCGGAATTGATTTTGACGAGAAGACCGTTCGCGTTGCGCGCACTCTTAATCTTATCGCAGGAGACGGCGAGACTAATGTTTTGCATCTTAATGCGCTTGATTATGAGCGCTGGAACGATAAAACAGAGAAAGACAGAAAGTGGATTAATACATACGGCAGAGGATTTGAGCGATTGGAAAAACTCCGGGCGCAAAAAGGCGAAAACAAGTATTTCAACTTTGATATTCTCATGGCAAATCCGCCATTTGCCGGGGACATCAAAGAAAGCCGCCTTCTGCATCAGTATGAGCTTGCGTTTAAGGCTAATAAAAAAGCGCAGTCCAAAGTCGGGCGGGATATTCTTTTTATCGAGAGGAACTTGGATTTTCTTAAACCGGGCGGACGCATGGCGATTGTCCTTCCTCAAGGCCGCCTCAACAACACCACTGACAAACCCATTAGGGACTTTATTGCACAGCACGGGAGAATATTGGCCGTTGTCGGATTGCACGGCAATACCTTCAAGCCTCACACAGGCACAAAGACAAGCGTTTTGTTTATTCAAAAATGGGATAACAAACTTTGCCCGAAGGTTGATGATTATCCCATCTTTTTTGCCGTCAGCGAAAAAGGAGGCAAGGACAACTCAGGCGATTATGCTTATGTGAAGAATAACGGCAATGGGCAATTTAAGCTCGACAAAAACGGGCATTTAATCGTTGACCATGACCTGCATAACCATAACGCCGAACTGTCTGACGGCATAGCAGAGGCATTTATTGGATTCGCCAAATCTGAAGGCTTGTCTTTTTGGAAATAGATTATGGAAAAAATAATCTACGAAAAAGCAGTTACCGAGTTTTTCTCGGTAACTCAAAAGAAGGCGGGAGAAAGGGTTACAAGAAAAATAATTCCCCCTTAGGAAAGGGGGAAAGAGGGGGTTGTTTAACATTTTAATCCGATACAATCCAAAACTGAAATCTCGCGCAAGGGAACTCAGAAAGCAGGGCGTTTTATCGGAGGTTTTACTCTGGAACCATTTGAAAGGCAGAAAACTGTTCGGATTACAGTTTACGAGACAAAAACCTGTTGGTCACTATATTGTCGATTTTTATTGCAGCAAAATGAAACTTGTAATCGAAGTTGACGGGGCAAGTCACGACGGCAGATTTGAATACGATATGGAAAGGCAACAGATGTTGGAGTCAACCGGATTAACAGTTCTGAGATTCAATGACATTGATGTAAAAAGAGACATAGATGGTGTTGTGACGGCAATTGAGAAATGGGTTGAAGGAAACAACCCCCCAACCCCCTTTTCTAAGGGGGAATTACCGAGTTCCATTTCTAAAGGCGAATTACCTTGCCCCTTTAATTCCACCTTTGTCAAAGGGAAAAGAAGGGGTTGCGTGGAAGATAGGCGATAAAACTATGCAATATTCGATTATGAATTATGTCGACGTTGATTTGGGCAACAGAATAGATGCCGAATATTTTCAACCAACATACATTCATGTTGAAGAGAAACTTATAAAAAAGGACGCTATCCCATTACGGAACTTTTGTTCTATTACTGGAAGCGCATTTTATCCGGCGGCAACACATCTTTATGAAAGCGGAGAGTTGCCGTTTATACGCTGTGTGGATTGCATCTCTTATCCCGTTATAACAAGCAGACAGAATGGCTCATTTGAAAAAATTCCGCAGGCGTTTGCAAATGAGCACAAAAATATTAAGAGACTAACTAAAGGCGAAATAGTTATAACGAAAGTAGGCACTCCCTGTTACGCCTCAATAATTCATGATATTAATGAGGTGGCGTTATCACGAACTGTGCTTGGTTTGAAACATATAAAAAACATAAACCCATATTATTTGGTTGCATTTCTGCGGTCTAAATATGGATTTCTCCAGTTGTTTAGAGAAAGAGAATTAACAATTCAATTCCAATTAACTCTCGATAGAGTCGGAAATGTTCTCATATTTAAGCCGAACAATGAAAGACTTGAAAAATTAATAGCTGATTGCTTCTCATTTCATGAAGAGCAGCAAAGAGAGTCAGAAAAGTTATTTGCGAAAGCTGAAAACTTAGTTTTATCAGAACTCGGCCTTTCAAACTGGCAACCCAAGCACCGCCTATCCTTTGTCAAAGACTATTCTGACACCGAAGAGGCCAACCGCATCGATGCTGAATACTTCCAGCCCAAGTATGACGAAATCGTTAAGGCTATAAAAAGCTATCGGGGAGGTTGGGATACTCTTGGAAATATCGTATCAATAAAAAAATGCGTGGAAGTTGGCAGCGATGCATATATGGACGAAGGAAAAGTCCCCTTTGTTAGGGTCAGCAATCTTTCGCCTTTTGAAATTACAGAAGAAAAATATATCTCTGCCGAACTGTATGCGGAATTATCTCAGCATCAGCCGAAACAAGGAGAAATCCTTTTCAGCAAAGATGCTACGCCGGGCATTGCGTATCACTTGAAAGAAAAACCGAAGAAAATGATTCCCTCAGGCGGGATATTGCGTTTGCAACTAAAGAATAAAAATATAAACGAAGAATATTTGTCGCTCGTCCTGAATTCCTTGATTGTCCAAGAGCAAATCAATAGAGATGTCGGCGGTTCGGTTATTCTTCACTGGAGACCGGATCAGGTAAAGCAAACCTTAATCCCTGTTCTTGACGATAAAAAGCAGCAACAAATCCAGCAAAAAGTTGCTGAGTCCTTTAATCTCCGCAAACAGTCAAAGCATCTTCTCGAATACGCCAAGCGGGCGGTGGAAATCGCAATAGAAAAAAATGAAGACGCGGCAATCAAATGGCTGCAAAAACAAACGGGCTGATTAGATTTGGTAAGATATAGACAATAACTTTGTAGGAGGCGGACATGGGAAAGGCGCTTAATACTTCTTTGGATAAAATATATAAAATACTCAACAGCCTGAAGCCCGAGGCAAGGCAGCGTTTCAGGGCGGAGATAAAAGGCGTGTTCGGCTCTTATGTTCGGGGCGAGCAGAAGCCGGGCAGCGACCTTGATGTGCTTGTTGAATTTGAGGCCGGCGCAAACCTCTTAGACCTGACAGGACTTGCTGATTTTCTCGAGGAAAAGCTCAGCCTAAAAGTGGACATAGTGCCCGAGAGCGCGCTCAGAGATGAGTTAAAAGGCATAGTCCTAAGAGAAAAGGTTGCTGTATGAGAGATTATTCTTTGTATCTTCAGGACATGCTTAATGCGCTGCTCGCAATTGAAAAATTTGTTGAAGGGATGGACTTTGAGCTTTTTAAGAATGACGACAAAACATCCAGCGCTGTAATAAAGAAATTTGAGATTATGGGCGAAGCTGCAAAGCAGATTCCTGAAGAGATAAGAAATAGATATCCACAGGTTAAGTGGAAGGAAATGGCTGGTATGAGAGACAGGCTAATCCATTTATACTTTGGAATTAAATACGACCTCGTCTGGCATACGGTTAAAGACATTATTCCTCAGGTCAAACCGATTGTAGAACGCATAATCAGAGATATTGAGGGGCAGAAAAAATCTTAGCATATTAGTTTGACGGCCCGACAAGACACTTTCTATGGTGGGCGATGAGGGTATCGAACCCACGGCCTTTCCCGTGTGAAGGGAACGCTCTCCCACTGAGCTAATCGCCCGTCTTTAGTTCCATAGCGCAGTAGAACAGAAGCGCCGTAGCACGTGAAAATAAAATCTAAAGATTGAAACTTTCTTTCGTAACTTCTGCTCTTCTGAGCTTTTGCGCGTCTGCGCTGAGTTATTCTTCTTTTCTGTCTGTCAGGGCTGCGATCCCCGGCAGTTCATTGCCTTCAAGAAGCTGAAGCGAGGCCCCGCCGCCTGTTGATATGAAAGATATTGCATCGGATACGCCTGCCCTGTGGACTGCAAGGTCCGTGTCTCCTCCACCGACTATCGTAAGAGCATACGCATCTGCCACAGAATGAGCGATAGCGAAAGTGCCCCTTGAAAAAGCATCTATTTCAAAAACGCCCATAGGCCCGTTCCATATTATTGTCTTTGCATCCTGAAGGGCTTCCGAAAAAAGCTTGACCGATGCAGGGCCTATATCAAGCGCTCTCCAGCCTTTTGGAATCTCCTGAGTCGTGACAAGTTTTGTCTCGGAGCCGGCCTCCATGCTTTGCGCAACAACGCTGTCAACCGGGAGATAAAACTTCACGTTATTGGATATAAGTTTTTTCCTTATCATCTCTGCAAATTCAAGCATCTCTGCTTCCACAAGAGAATCGCCGACTTCGTATCCCATGGCCTTAATAAAGGTGTATGCCATACCTCCGCCTACTACTACCTTGTCAACCTTATCAACAAGATTTTCAAGAACCCCTATCTTGCCCGAGACTTTGGCGCCGCCGAGTATGGCGACAAACGGCCGCACTGGATTGTGCACCGTGCCTTTAAGATATTCTATTTCCTTTCTCATGAGAAAGCCTGCTGCTGAAGGCAGAAACTTTGCAATGCCGACAATTGATGCATGCGCCCTGTGCGCTGCCCCAAAGGCATCATTGACATAAAAGTCGGCAAGCTTTGCAAGCGCCTTTGCGAAGTCTTCGTCGTTTCTTTCTTCCCCGGGATGGAACCTGAGATTTTCAAGAAGAATAACATCGCCTTCTTTCATCTTTGAGACAATGCTTTCTACCTGCGGGCCTATGCAGTCAGGCGCAAATGTAACCTCTTTGCCGAGAAGCCTCTGAAGCCTCTTTGCAACAGGGGCCAGGGTAAATCTTGGGTCTGCCTTCCCTTTCGGCCTTCCGAGGTGCGAAGCAAGTATAATCTTTGCCTCTTCGTCTATCGCATAATCTATCGTAGGCAGGGTTGAACGAATCCTTCCGTCATCAGTTATTGTAAGGTTATCATCAAGCGGCACATTAAAATCAGCCCTTATAAAAACTCTTTTCCCTTTAATGTCCAACTCCTCAATTGTAAGTTTATTGAGGACATCCTTAATCGGCGCAGGATTATGATTGTTATTCTTCCTTGCCATTAGAGCTCAACTCCTTTTTGTAAGATAGATTATCAGGTCGCGCACGCGCGAGCTGTATCCCGTCTCATTATCATACCACGCAATAACCTTTACCATTCTGCCTTCTAGAACCTTTGTAACAGAGGCGTCAACAATGGAGGAATGGGCATTGCCGTTAAAATCTATTGATACGACAGGCTCCTCTGTATATTGAAGGATTCCTTTTAACTTTCCTTCTGCAGCTTTTTTTAATGCGGCATTTATTCCCTCTGCTGTCGCATCTTTTTTAAGTTCCGCAACAAGGTCCACAACAGAGACATTCGGGGTCGGGACCCTTATTGACATGCCGTCAAGTTTGCCTTTCAACTCAGGCAGGACAAGTCCCACAGCCTTTGCGGCTCCTGTTGTTGTCGGTATCATGGACATTGCGGCAGCCCGCGCCCTTCTTAAATCTTTATGTGGAAGGTCCAGTATGCGCTGGTCGTTGGTATATGAATGGATTGTTGTCATTAAACCCCTTACTATGCCGAATTCTTGATTCAATACCTTTGCGACCGGCGCCAGGCAGTTTGTCGTGCATGAGGCGTTTGAGATTATCTTGTGTTTTGAGGGGTCAAGAACTTCTTCATTTACCCCAAGGCATACCGTAACATCAGGGTCTTTGGCAGGCGCTGATATTATCACCCATTTTGCGCCGGCGGTTAAGTGTTTTGATGCCGAGGCCTTATCCGTAAACCTGCCTGTTGATTCAAGAACAACATCAATGCCAAGGTCTTTCCACGGCAGTTTTTCAGGCTCTGTGACAGCCAGGACTTTTATCTCCTTCCCGTTTACGCTTATGCCGTTGTCAGTGGCTTTGACATCCGCATTAAATATCCCGTGCACAGAGTCGTACTTAAGAAGATGCGCGAGGGTTTTTGAATCCGTGAGGTCATTAATTGCGACAACCTCAAAAGCTTTATAGCCCGCGCTCTGCCTGAGAAAAACCCTTCCAATCCTTCCAAACCCGTTAATTGCTACTTTAATTGACATAAAAACTCCTCCCTGTTTTGAGTGTCGGTGTCAGTTATAAGTGTCAGTTATAAGTGTCAGTTAAAATAACCTTAAATAATACCGCCAATCACTGACACTATTCACTGGCACTATTCACTGAATTTATAAATAACCATTCCGGTTAAAAGCTTGGGATAAAAATATGTGGACTTTGGGGGCATCCTTTCTCCTGAAAGGGCCACCCTCTCCACATCCTTAACTCGCGTGGGATTCAGGAAAAACGCTGCGTCATACATTCCTTCTTTGACCATAGTCTTTGTTTGTGACGGGTCCATTTCGTACGTCACCTCGGTAATATTCAGCAGTTTCTTAAATATTAGTTCATGTAGCAGGGTAACATCAAGTTCTTTTAGCATTGGATTAATATTTTCCAGGCCTGAGCCTTTAGGCCTAAGCAGGTACATCTTTTCGCTTCCCTTTTGAAAAAAACCGATGGCATGCTCATGCCTTGACAAAACATCTATGATGTCTTCATTTTCAGCAAGGCCTTTTATCTCAAAATGCGCGGAGAGAATATCAAGGGAGTTTTCAGGCAGATTCTTAACAAGCCTGTGCGCCGGAAGTATCGTAAGCCCTTCATCAGACATATTGGCAAGGAACATAAGAACGTAATCCCAGGGATGGGGTGAATCGGTGAATCGGTGAATCGGTGAATCGGCAACTGATGCCGCGTTCATTTCTTTCTGAAACTCGAGCGCGGTTTCATATCTGTGATGGCCGTCTGCGATGAATATCGGTTTTTCTTTA
>Ga0172371_10004975_pt1 | contig 19825 bp, 20 predicted proteins | sample Lak12m_FD_114543 | JGI IMG/M metagenome (GOLD analysis project Ga0172371, IMG submission 114543) | Freshwater microbial communities from Kabuno Bay, South-Kivu, Congo - kab_022012_12m | ecosystem: Environmental > Aquatic > Freshwater > Lake | place: Democratic Republic of the Congo: South-Kivu... | reverse complement strand
GTATCCGACCGTGTCGCCGGCCTCGATTTCCTTTATATGCGAAATCTCGGTCACCACCCGCATCACGGGCCTTAATGCAACCTTTTTCCCGTACATATGCGCGGAGGGATAATAACCGTACATCGAAATGCCCAGCCGTACAGCATCATGGTTCATTTCGGGCAAATCTATCACCGCCGCGCTGCTGGATGCGTGGGACATCGGCGTAAAACCGGCCGCCTTCGCGGATTTTATATACTCACTGAAAAGCGCATCCTGCCGGATGGTGAAAGCCTTGTCCTCTGCGTCGCTGCATGCAAAATGCGTGAATATACCTTCAAAACGAACATTTTTAAAGCTGCGGAACGCGTCCAGCATTTCCCGGAAATCTTCCATGGTTCTAACGCCTATACGCCCCATCCCGGTATCCACCTTCACATGCACCAGTGCATCCTTCCCGGCCCTGCCCGCGCACTCGGAATAGTCGCGGATCTCTCCCGCGTCGGAAACCGAGCTGGACAGTCCGAGTTCGACGGCCAGCATTTTTTGCGCCGCATTGTTTTTTCCCATCACCAGGATCGGGCAGGAAAATCCATTTTCACGCAGTTCCCCGGCCTCTTCCGGCATCGCGACAGCAAGCCATTCCGCTCCGGCGCGGAGCGCTGCCCGGGAAACGGGTATCATCCCGTGTCCGTAAGCGTCCGCCTTCACGACGGCTATGATCTTTGTGCCTTTTTGAAGGGCGCCCTGAGCGGCACGCACATTGTGCGCAATATTTGAAAGGTCAATTTCCGCAAATGTATTTCTGAGCAAAACGGTCTCCTTTATAGATTATACAGCACTTCTCCGGGCAGGACGTTTACGTCTTTTTCACTCAGGACCTTGACGGCCGCTTGCGGATCTTCCACCCTGAATATGATGAGCGCGTTGTCCTTGTGCTTGCGAACAAACGAATACAGGTATTCCACGCTGATCGAAGCGTCGCTTAATATTTTTAGCACTTTGGAGAGGCCGCCCGGAACGTCGGGAACCTCCACCGCAATTACCTCGGTGATGGAGGCGGTGAAATTGTTTTCCCGGATCACCTTGAGCGTCTTGTCCGGATCGGCTACGATGCAGCGCATAATCCCGAAATCCATGGTATCCGCGATGGTCATTGCCTTCAAATCGATCCCTTCGCGCGCAAGAACATCCGTCAGCATATAAAGCCTTCCCTGTTTGTTTTCAACAAAAACCGAAATCTGCTTGATTACCATCCTGCTTTCCTCCATATCCTAAATTTTTCTGAGGTCAACAACCCTCTTCGCTTTTCCTTCGCTCCGCTCGATCGTTTTCGGGCCGACTAAAGTAACCTTCACATTGATATTCAGCACCGCGTGTATCTCCGCGGCAATCCTCTGCTGCAGTTTCTCAATTTCCTTCACTTCGTCCGAATATAGGTTTTCGGACATTTCAACCTTCACTTCCAGCATATCCACCGATTTTTCGCGCGTCACATAAATAATATAATTGAGGGAAAGCTCGGGGAACCGGTCCAGAACAGATTCTATCTGCGTGGGGAACACGTTCACGCCGCGGATGATGAGCATGTCGTCCGAACGTCCCATTACCTTGTGCATGCGCACGGAGGTGCGCCCGCAGGCGCAAACGTCACGGTTCAGCCGGGTGATGTCCCGCGTGCGGTAGCGTATCAGCGGTATGCCTTCCTTTAATATGGTGGTGAATACAAGTTCGCCGTTCTGACCGTCCGCCATGGGCTTAAGCGTATCCGGGCTGATAATTTCAGGATAAAACATATCTTCGTTGATATGCATGCCTACCTGCCGGTCACATTCGCAGGAAACGCCCGGGCCGGTGATTTCGGAAAGGCCGTAAATATCGATCGCCAGAATGTTCAGCTTCTTTTCAATATCCCGCCGCATCTCTTCGGACCACGGTTCCGCCCCCAGTATGGCCGATTTCAGATTGAGTTCCCTCGGGTCTATCCCCATTTCCTCCAGCACTTCGGCTATATACAAAGCATAGGAAGGCGTGCAGCACAGTATGGTGGTGCCGAAATCCTTCATAATCATGATCTGGCGCTTGGTGTTTCCTCCCGATATGGGAATGACGGATCCCCCCAGTTTTTCCACGCCGTAATGCATCCCCAGCCCGCCGGTAAACAATCCGTATCCATAGGCGACCTGCACCACCGAATGGCTGTCCGCGCCCGCGCATACCAGCGCACGCGCCGCGCATTCGGACCAGTTGGTGATGTCGTTCCGCGTATATCCCACCACCGTGGGCTTTCCGGTCGTTCCGGAGGAAGCGTGGATGCGTATGATCTCGCTCATGGGAGATGCAAACAAGCCGTAAGGGTAGTTTTCCCTCAGATCATCCTTGGTGGTAAAGGGAAGCAGGCTTATGTCTTCAATGCTCCTGATATCTTCGGGCGCGATCCCCATTTCCTGCATCTTTTTCTTGTAAAAAGGCACATTCTGGTACACCCTGAATACCGTGTCCTGCAGCCGTCTGGACTGCAGCTCCCTCATTTGATCAATTGGCATACATTCAATATGTTCATTCCAATACACTGAAGCAATCCCTCCTTTAAATAGAATATCCCAGTTCAAAAGCTTTTATGTTCAGTTCAAGAAACTTCGGTTTCACAACTTTTTTAATCGCGTCCGTCCATGCGCTTTTATCAAAATCCATTTTTTTCGCAAGTACGCCCAGCATCACGCAATTAACGGCTTTTGCGCTTCCCGCCTCACGGGCAAGCGCAAGCGCGTCCACAAACAGCGCATCCTTGTAAAGCGCCGTAATTTTTGTTTCGATGCCTTCGGGGTATTTTTCGGCGCCTGTTATAACGGGCATAGGCAGAATTTTCTGTGTGCTCGCCAACAGATGCCCTTCTTTTTTCAAGTAGGGAATCCATCTTTCAGCCTCCAGCATTTCAAAAGCCAGCAGTATATCGGCGCCGCCCTTCTCAATGACGGGCGAATAAACCTTTTCCCCAAACTTCGCATAGGTCACCACGCTGCCGCCGCGCTGCGCCATACCATGCACCTCGGAAAGTTTCACGTCCAGGCCCGCGTCCATCGCCATCTGCCCCAGTATCATGCTGGCCAGCAGCGTTCCCTGGCCTCCAACGCCCGCAATCAGTATGCTCTTCTCTCTCATGATTTGCCATCCGCCTTCCTTGCATGTATCGCGCCGTGCGGGCAAACCTTGATGCAGAGGCCGCAGCCCGTGCAGAGCGTTTCGTCCACCAGCACTTCTGTGTCTCCCTTGATCAGGGCGGGGCATCCAAGCTTCAGGCATAGCCCGCAGTTTTTACATTCTTTGATCGTAACGGGCGGTTTTATATCTTTGCTGTCCAGCAGCAGGCACGCGCGCCGGACGATCACGACCGAAAGCGCTTCCCGCTGCGTTTCCTCTTTCAATATCTTTTCTAGTCCTTTTAAGTCGAACGGGTCGGCAACCGTTACGTGCTTTACGCCGACCGCCCTGCAGAGCAGCTCCAGGTCCAGCCGGGGCGCCGGGCTTCCGCAAATATCCTTTCCTGTTCCCGGATGGTTCTGATGCCCGGTCATGCCGGTCGTGGAATTGTCCAGTATCAGCACGGTCGCCGTTCCGCTGTTATACGCCATGTCAATGAGCCCGGTAATGCCGGAATGGATAAAGGTGGAATCCCCGATCACCGCGACCGTCTTCACCGCAGTTTCGCGCCCGCGTGCTTTCTCCATCCCCATTGTCATTCCTATGGATGCGCCCATGCATACTACCGCGTCCATGGAAGAGAGGGGCGGCAGTGCGCCCAGTGTATAACAGCCGATATCCCCCATCACGGCCAGTTTCATTTTGTTCAGTATATAGAATACCCCGCGGTGCGGGCAGCCCGCGCAAAGTACGGGAGGGCGCTGCGGAAGGTCTTCGGTTGTGTTGAACGCAGCTTTTCCGCCCGATATCTTCTCACGTATCATGTTAACGGAATATTCACCCTGCCGGGTAAAAAGCGCTTTACCTTCGCAGGGGATCCCCATCGCCAATATCTGCTCTTCAAAAAATGGTTCCAGTTCTTCAATAATATACAGTTTGTCCACCCTGCCCGCAAAATCCGCTATCAGCTTTTTCGGCAGGGGATGCACCATCCCAAGTTTCAAGACGGATGCGCCGGGCAGCGCTTCCTTAACATAAGTATAGGCAATCCCGCTGGTAATAACGCCTATCCTGGTATCACCCATTTCCATACTGTTGAGTTCAAAGGTTTCCGCAAACGCTTCCAGGTCATTCTCACGCTTTTCCACCGCCACATGGCGCCCCCGCGCCATCCCCGGCATCATAACGTATTTTTTGACATCCTTCCTGTATTCCTTAAGCGATACTTCTTCCCGGTCTTCGATGTCCACCAGGCCTCTGGAATGGGAGACGCGCGTACTGGAACGGACCAGTACGGGCGTATCAAACTTTTCACTCAACTCAAATGCATGAAGCATGAATTCCTTGGCTTCCATGCTGCTGGACGGTTCCAGCATGGGAACATGCGCCGCCCTCGCGTAACATCTGGAATCCTGCTCATTCTGGCTGGAATGCATTCCCGGGTCGTCCGCAACGATTACCGCCAGCCCGCCGTTCACGCCGGTATATGCCACCGTAAAAAGCGGGTCGGCCGCAACATTCAGCCCCACGTGCTTCATGCAGCACAAGGCGCGCGCGCCGCCGATGCTCGCGCCGATCGCGACTTCGAGCGCCACCTTTTCATTGGGCGACCATTCGGCATATACTTCCTTATACTTTGCAATATTTTCCGTGATTTCCGTACTGGGCGTTCCGGGATAAGCGGTTGCCACCCGAACGCCCGCTTCGTATGCGCCCCGCGCAAAAGCTTCGTTGCCAAGTAAAATCTGCTTCATTCGTCCTCCCTATTTTTTGCGCAAATCCTTCACCCGCTGGGCCTTCCCCTCAAACCTTTTCAGGGTATACGGCTCAGCAAGGGTAACTTTTACGTGTATATTCAGCATCGCAAATATGTTGTGTTTTATTTTTTCTTCCAAACGTTCCAGGCTGGCATAGCTGTCCAGGCACTGCGCGTCGGCCAGCTCTACCCGGACCTCCAGCCTGTCCATAAAGTTTTCGTTGTATACAACGATCTCATAATGCGGCCCGATCTCCTCCATGCCCACCAGCACGGATTCGATCTGGGTCGGGAACACGTTCACCCCGCGAATGATCAGCATGTCGTCCGTCCGGCCCATGACTTTCATCATGCGCGAATTCGTCCGTCCGCATTTGCACGGCCCTTCCACCAGCCGGGTGATGTCCTTGGTACGGTAGCGCAGGACGGGCAGTGCCTCCTTTGTCAGGCTGGTGATCACCAGTTCGCCCGTACCACCTACGGGAAGAACTTTTCCGGTATCCGGATCGATCACTTCGGAGATGAAATGGTCGTCCGCGATATGCATTCCGTTCTTTATATAACACTCTCCAGAATACCCGGGTCCGATCACCTCGGAAAGGCCGTAATTCTCCGTATCAAGGATATTCAGTCCTTTTTCAATTTCACGGCACATTTCATCCGTATGCCCTTCCCCGCCGAAAAGGCCGATGCGAAGGTTTATCTTGCTCATGTCCAGTTCCATCTTACGCGCCATTTCACCCATGTAAAGCGCATAGGAAGGCGTACAGATGATCAGGGTGGAATGGAAATCCTGCATGATTTTAAACTGGCGCTCGGTGTTGCCGCCCGATACCGGTATCACCGCGATCCCCGCTTTCTCCAGGCCGTAATGCAGCCCGAAACCGCCTGTAAAAAGGCCGTAGCCAAAAGCGACCTGGGCAATATCGTCCGGGTTCGCGCCTGCTGCGTATATAAACCTCGCGCAAAGCTGCGACCAGAGTTCGATGTCGTTTTTTGTATATCCTACCACCGTGGGGTTGCCGGTCGTGCCCGACGACGCATGCACGCGTATGATATAACGCATGGGAACGGCAAACATGCTGTACGGATAGTTTTCCCGCAAATCTTCTTTTGTTGTATAGGGAATAAGTTCAATATCTTTTAAAGACTGGATATGGGCGGGTTTAAGGCCGGCCGCATCGAATTTTTTCTTGTAATGCGGTATTTTGTCGTAAGCGTAAGCAACGGTGTGTTTCAGTCTTTGAAGCTGGAGTTCTTTCATGGCGCGCGGGTCCGCGCATTCGGCCTCCCGGTTAAATATCAAATGCTCCACTTCCTTTTCACCCCTTTACGACTTTATCAAAAATTATATACTAAAGTTGTATAAAAAGAAAGTTATTCGGCATACTTCATAAAAAAATAAGCCCCCGTTTCTATCTCCCGGTCAAACATGCACTCCAGGGGTTTTTTCTCCAGCGCGCAGGCACAGGCAAGGATAAATCCCTTATGACCGAAAACCGCAATCTGCCTGCCCGCATATTTCTCTGCAATACCTGTTATGAATGTTTTGCAATGATCAAAATAATCCCGTATGCTCTCTCCGCCGGGAAAGGCGAATCCGGTCCAGTCTTTCATATACGCAGCCCATTTTTCCGGATCTTCGGCGGCCGCCTGTTTGAAATCTTTCCCTTCCCAGTCGCCCAGATCCATCTCGCGGATCCCGTCCGTAAAAAAAAGACGCTCCTCGTTAAACACAAGGGATTCCCTTATGATTTCAAAGGTCTGCTTCACCCTTGCGGCGTTCCCGCAGAAAACAGCGTCCAGTTTACTGCCTGCCAGTGCCTGCGCGGTCTCCCTTGCCTGACGGATTCCGTTTTCGTTGAGCGGTTCATCCCGCCGCCCCGCAAGCATCCCGTTCCTGTTCGCATCGGTCTCCCCGTGCCGCACAAATAAAAAACCGGTCATGCCATTGCACCCAGCGCGGCGGCAAAGAGAAGAAACATCATCTCGCCGGTCTCGTTGGCCGCGCCCAATATGTCTCCCGTCACGCCGCCTATCCTGCGGGTGGACACTGCCTTGAAAATAAACCCGGCGGCAACAAGCGCGGGCAGCAGCAGAACAGAGGCTACGCCCATGCATAAGAAAAGGATCGCCGCGCATAGCGCAACGCATATGATGCTTTCCTTCGCGCCCGTGTTTTCTATCATGCTTTTTCCGGTACCGGCCTCGCGCGGATACTTCCCGGCTGCAGCGCAGACGGCCAGCGGTATTTTTCCTGCCGCCGGCAGCGCAAGCAAAATCAGTATGATGTTGAAATTCTGTATGCTTCCGATCAGTATGACTTTTAAGATGATATCGAATACGATGGCCAGCACGCCGAATGTCCCTACCCGGCTGTCCTTTAATATTTCCAGCGTCCCTTCCCTGGATTTTCCCGCGCCGAACGCATCGGCCATATCCGCCAGCCCGTCTATATGGAGGCCGCCTGTCGCGAGCCACGCAGCCAGAACGGCCAGCGCCGCCCCTGCCCAGGGAAGGTGCAGCCAAGCCAGCGCAAAGTAAACGGCGGCGGAAACCGCCCCAATAACAAGCGCGCTTGCCGGGAAAAACATCGTTATGGCGCCGAAGTCTTTTTCGGACACTTTCAATTGTATTTTTAGGGGAATCCGCGTCATAAACTGGACGCTCAGCCCCAGCAGCCGGAAAAACCTCATTTCCCTATCCTTTCAGTTTTAACGGAATGCCGGATACGACCAAATATGCTTCGTCCGCCGCTGCGGCGATCAGCTTGTTGGCGCGCCCGACCACGTCCCGGAACATCCTGCCCATTGGATAGGCGGGCACAAGGCCCATCCCCACCTCATTGGATACAATGACGGCCGTCAGGTCCCGCTCCCGTACGATCTTAATCATCCGGCCCACTTCGCGCATGACCAGGTCTTCCGTTTCATCCTGCACGCGCATATCAATCAGCTCAGCGTCTTCGTCCACCACGCCTACCACCGCGTTTGCGATATACACGGTCAGGCAGTCCAGCAGAAAAACCTTGTTGCCGCTCCTCTCAATGACGCCGGGAAGGTCCGTCTGCGCTTCCAGCGTAGACCAGTTTTTGGGGCGCGAAGCCTGGTGCAGCCGTACGCGCGCCTCCATCTCCGCATCCGTGACGGGCGCAGTCGCAATATAAGCCACTTCCTTATATTTTCCCGCCGTCTCCTGTGCAAACGCGCTTTTGCCGCTCCGGGCGCCGCCCGTGATAAAAATGATTCTGCTCATAGCACCTCTTGATATAAATAAAAAACAAAAATACTATATGGATATTATAACAAAAATCCGGCCGGGCCGGATTAAAGTTTGAATTTTCTTTTGCTGAGCGAAAGCCGCGTCATTGCACGCGCAAGCGCAATCTTGTTGCTCATATATTCTTTTTCGCTCAGGCGCTGCCGCAGCCGCTCCTCCGCGCGCTCCTTCGCTTCCTCCGCACGCTTGATGTCTATCTCTTCCGGCCATTCCGCGGCCTGCGTAAAAATAATGGTTTCATCCGGGCGCACCTCTACAAATCCGGGCGCGACCGAGCAGGAAAGCCATTTTTTCGCCTTGTTGATCTGCAGTTCTCCCGGAAGGACGGAAATCACCATTGTTTCATGCCCCTTCAGGATGGACATTTTTCCATCCGATGTCGGCAGGATGACGGATTCCACCATCTCGCAGAAAAACGAGCGTTCGGGGGTCAGTATTTCAACCAGAAATTCAGAAGCCATTTCAACTCACCTATCAATCTATCAGCGGACGAGGGACTTCGCCTTTTCTTTTGCCTGATCAATCGTGCCGACCATCAGGAAAGCTTCCTCGGGCAGTTCGTCCACTTCTCCGTTCAGTATCGCCTTGAAACTGCGGATGGTGTCCTCCAGTTTCACATATTCCCCCTTGATGCCGGTGTATACCTCGGCGACCGCCATCGGCTGGGATAAGAATCTCTGTATCTTCCGCGCACGGAAAACGGTGATCTTGTCCTCGGGAGAAAGCTCTTCCATACCCAGTATGGAAATAATGTCCTGCAGTTCCTTATAGCGCTGCAGCACTTCTTCCACCCGCCTCGCCGTTTCATAATGGTCCTGTCCCAAAATATTCGGGTCCAGTATACGGGAAGATGATTCCAGCGGGTCCAGCGCGGGATAAATTCCCAGCTGGGCGATATCGCGGGACAGAACGTTTATCGCATCCAGATGCGTAAATGTCGTCGCGGGGGCCGGGTCGGTCAGGTCGTCCGCCGGCACATAAACCGCCTGTACGGATGTAATGGACCCGTGCTTGGTAGAGGTAATCCTCTCTTCCAGCATCCCGAGTTCGTTGGCCAGCGTCGGCTGGTACCCCACCGCGGAAGGAATCCTCCCGAGCAGGGCGGAAACCTCGGAACCCGCCTGCACATACCTGAATATGTTGTCTATAAACAAAAGCACGTCCTGGTTCTGCGCATCCCTGAAATATTCGGCCATGTTCAGCCCGGTCAGGGCGACGCGCATCCTTGAACCCGGAGGCTCGTTCATCTGTCCGAAAGCCAGGGAAGCCTTCTCAATAACGCCGGATTTGTTCATTTCCTCCAGAAGGTCGTACCCTTCCCGGGAACGTTCGCCCACGCCGGTGAACACGGAATACCCGCCGCTCACCGTCGCAATGTTATGGATCAACTCCAGTATCAGTACGGTTTTTCCAACGCCGGCGCCGCCGAAAAGTCCTATTTTTCCGCCTTTGGGGTAAGGGGCCAGCAGGTCGATGCACTTCAGCCCCGTTTCAAATATCTCCGAAATCGGGTTCTGTTCGTTAAATTCGGGCGCGGAACGGTAGATAGGCAGATACTCGTCCGTCTTGATCTCTCCCTTGCCGTCTATGGGTTCGCCCATCACGTTTACCGTCCTGGTCTGGATGGCAGGGCCGACCGGGATCGTAATGGATTCGCCGGTATTGACCACCGACATGCCGCAGGAAAGTCCTTCGGTCGGTCCAAGCGCGATGCAGTGCACCGTAAAATCACCCGTCTGCGCGGCGACCTCCAGCCATATCTTTTCCTCCTTTGCCTGCACGTAAAGCACCGTATTGATGGTGGGTACTTCCCGCTCGGCAAACTTCACATCCAACACGGATCCCGCAATCTTGGTGATGGTTCCTATACTTGCGATCTTATATTCGTACATATCTTTATGCTCCTACCGTCCTAACGTCAGCCATTAAAGGACTCATATAAACTTATTTTGTTTTGTTCAGCGCTTCCATGGCGCCCACGATCTCTGTAATATCGCTTGTTATATTCTGCTGGCGCACCCTGTTCAGCTGGATGCTCCTTTTTGTGATCATCTCGCTGGCGTTCTTGGTCGCGTTTTCCATGGCGATCATCCGCTGGCTGTTCTCACTTGCATAAGCCTGCACAAGCGCGGCATAAATGATTCCGACGATATACTGTTTAATCAGCACATCCAGCACCTCTTCGGGCGTCGGATAGTAGTCCAGGACCGCCTTGTACTCCAGTTCCACGTCCACGTCCCCAAATTCGTCCAGGGAAACGGGCAGCAGCTTCAGCATGATGGGTTCCTGTTTCATGCTGGTATAATACCGGGTAAAAACTACGTTTACTTCATTTATATCGTGTTTGATATACATGTCGCACAAATCGTTGGCCAGCTTCCGCGCGTTATACAGCGACGGATCCTGTGCGATATGCAGGTATTCCAGATCGATCGGGATGTTCCGCCGCTCAAAAAAGGCGCGGGTCTCCTGTCCGATGGTCACGATATACTTTTTCTCCGATTTTTCCATCTGCTTTAAGGCAAACGTCAGTATGCTGTGGTTGTATCCGCCGCATAGCCCTTTATCCGCCGCAAGGACGACATAGGTGGGCGTTCCCTTCTCGGAGCGTTCCAGATACGGATGTTTCAGGCCGCTCGAATGCAGAAGGATATCCTTTATCGCGGAACGCACGCGGTTGAAATAGATCGCGTTCGCCTGGTATTTTTTTATGGCTTTCTGCATCTTGGAAGTCGAGATCAGCCGCATCGCCGATGTGATCTGGCTGGTGTCACGGATCGCCCTGATGCTGTGTTTGATATCAGAAGTACCTTTCATACACGCCTCTTCAGTCCAGGTCGGCAACCAGTTTTGCCATGTACTGTTCCTTGTATTCGGCCGCAGCCTTGTTTAAGGCCTCCCTTTGTTCGTCCAAAATATCTCCGGTCTTCGCAATGGATTCCTTGATTTCCCCCCGGGTCGCCAAAATATAGTTCAAATATCCCTGGTTAAAATTCCGCACCTCTTTGACGGGAATGTCCAGCAGGGTTTTATTGATGGCCATTTGCAGAAGGATCACCTGGTCCTCCACCGGATAAGGACTGTACTGGGGCTGCACAAGGGACTGCATCAGCCGCAGGCCGTTGTCCAGCGATTCCCGCGTCGATTTATCCAGATCGGAAGCAAACTGTGAAAACACCGCCAGCTCCCTGTATTGCGCCAGCAGGATGCGAAGCCGTCCGGCCACCTTACGCATTGCCTTGATCTGCGCCTCGCCGCCCACACGGGAAACGGAAAGCCCCACGTTCACAGCCGGCCGCTGCCCGGAATTGAACAGCTCGGATTCAAGGTAAATCTGGCCGTCGGTGATGGAAATCACGTTGGTCGGGATATAGGCGGAAATATCGCTGTCCATCGTTTCAATGATGGGCAGCGCGGTCATGGATCCGCCCCCCAGCTTCTCGGAAAGTTTCGCCGCGCGCTCCAAAAGCCTTGAATGCAGGTAGAACACGTCGCCCGGATACGCTTCGCGTCCCGGCGGCCTGCGCAGGAGCAGGGACATGGTCCTGTATGCGATCGCGTGCTTGGAAAGGTCGTCATACACCACCAGCACGTCTTTTCCGTTATACATCATTTCTTCGGCGACCGCGCATCCCGCATAGGGCGCAAGGTACTGCATCGCCGCCGTATCGCTGGCCGTAGATGCAATCACCGTCGTATAGTCCATCGCGCCGTTTGAGCGCAGCCTTTCCACGATCTCGGCAATGGAAGACGCCTTCTGCGCGATGGCTACATAAATGCAGAATACGCCCTTTCCCTTCTGGTTGATGATGGTATCCACCGCAATGGCCGTTTTCCCGGTTTTCCTATCCCCTATAATCAGTTCCCTCTGTCCCCGTCCGATCGGGATCATGGAATCGATGGCCATGACGCCGGTCTGCAGCGGCTGGAAAACAGACTGCCTGCTCATAATGGGCGGAGCGGTTGATTCGATCTGCCGGAAAGAGGTCGCGCCTATTTTCCCTTTTCCGTCCATGGGCGCGCCGATCGGGCTGATCACCCGCCCGAAAAGCATATCCCCTACCGGAACGCGGACCACTTCTCCCGTGTGGTGCACAATAGACCCTTCATTTACCGCCGCCTGCCCGTTCAGCAGAACCGCGCCGATCCGGTCGATCTCCAGGTTCATCACGATCCCGAAAACGCTGTTTTCAAACTGCAGCAGTTCGCCGTATTTGCAGTTGGAAAGCCCCTGTACATATACAACGCCGTCACCGGAGGATTCTACGATGCCGATATGCGAAATATCGAATTTCTCGTTAAAGGAATCCACCTGGCGCTTAAATTCGTCCAGCAGCTGTTTTTGGGCCTCAATATTCTTAACTTCCCCGTCCAGTTCAAGGCTTTCAAGGTATTCGTCGAACTGGTCTCCGGACTTTTCCTGTGCGTTTTTTTTAATCCTGTTCAGATACGATTCAATGCTGAGGTCATACATCTTGTCGCCGACAATAATTTTATAGCCGCCGATGATCGATTTGTCTATGTCGATCACAAAATCGATTTCCTGACCCAGCATCTTCTGAAATTTGGCGCATATATCGTCAATCTCTTCCTTGCTCAGCTTGGAAGCAGCAGTCAGTTTTCCAGAAAGCTTCATGCTAGATTAAATCTCCTTCCCGCTAAAAAAACTATTAATGATTTCCCTGTTGTCCTCGGGCTGGACTTCGCGCCTTAATATCTTCTGTGCGATCTGTATCGCCATATCCGTAATTTCGGAACGCATTTCGTCCTTGGCTTTTGTTTTAAGTAATTGAATATCTTTTTTTGAGCGGACCAGGATGTCGGAAGCATTAATCTGCGCAGCCTGAACGATCAGTTTTGCCTGTTCGTCCGCAGCCGCCTTGCTCTTGTCAATCAGCTGTGCGGCCAGTGCCTGCGCGTTTTTCACCATTTCGTCATACTTCGATTTCAGCTGTTCGGCTTCCGTCTGTTTCCGCGCGGCCTCTTCAATCTGTTTCTGTATTTCATCCGACCGCTTTTTCATAAATCTTGATATGGGCTTATACAACAGTTTCCATACAACAAAAAACAATATCGCTACGTTGATAAGATGCAGCAAAACCTGTTGCAGGTCCAAACCTAATCCTGACATTCAAAACACCTTCACATTCTTTAGTTTCGTTGTTTTCCTCAGTGTCCGTACGTAAAAAGCAATATGATTGCGACGACGAAACCATAAATGGCAGTCGATTCTGCGAGCGCCATTCCAAGCAGCATAACCTGGTTGATTTTGCCTGAAACTTCGGGCTGCCGCGCGACCGCTTCACAGGCCTTGCCGGCCGCTATGCCGATGCCGATGCCCGCGCCGAGTCCGGTCATAACCGCGATGCCCGCGCCGATTGCAATTAATCCTACGTCCGTCATTTTAAATACCTCCTTAAAAGTAAGAGAAAGTCTATTCCACCTTTTCCTGAATATAGGAAAGGGTAAGCATCAAGAACACGAATGTCTGTATTCCAACATCAAACAGCGTAAAATATATGGAAAGCGCCGCCGGTATTCCCACGGCAAAAACGCCCATTGCGTTGTAAACGATATGCATCACGACAAGTCCCGCAAACATGTTGCCGAACAACCGGAAGGACAGGGATACCGGAATAATGACGTCGGATATGATCCTGAACGGCGCAATAAAGGCCATGGGCTCTGCATACCCCTTTACCAGGCCTTTTACGCCTTTGTAGCGGATGCCGAAGACGAAAATCATAACAAACGTAATGAGCGCGATCGCCACCGTGAAGTTCAGGTCTGTCGCAGGTATCCGCAGTCCGAAAAGATCCATCATTCCGCTGATTGCAAGGAACATGCCCAATGTCAGCACATACGCGGCAAGCTTTTTGCCCTTCTCCCCCATAATGCTGTTTGTAAACCGGTCGATCAGGCTTACGATCATTTCCAGTGCATTCTGAACGCCCGTGGGAACGGGTTTAAATCTGGGCAGAAGAATAAAACGAACGACCAGCGCAAAAATCGTGATGCCGATCGTTACGCAAACCGCCACAAAAAATGTTTCAGAAATGACAAGCCCGCCGAAAATCGTGACTTTTACGGGTATAACGCCTGGAAACTCCATTACTTACCGCCTTCTTGTGTCTTTTTATTCTGCCTTCTGTTGAGGTAAATAGGAAGGCCGACCATAACTGCCAGCATGCCGCCCGCCGCCCACATCATCGTATAGATGGAAATTAGGGCCAATAAAAATAAAACGCCCATTATCACGCCTAATTTTATTATTGTGATAAATACGGCCATCATTGCGCCACTTGTTTGATTGGACGTTATCCAATCACCCACTTTTCTCAGCAGCAGGACTTGCAGCACGCCGAGTCCCACGCCGATAAATATTGCCCACATAAGCAAATCCTTTATCTTAAAATTTACCCACGTTATACTTTACACCTTTAAAAATAATAATTCAAGAGAAAATAATTCAATAAGTATTGAAAAAAAATGTTTTTTGGCGTGGAAAAATTCCGGCCGCCGTTTGTGACATATCTTCGCCTCCCCGGGCTGCAAGTATCGCCAGTTCCCCGATACCGGTTTCAATGTCCGTTTCGGCCCCGTCATATGTCCGTACCCTAACTTTCCCGCCCCGGCAGTCAACCGCGAGTTTTTCATCGTTCCAAACGCAGAAGCCGTCGCGGATGCGGATCGTAAAAGAACTGTCCGGCAGATGGATGTTCCCGAGCAGCCGCCTTGCGTTTACAACGCGCATCATCGTGTATTCGGCGGCCGATCCCGCCGCGCCTTCGTCCAGGAAATCCGGAACAAGGTAGCGGACAGGCCTTTTGTATGCGCCCAGCGGCGCGATCACATCATCCGGCGAACCGTCCGGATAAACCAATTCAATCACTTCTATCTCGCGGCCGTAAATAAAGTACAGCGCGTATCCCCCATCCGCGGCAATGACTTTTCCTCCGTCGTTCACATGTTCGCCGATGCGTATTTCCATCTCCCGCGGCGTGCGTTTAAAGCTTCCATCCGCCCGGGCGGTAAAGCTTTCGTACATACGCAGAAGATCGTTCGTTGAAAAAGCGTTCTCTGCAGGCGGTTTTTCAGGCACGGGCAGCTGCGCCGTAACCTCGCGCATATAGGAAACGGTCTCCCAGCCGAATTTCCTGTAAAAGGAATGCAGGAACGGGTGCAGGTGGCAAAGCGTGTACCCCGCGCTGTTCATCTTCTCCATCTGTACCTTCAGCAGTTCCCGCATGACCCCCCTGTTGCGGTAATCCTCCCGGGTAGCGCAGCCCGCCAGAAACCCGGTCCGAAGAAGCGAACCCCGTATCCGCACGCCCATATCCTGCAGCGTCAGGTCTCCCGCCAGCATTGGACCGTCAAAGGCGCCCAGCGATCCTTCCAAGGTGAATTTATTTTCAAAATAAAAGCGAACGAACGCCTCGGAATCGCCGAACGCATCCGTCCACAGTTTTTTCGCCGCGGGAATGTCTTTTTTTTCAAGCCTGCGGATATCCATTTTATCCTCCGGATTCGCAGTCATAGCGTTTCAGCATCAATGCGGGATAGTACGACAGTTTTGCGCGCCGCAGGCCCTCCATCCCCATGTCTTCCGCGCGGTTGATGTATTTCGTGTCCGCAAACCTCCGGGCGGCAAACTCCCTGTTGATAAGCTGGTAAACGCCGTCCTGCCCGCAGCACGCTTTTTCGATATGGATGATCGCCGTATCGGCGCATATCCGTTCGCCGAAGGAAAAGGCCGCGGGCTGCCCGTCTGATTTGATCACGCACCCGGTAAAATCAAGCCTGTCAAAATACTTCAGCGCATTTTGGGTGGCCAGCAGTTCTTCTGCCGCCTCCCTTTCGGAACACTCACCCCTCTCCTGCATCCAGGAGGAATGAATAAAAAGGCAGTCCGCCTCCAGGTCGGGCGTATAATCGAGAAACTCGTAGGAATGGTTCTTTAAAAACTTGTTGATATGGTTCCGTTTTGAGTGGTATTTTTTTCCTTCCAGGCTGACCAGGTCGGCCGTATTATACACATATTCCGAATTGCACGGGTCATAGGTGAAACAGAACATATCCCCGCAGTCTTCCTTTATTTTTTTCACCATTTCCGGGATAACGCACTTTATATAGAACACCCCGTAGGTATCCATCATGTAATCCCGCGCCTTTTTCATGTGAGGCAGGCAGGAGACGCGCAGATCTTTCAGATAGGGCGGGAGCAGGAACGGCCGGTATACGTCGCTGTCCATGGACATATACAGCGCCTCCCCGTCCTGCGCCCATTTGATATTCCATGCTTCCTGCCAGATAAACAGGTTGGAGAAGGAAGCTTCCGAGTGCCTGTATTCCTTGCCGCCCATATAGCTTTCAAAACTGCCCTTGTCCTCAATCTCAAGCTTTTTAAATTCCAGCATAAATCCTCTTTTCTCTAGTCGGTGCTTGATATCATTCCGCTTTTAGCGTCTATTTTTACAATCATGCCGCTTTTCAGCAAATGCGTTGCATTATACGCCCCGACGATCACCGGTATGTCCAGCGCCATCCCCACAATGGCGGCATGGGAATCCTCGCCCGGTTCTTCGGTAATAATGCCGGAAGATTTTTTCATGATATCCAAAATGCCGTTCGTCGTATACGGGATCACCAGAATCTCTCCGTTTTTAAACTTTTTCCTGGCTTCCTCCTCCGTCATGGCGATGCAAAGCGGCGCAACGGACTGCTGTTCCCCCATGCCCGTCCCCTTCAGGAGCACGTTTCCCACAAGGTGGACCTTCAGCATATTGGTGGTCCCGGAAATCCCGAGCGGCAGTCCTCCCGTTATTACAACCATGTCCCCGTCGCGGATCAGCCCTTCCTCGGCCGCGCGTTCCACGGCATGCTCGAACAGCGCATCCGAATGCTCGGATTTATTGACCAGCACTGGGGTCACCCCCCAGGACATATTGAGCTGCCGCATCACCTTTTCGTCGGGCGTACACCCTATTATGGGTATGGAAGGGCGGAATTTTGATATCATCCGTGCCGTATTGCCCGTCTGTGTCACCGCGATAATGGCGGACGCCCCCACTTCATAGGCGGTGGTGCAGGCCGCATGGGAGATCGCGTTGGTCACATCCGGCGTCATGCTCAGGTCAAAGCCCCTGAACCGCTTCCTATAGTCGATATCCGCCTCGGTGCGAAGCGCTATCTTAACCATTGTCTTTACCGTTTCCACCGGATACATTCCCGCCGCCGTCTCGCCGGACAGCATAATCGCGCTGGTGCCGTCGTAGATCGCATTGGCTACGTCCGTCGTTTCCGCACGGGTATGCCGCGGGTGGCTGATCATGCTCTCCATCATTTGGGTGGCAGTGATCACGATCTTTCCGGCATTAAAAGCCCTCTTTATAAGGGACTTCTGCAAAGACGGGATCTCCTCAAACGGGATCTCCACGCCAAGGTCGCCCCTCGCCACCATGATTCCGTCGGATACGCGGATAATATCCTCAATATTTTCCACGCCCTGGTGGTTTTCAATCTTTGCTATTATCCTGATATTCCTGCCACCTTCTTTATCCAGGATGCTGCGGATGGCAATGATATCATCCGCCGTCCGCGTAAAGGAGGCCGCAATAAAATCAAAGCCGTTTTGCGCGGCGAATTCGATATCCGCGCGGTCCTTTTCGCTCAGATACGGCATAGATAGCTTTATGCCCGGCACGTTCACGCCCTTCTGGTCGGATATCTCCCCGCCGTTCACCACGCTCGTCAAAATATCCGTGTCCGTTTTTCCCTGTACCTTCAGTTCAATCAGGCCGTCGTCCAGAAGAATCCTGTCCCCCTGCGAAACATCGGCGGGCAGGTTATTGAAAGTGACCGAAACCTGCGATTCGTCGCCGCTCACCTCGCGGGTGGTCAGCGTAAAATTCTGCCCTTCTTTCAGCGTCGCTTTATGCGCGCCAAAAAGCCCTATCCTTATCTCGGGGCCCTTGGTATCCATCAGGGAAGCGATGGGTATCTTCAAATCCTGCGCAACGCTCCTGAGCATTTGGAGCCTTCCCAGATGGGCTTCATAGACATCGTGTGAAAAATTGAACCTTGCGACATCCATGCCTGCCCGAGCCAGTTTGGTCATAATTTCAATGTTGTTTGACGCCGGGCCAAGCGTGCAGACGATCTTTGTTTTTCTCATAATATTTTTTTCACCTTTACTGCCCCCAGGAGCCGGTCGTAATCAGAAAAATTCATCAGTTTCGTCCCTTCCTGCATTACGGAAGCGGAGGCCGCTGCTACCCCTGATTTTAAAGCTGCCTCCATGTTCCTGTCAAGCCGGCATACGGCGGCTGCAATCATGGAATCCCCCGCCCCCACGGTGGACTTCACCTCCGTTTGAAGCGGTTCGGCAAAAAGCACTTCTCCCTGTCCGGCGATCAATGCGCCTTCATTGCCCAGCGAAACCATCACATACTGGATGCCCTGTTCCGAGAGCTTTTTGGCGGCCCGGGCTATCTTTTTGATATCCGGATCGGCAATCCCGAAAAGGGCGCATATCTCATCCTTGTTTGGTTTGATAAGATAGGGGCCAGCCTGTATGCCTAGCTGGAGCGCTTCCCCCGCCGTATCCAGAATGCACAGCACGCCCTTTTGGTTCAGAGAGGCAATCAGGTCCGCGTAAAAAGACGGATCGCAGCCTTCGGGCAGGCTTCCCGTCAGGAAAACCCGGTCCTGGCTTTTCGCCAGCATTTTTATTTTATTTGCAATCAGCCTGAGCGTTTTTTCAGAGACTCTGCTGCCTTTCTCGTTGATCTCGGTCACGTTTTTTTGGCTGTCGTCGAATATCTTCACATTTACGCGCGCCCTGCCGTCCGTCTCCATGAATTCGTATGGAATCCCGTAGTCTTCCAGGCGGTTCTGAATGATCTGTCCGTCGGTGCTGGAAAGCAGCCCGACGCAGGCTACGTCCGCGCCCAGTTCTTTCAAAACGACCGCCACATTGATGGCTTTTCCCGCGCCGTCTTCCAGTACGCGGTAAGGCCTGTTCGTTTTTCCCAGCAAAAACTCATGCAGGTACATTGTCCGGTCAATCGTCGGATTCAGATATACGGTATAGAACATTCGGTCTCTTCACCACCTTGACGCAATAATTATCAAGCGGCCGCCCTGCCTGCAGGCAGGGCATGTTTTTTTAAAAACCGGCCGTTGAATCCTCTTATATCATACCATAAATCCGCCCAGAAATCTTCATTTTTCGGCTTTTCGTGGCGCTTTGCCGCAAAAAAAAAGGCCGCATTCCGCGGCCCGCCTGCTCTTCCTTTTATTCTTCTTCTTCTTTTTCCTTCTTGTATTTTTCAATTACCTTTGCCGCCATCTGCGCGGGGAGTTCCTCATACCGCTCAAACGTCAGGGAGAAGGTTCCTCTTGCCTGTGTCATAGACCTTAAGTCTGTCGCGTACTTCGTCATCTCGCTCATGGGCACCTCGGCAACCACCTGCTGCAGGCCGTCCGCCGGGTTCATTCCGAGTATTCTGCCTCTCCTGCGGTTCATGTCGCCGATAATGTCGCCCATATATTCGTCGGGTATCCTTACTTCCGCGCGCATGATGGGTTCCAGCAGCACAGGATTCGCCTCGGCCAATCCTTTCTTGTATGCAAGGCTGGCCGCCACTTTAAAGGCCATTTCAGAGGAAT
>Ga0172371_10004974_pt1 | contig 19827 bp, 17 predicted proteins | sample Lak12m_FD_114543 | JGI IMG/M metagenome (GOLD analysis project Ga0172371, IMG submission 114543) | Freshwater microbial communities from Kabuno Bay, South-Kivu, Congo - kab_022012_12m | ecosystem: Environmental > Aquatic > Freshwater > Lake | place: Democratic Republic of the Congo: South-Kivu... | reverse complement strand
TGGATAAAAGACGCAAAATGCATTACCGCATCAAAGCCCCGAGCCAGCACCGAATCCAGAACATGACGATCTCCACAGCTACCTTGCACGAAATCACCGGTTAGCACTGCATCTCGATGCCCAGCGGAAAGGTCATCGAGCGTCGTCACCCTACACCCCTTTTGACCCAGCAGCTTGACCATATGCGCGCCGATATAGCCCGCACCACCAATCACAAGGATTCTAGACATTAAAAAACCTAATAATACCAATCAAAAAAGAATAAGAAATTGAAATCAAAATAGTGAATTATAAATTAATGCAAAATCTTCACAGTTTTTCTGCAACTATAACGTTATTGCAGTAATATTCATATCTCTTAGGGAGAATGGCATTGGATAATAATGCAAGCAAATTTAATGGAAAAACAACTATAATTCTTAAGATGCGACCAACAAAGCCACCTCTAGGTAGCAGGTGTTGATAAACATAGGCTACAAACATCTGAAAAATCGCCAAAACATAGGTTGTGGTCTTTACTGACTCTACAACCTTAAAACCATTACACTTCAGAATATGGGCAATACCAAAACTAGTGTATCTTGCATAGTCGTATGGTATTTCATGCTCATCCCAGGCAAAAGGAACTGACAACAAAAGACGACCATTAGGTCTCAGAACCCGATGGATTTCAGCCAGGACTTGCTCAATATTAAATATGTGTTCAAAAACTTCAAACGAAACAACGCCATCGTAAGACTGATCAGGAACGGGCAACCTAGAGCCGTCATAATAATAGTCTACTTTGCTATCCTTATGATCGTGCCCAGACGACTCTATATCAACTCCTACATAAGTGTTAGCATTAACAAACAAGGACTCGTAAGGTTTTGAGCCACAACCGAAATCTAAAATATCACCACGCATCTCAGGCGCGAAACGCTTAATAACACGCAAAAGACCACTGCGAATTATATAAACGGGATTGATAACAATTGAAATTGGAGTAGTAAGGAAAGACTCCTGCCGCAACTTAGAAATGATTCTATCAAGCATGCTTTTACTTTATGTTTAGCGCCAAAATATCTGGCAAAGAAAATCAGAATTTCTTTTCAGATAATTCACTGCGTGCATAGACTGACTCTAGTATTTCCTCGACCGAATTAGAAAATCTCTCCCTCCGGTATTTTTGGCGCGCCTCAAGTGCATTTGAAAGTCCATATTTCAAAAGAACCTCGGGGTTGTTGGATATATTTACAATTGCCTCGGAAATAGATTCAGGTGACTGCCTGTCAACCTCAATACCATGCACCATATCGGTAAAGATATCGCGTATTCCGGCATGAGCCGTCGTGACAACCACACATCCAGACGCATAAGCTTCAAGTATTGATATTGGCTGTCCCTCATAGGGATAACTAGTCGGAAGGCAGAAAACATGAGCCATTTTAAATAACTCAATCTTCTTCTCTTTTTGAACAACTCCGCAATAGTGAACATCTGGGGTATCTGCCGCTCGAGCAAGAAAGTTATTTCGCTCAATATCTGACTCGAACCCACCAGCAAATGTCAAAGAAAATCTTGATTTAACATGCTCCGGAAGGGAGATAAAAGCGTCAAGAAGTTCCCAATGCCCCTTTCCTGGTAACAAATTGCTAAGAAATAGCAAATTAATCTTACTATTTACGCTGTTGCACTTTGAAACTATTTGGCTATCGTCTAAAAATAGCTCGTCGTCGGCGTAGTTAAAAACAATGCTAATCTTCTTCTCGGGCATAATCTCAGAAAATACAGGTACATGAGTAGGCCCCAAAACTATTAAACGTGAAATTCTTCTGTAAAAGAAAGTGGTTAATACTTTCAGTAAAAAATGCCTTTCGAAAACAAGCTTCTTTATTCCGTTGCCATGAGAGTGAATAACAAAGGTGTCGAGCTTTTTATAACAACACAAATAAATAAGGGCATCCTTCAAAACACCGGCAGTAGATTGAGAAATAGTCAGATAAATCACATCAGATTTTCGTGAGCCGTCAATAATCGAGACAAGAGTCTGACCAACTTCAATTATCCTGCGAATGGAGTTTACGCCCTGACGGAATGTCCCTTTGCTAAAGTTGACAACTGATACATTATGCTTCTTATTCAATTGATCAAGAATCGCGCTGGATGCAACAGACTGACCAGTAATCGGTGGAGGCAAAGGTGCAATAAAAAGGATTCTCATACGTCACCTATGACCGCGATCTATTTCGATCGCAAAGTGCGTGGGCAAATTAAAATTTTTCGCCCGTAGAACTGAAAGCAAGGTCAGAAATCCGATAAATACGAATGTATTGTATGTTGGCATAAAGTTAAGCAGTAACCAACCATTATGAAAGAACACAACAGTTAGCAAAAATGTACTTCTCCAAAATGAACGGAGGACTGAACAATTTGAAATCTTTTCTAGGCGTTGAAGAAGGTAGCCAATGATAAATGTTGCAAAAAATACATTAACAATGCCGCCGTCGTGGTAAAGCGGGTTTAGCCCAGTTGCAACATTAAATGCGTCGATTGATGACTGGGGAGGACTTGTACTGAATTCAAATAATTGCAAAATGGGTTTAATTAAAAACTGTAATGTGTAAATATGCGAAGTGGGATCACCCTCCAATGCCAAGCTCTCGAAATTAACAAAATTAGGGTATACATAAAACGCGATCAAACTAATTGCATCCACAGGATCTAAAACATCCCCAAGATCGCCCCTAAGAAATCCAAGGAGTGTAAAGAATAAAAGGAAGAAGATTAAACCTGCGAACACTCTATTAAGCCTGTACTTCCTCATAAACATAAAGGGAAGTATAAAGTACAGAACATACATCAAAAGGAAGTTTCTCCAGCCAGTTAGAACAATCATTATGAATACAGTAAAGAAAAGGATCTTGTTTAACCGTGTCCAACAATTGTTAAGATATAGTATTGCGGCAATTGAGGCTGATAGAAACGAAAACTGCGTGACACTCCATAGCGTTGGATTAATTTCCTGAATTAGCTTTCTATTCTCAAGAATTGAATCAGATAGTAACGGAGGGCGTCCCAACGAAGCGAAAAGCACGATGAATGAAAACAACGCTACGAGCTGAAGAATCGTACTTATCAATGATAATTTTTGTGTTGGAATACTTTTGGACCGATTCGCGAAAAGTCTAACTGGCATTAGTACGCCAGTAAAATAGCCACCATAAAGGCCTGCCATTACCGCTATTGATGCAAAAACCGTAATATCCGCCCATTCTTTATTGTATGGAAGTGAGCTAAATTGAGAAATCCAAACAGGAACGATCCAGGCACCAAAAAATATCCATAGTATGCCTGCATTCAAACGGTGCCGACAATATGTAATCAGCAAAAATAACAGAGCAATAGCGGTAAATAAAATAAAATGGCTACTCATTTATTAGTCCATTTTTACCGAAACAAAGCATCATATAAAAATCACCAAAAATCCATGAAGTTTCTACCAGTAAGCAGCATCTCTTATGGAGCAAATAATATATAAGCGCATGCACGAATTATTCTTCGAGATATAAATGCTTATTTAATAAATAGTGTGAAGCAGTCTTCTTGCAATAGTCATCAATAGTACAGATTGGCCGAGCTGGATTACCTGCCACCACAGTACCGGGCTCAACATTTTTTGTAACCACACTACATGCTCCAACTATTGCATTTCGACCAATTTTTACGCCAGGAAGAATAGTGGACCGAAGCCCAATAAATGCAAATTCTTCTATAGTAATTGGTGCAATCTTCCGTATATCACGACTCTTACAGCCAGATGTTTCTTCAAAAGCTCTTGCAACAGAGTAATCATGGGTCAATAAACGTACCTCACTTGATATAATTACTCCATTAGCGATGCTAATTGCCGAATATTCTGAGCTATCTATTTGCAAATCGGATGCAATGTATTTTGGTTTACCAGTAACGATTACCCCAAGGGACTTTATATAGTATACATACAGAGGCATGTACTGAGGAATTACACCATCAAGCAACCTGAGTAGAATAAACCAGAGTTGCTTTGCGACTCGATTAATAACAGATCGCTTTCTTTGCTTTCGCGAGAACTTAAACTCTGAAATTTTATCTGTAGGTATCATCTTTACTCTTAAAGGAAACTCATGGCAAGGCTTTTGTGGCGTATCCTTATTTAGGATTTATATGAGTTTGGTGAAATCACTTTATCGCAAGATGTTGAAAGTGACTCTGCTGGGTAAACGAATGGATCACCATATAATATTCCGTTACAAATGATATCAAGCCCAGGATCATTCCCTTCAGCCAAGTCTTTAACTGAATCAATTTTGAAAACAAATGGCGGGCTATCATTTGTGGGATGAATAGTCGCAATTGGAATCATTCGCCGATTGAAGAAGTGATAAGCATATTTAAGAGCTCTCTCACGAGTGGACTCATCCAAACGCTGGTTGCATGGAAGCCCGTCTAAAACACGAATATAATCCTCTTCGGTGGAAATATCAGTGGTTATCCCCTTGTTTCTAATCCAGGCTTCACCCGCAACAATAACAGGAACACCCATGCTTGTGAGTTCAACTCCTGTCTTCGTCCCATAAATAAGGACTGAGTCGCACATTTTCATGGCCTCATATGTGCTAATTTTGCTCTCAGGCCCAATTATAAAAATATTTTTAGCCAACCCTGGAAAAGCCTTCTTTATCTCCTGAATAACGGGCTGCCTAGATTTGAGGTGACCAGTTATTTCTGCCGGATGTATTCTTATTAATAACTGCAGCTCAGGGCGCCGACTAAAATACTCAATGGATTTAATAATCCAAGAAATCATATTTGGGAATGCGTTTGCAGGATAGTGCAACTGCGCATCCCAAGCAACATTGGTTAACAAACCAATAATTGGCTTTGATTCTGAAAGTCCTAGTTCGGAAATGATTTTAACTCTGTCACTGTTGGCGGTCGTATTAAATTTAATCCAATCATTATCCCCGCCTGCTCGACTAGAAATATATGAGGTTATTTGCCCCCTTAGTTCCGGTGTTAATGTTATGTTATTCCACGTAGACACCGGCTCCGTCATCATTGTGTGGTGATATGTGTCTCCATGACTAAACACAAAACACTTTTTCTTGTAAGCAGTATTCCAATTTACGACACGCACTCCTAGTTTTCGCGATACTTCACCAATAATTCCCTGTGGGACATAAATTCCATGATTAAAGAAGACGCAGTCAAAACCCTCCTGCTTTAACAATTTTTCAGTTGCAATTGCCACCAAAACTGAAGAACGGAAATATCGTCGGAGCACTGCAATACCGTTAGGCTCCTCTTCAATAGTTGCTCTCGCAAAAAATCGACATGCACCGGCCAACGCATGCTCACCCACCGCAATTCCATCAACATGCAGATTTTTTATATCTGTTGATTCAATATTCGCCGCCAATTCTTCAGCACGGAGCATATCGGATGCTGTAATATAGTCTGAAAATTTGTGAATATGCAGCTTCTGTGATTTATATATTTTTTCGCCAGATTTAAAACAATTTTTACATACACTAGGAGGAATGCCATTGACTGCAAACGAATGCGAATCGGGATACTTTGTCGAGTCGCACAATTGACAAGCTGGAATTCCATCACAAAGTAATATGTGGACTTGTGCACCCCTTGTAACAAGGGAGGCAGATATCAAGCTCTCTAACAACGGCATTGATAACTCGCCACCAAAGCTAGTTGCAGTTAATATCTTTTTTTTCCTCTGCGGTCTCTCTAACAACTTTTTCCAGTAAAAGCTATCCTTGGCGACTATATCTGCCCAACCCAAGTCACCGAACTTGGCCATTCTATATCGCCTGCCCAAATTTCTAAGCTTTGTACTTTTTTTAAGTATTGCAGTGAGTTTCTTTTTAAAATTATTCAACATGTGAAATGTCCGGCTTTTATCAAGGTACTTGCTTGCGGTAAATATATAATTTACCACTACTGTCCGGTCGATTTCATAACAGAATCAGTTGGTTGCCGAGCGGGTGATTTTCTTCGTTCGGTAATGCATTGGCAACCAGTTGATCCAACGTGATTTTCTCGAAAATATTGGTTTCGATGAGATGCAGAAAAATCTGTGGGGAAACGGGTAAGCGATGATGCTTGATGGCGATCAGTACCAGAAGATAAGCGCAGACGGCGATCCAGATTTGCGCCTTGACGGCGTTGATCGAATTGCCGAAGAAGTGCTTGACCGCCAGATTCTGCTTGAGCCACTTGAAGAACAGTTCGATCTGCCAGCGGTTTTTGTAGATGGCGGCGATCGTGAGTGCTGGCGGCTCGAACAAGTTGGTCAGAAATACCAGATGCTTGCCGGTCTCGGGATCGCGAAACGATACGCGACGCAAACGCTCGGGATATCCCGCCTTCGATTTCGGCGTGGACAAGAGAATGGTCTGATCGGCACGCAATCCCGTACTGACCTCCACGGAGCGGGAGGCAATCCAGGTGGCGCGCAGGTTGTCCTTGGCGCGAATGACGAAGCCGACCTTTTGTCGGTGCAGAGCAAACAGCCTGGCGAAATCCAGATAGCCCCGGTCGACGACCAGAATCGATCCCGGTGGCAGACTGATCTCGTCGAGCAGCCGGACGTCGTGCACCTTGCCAGTGGTAATGCTGATGAATACGGGTATTGCGCCCCGCAGGTCGATGATGACGTGCGCTTTTACGGCCGCTTTGGTTTGCCGGAAGTGAGCCCATGGAAACAAAGACAGGCAAAGGTCGATCGTCGTCGAGTCCATGGCAAAGACCGGCCCCTTCAGCCCAAGGCCAATGTCCTCGTCGCCATAAAGCGCCAAAGCGAGCACGATGAGGCGTTGCCCCAGTGCTTCGAACAAATGGTAATCGCGCCGCTCGGCGGCATCGGCCAGCGTCGAGCGCGAAACCGGACTGCGAATCCCGATGTGATAGAGCTTCGACCGTTGCGCATTCATACAGGCAACCAGATCGCGCAATCCCGAGCGGCGGGTCAGTTGGGCGTAGGCCAGGCAGATGAAATGGCTCCACGCCGAGAACGACGAAACGCCCTTGTTCGACTGATGCACATCGACCAGATGCTCGAAGTGACTGAACGGCACGAACTCCAGCAACTGCGCAAAAACCGTCCTGCCATGATTCATGATCCTGCCTCGTCTGCCAGCAAATCTGGCGACGATACGACAGACCGACACGCCGCGATTTCAAATCGTCGGAATCGCCTATCGGCTGGAAACCCTTGTCAGGAGAGACTTTGCACATGTTGAACATTCAAACTACCGGACTTCAGTGATAATTTACTGAAAATGTTCTTTATTGCCATTTATTCACTGCTTATAATTAAGCAGCCTGCCTGCTAAAATCTTCCATTCGTAAATTATTTCAGACTTGAGTGCTATATCGATAAGTGCGAGTACCGATACATATAGGACGAGATATACCACAGCAAGAATGATGAGGTCGCCAAAAGTCTCAACTCCACTAATATCAAAAATTAATCCAAAACAAGAGATTATTGCGAAAGATATTAATGGCGCCAAAATTATTTGCAAAAATGAAATCGATTTAATGTTAAGCTCTCTAAGGATTATTAACATTGACGGCGCTAGAGTCAAAATGGTAGGCACCAAAATTGCTATAATTGCACCGATTGCGCCCCATGTCTGTACTGAATAAAATATCATCGCGATAACAATTAATAACCTAATAAGGCTATACTTTGCTATGGTTTTAGTCAAATTAAGTGCCTTCATTATTTCGGCTTGAGATCCAATTGACTGGATTGCGCCAATAAGCGCCAGTAAAGAGATTATTGTTCCAATTCCAGCCCATTCATTATTAAAAAATATTTTAGCGAACGGTTGCGACAAGCCAATTATTGCCCCAAAAATAAAAAAAGAAGAACTCAATATTATTTTTTGGCTGCGTAGGTAGGCATTCGCCAGTCTTTTATTATCCCCTATAATTTTTGAAAATGCAGGGAATGCAACAGTTGAGACTAATGTCGCGAATTCACTTCCGATTGCTTGAGAAAATCTTCCGGCTACATGGTAAATTCCTAATGACTGAACGCCAAGATAATGTCCGATTACCCATGATGGTAAGTTGTTTGAAAAATACTTCAACCCCTGTGAAGCCAAAATCCACTTTCCAAAATCAAACATATGAGCAAAGCTCGATCTAGAAAATCGCATGGATGGTCTGTATTTACAAATAACGTACGACATCACCAGTTGAGCGATTGACTGAACTACTAGGCCTAACAATAGTGACCATGCACCATAACCCTGCATTGCCAACAGCAGCGAAATGCATAAGTTAGCCAGCGCTCCAGAGAGATAAAATAATATCTCCTGCTTCATGCGTAGCTCTTTTTGTATCAGGATCATTGCAGGATTATTTAGCCCTATAATTAGAGGCAACAATCCGATGCTTGCTATTAATTCCCACGAGTCAACTGAATTCATTAACCAACTAATTGGCTTAGATAAAGCGAAGACAAGTACTGCAAGTAACACTCCTCTTCCAATGTTCACCACAAACAATGTGTCAAGGTCGATGTCATCAACGTTTTTCCGCTGAATCAATGCATGGCCAAAACCCAAGAAAGTCATAGCCTCAATGAAGGCGTAAGCTATCATCGCAATGGCAAACAAGCCAAAGTCTGCCGGTGTCAATATCTTTGCCAGGATTAGCAGTTGGAGGATTGCAAGACCTCGCACCGATATTTGCCGAACAGCAACCCACACGCCTGCATGGCCGACATGCGTATGCAGGTCTGTCACCTTAGCGTTCCCCACTGCCCTGTGCCTCGATGCTAGTAATCATCCGTGCCGTGAATGACTCCCAAGTGTAAGGCTCGAGAACTCTACGGCGTGAATTGGGCGTCATGGAGTTGTCGCGAGCAGCAATAGCTTGACACGTTGCCTTGGCTATAGCTATCGGCTCGGCTGGTACTGACCAAAGACATTTAAGTTTACGGTCGAGATCGGGCAAGTCCATTTCATTACCCCATACAACATTCGCCCCCATCGCGAGTGCCTCTAGTGGGGCGATATCAAAATCTGCTAGATCGAGGTGAAGGAATGCATCGCAATCAGATAGATAATCCCACAATATCTCTTCTGGTACATATCCGATAAAATTAACCTTGCTATTTAAGCCGAGTTCCTTGACAAGAAGCACTAATTTATCGCGCTCAGGGCCCGTTCCACCAATAACTAGACGTGACTTGGGTTCTTGTAATTGCACCTTAGCAAATGCGCGTATGGCAAGATCTACACGCTTATTTTCAGCAAGACGGCCGACAGAAAGAATGATTTTTTCGTCTGTAACCCCCAAATCCTTTCGCAGGCTACGCTGTGGGACATAATCAAAAATTCTGGCAGGAAATGCCCCCTGAAGGACTATTGAGTCCCTTCCATAGAGCAATTTGTTTTCCCAACGGTTGCGCTCAGATAATACATACAATACTTTAGACGCTCTCACTGCACGATATTTTAAATATGCACTAATCTCGCGGAAGATCTTTCTAGTTATACTGCTTCGAGGCGCAACCGGAGGTACTACATCCTGATAGCTTTGAAGGCTCTGTCTTACTTTGTTAAAGTTCTTTCGAAATACAAGGCCATACTTAAGTGACTCTTTATCAGGCGTGAAGGCAAACATTGATCCAAAAACGTGAGTTACGTATTTGATGTCCGTAAATAGTGTGGCTAGATAGACATCCACAACATGGCCCCATGTACCACTTGTAATCACATAGTCTAGCTTGTTTTTCTTCAATTGTTGCCTTAACCATATCAATCGTTTTATCCGACCGATAATGCCACGTAATATGCCGTCGCTTAGCGATAGCCTCTCATTCTTGGTAATAGGCGCAAGACAATCATACCGGCTATCAAATGTAGCCTTGCTGTCGTACGAGTAGGTAATATAAGTCGCTTGATATCCCAGATCTCGTAAGCTGCGAACTACTTCTAGACTAAGTCGCTCGCCACCTCCGCTCTGATTCAACGCAACATTAAACCATGCAAATGACTTCATCTATAGTTTCTTAATTATCAAGATTATTGAATCGGTATTTTTGGCCAAGAAAATACCATATCCATACTCGGCCAGCTTTCTTAAAGCAAGCCTTCTCAATTCCACGAACAGAAGAGACATTCGAAATTCTGCAATTTATAAAAGCTCGCTTTGCACCAATGCTCTTAAGGTATTCGCATGCAAGCGTAAGTGCTGATGGATAGAGACCACGGCCGCGATATGGATGATATGTATTGCATGGTCCGATAAATGCATCACTTACATCCCCAATACCACCTGCTATGAAAATTGAGTCATATACCGCTCGTGCGTAGTCAGAAGCGAGCCAGGTAGTATGAGCAAGTGATTTCTCCTTAAACAAACAAAGCAAACATGCGCCTGCTTCTAATCCAGCCTCAATATTCTCATTTTCTGGATACAGTAAAAAATCAAAACCTGCGCTGATTGCCGCATAATATTGTTCTACACTTGTAATAAAATAATGCGAATACTCTTCAGGTAGCCTGATACCGCTGTTCTTATCCAATTCAAGTGCAAATATCTGGTAGCGTCGCAGAAGTATTATCGGGCGCAGCGACCTAGGGATTAAGTCTTTAAGTAATCGTCTAAGCACAGTGTATTTTCTATTGAGTTAAGCAAGAACCCTTTTAAGTTTGGCAACCACTTGATCTTGCATCTCTCGAGTCAAATTCAGCCCTGTAGGTATATAAAATCCTTGACGAGATATTCTTTCTGTTACGGGATAGGACTCCCCTTCAAACATCCCTTGAGATATGAAGATGGGTTGTTCATGCATCCCGAGGAAATAGGGCCGCGTTTCGATGCCTTCATCGCGCATTTTCTTGGCAAACGATTCGGCGGTTTCACCTGTGGATTCATCCAAAATGAGGCCGAACATCCAATAAACATTTTTTGCCCATTCTCGCTCTACGGGCAACTGAATTCCGGAAACCCCCTTTAACTTATTCAAATAATATTGACCGATCTCGATCTTTCGCTGAACCAGTTGTTCAATGTTCTCGACTTGGGCTAAGCCGATCGCGGCCTGCATGTTGGTCAGCCGATAATTGAATCCAAGTTCGCGGTGTACGAAGCGACGGCCAGGTTCGAAACACAGATTGCGCAGTTTTCGTGCGCGATCTGCGTAGGCGTCGTCATTCGTCAAAAGCATGCCGCCTTCACCGGTTGTGATGATCTTGTTGGCGAAGAAGCTAAAACAACTGATATCGCCCATGCCACCGCACTTGCGGCCCTTGTATTCGCCCCCGTGCACTTGGGCTGCGTCTTCTATAATTTTCAAACCGTAACGGTTTGCTAATTCGATCACTGGGTCCATATCGACGGGGTGTCCATACATATGGACGGGCATTATGGCGCGGGTGCGTGGTGTGATCTTGGTTTCGATTTGTGTAACGTCCATACACCATGTATCAGGGTCGCAATCGACCAAGACAGGTTTCAACCCGTTATAGGTGATGGCCTGGATGCAGGAAATGATCGTGAACGACGGCATGATGACTTCGTCGCCGGGTTCAAGCTGCAAACAGCCGACAGCGATTTGCAATGCAGCGGTACCATTGCTGACGGCAATGCCGTGGCGCATTCCGCAATAACTGGCCCATTGTTGCTCGAACTTTTCGATATAAGCTCCAGCGGATGAAATCCAGCCGGTTTGCAGGCAATCCAAAACGTACTTGGTTTCGTTTTCGCCAAGTACCGGTTCATTTACTAGAATCATCGATAAACCTCTCTTTATCCAGTTCGCCTAGGTAAGGGCCTTGTTTGATTTCCATCAGCACGGTGTCTTCCAGCATGTCGAAGCCATGACCGCCCTCGAAAAGCAGGATCACATCGCCTTGATCAAGTATCACGTCCCCTTTGCGGACTTTGTCATTGCTGTAGAAGATCGTTCGCATACGCCCTTTGCGGACATACAAGACCTCTGGGGTGCCGCGAATATGGCGCTCTGCGGGCTTGTGAATATGTGGCGTAATCGATTTTCCTGCACCGTAAACGATGTATCCCAATTGAAGAACATCTTGATCGGTAGTCAGGAATTGGGTTTTTTCGGGTTGGAAATTGGCGCGGACGATGAGTGCGACTTGCACGCCGTCGATGACTATCGGTTCGATCATGATTGCTTCGCCAGACCGGAACGGATGGCCTCGATAAGGTGAGCGACATCGAAACCATGTGATTCGAGGATTTCCGGATTAGTACCGCACGCCGGAATCTGCTCCAGTGCAAGCCGGTGAAGAGTCGATGCCTGAATTCCGCTCGCCAACATGGCATCAGCAATGCGGTCACCCTGGCCTCCTATTCTGTAGTGGTTGTCAATGGCGAACCAGTGCTTGATGGTGCCCAGTTCACTGGCCAGCCAAACTGCGTCAACTTGGTTCAACCATGGCAGGTTGATCACCTTGGTGGTGATTCTGTGTTCGGCTTCGAGTGTCTGAGCGGCCAGAACAGCTGCGGAGAGCATGACCGGTCCGTATGCGATGATGGCAACATCCTTGCCCTCGGTTAGTGAAACGCCTTTTCCGAGGTCGGGTTTGTAATCTGCAGGCAGCGAGTAGGGTAGCACCCAAGGAAGGCTGACCAGTCGCAGGTAGCTACTGCTGGTGCTCGTGTTGATTGCCCAGTCCAGCAACGCCCCAACTTCCGCCTCGCAACTGGGTTCCATCAATACCAAGCCGGGCATGGCGGCGAGTGCAGAAATGTCGCGTACCGCTTGGTGGGAGTGGCCTGGACCGCCGGGCACGACGCCAGCAAGCGATCCTACGTAGATGATCTTTTTCTGTTCGGTGGCGTTGGTGTAGATCTGCTCGTTAGGGCGCGAGGAGAGGAAACAGGCGAAGGAATGCACGACAGGGAGCAAGCCCTGCAAGGCCATGCCACCAGCTTGCGAGACCATGTCCTGCTCTGCGATGCCGCATTCGACAAAGCGATCTGGAAATTCTTTCTGGAATGGAATCAGGCCGGTATCGAGAATCAGGTCGGCATCCAGGGCAACAATCCTGGGGTTCTTGCGGGCCTGTTCGATCAGCGCATTTGAGTAAGCCTGAATCAGTCGTTGCGGGTTTTCGGGTTGTACGGCTGCCGGGCGGGTAACCGTTTCCAACTCCAGAGCATCGGCACTGGCTGCAGCCAGCAGTTGGTTTGCGGTTTCGATGAGTTCTTGTGCGGCTTTGACGTAGGCGTCGTCTGTTGGGGCGCCGCTGTGGAATTTGTAGAACTCGACATCGGAATCAATGGAGGTGTGTTCCATGAAAGAGACACCCTTGCCCTTGATGGTGTCGGCGATGATGACTTTGGGTTTGTCGGTGATGGCTTTGCAGGCTGCCAGCGTTTGCGAAAAGACGGCCAGATTGTTGCCATCACAACGGCTGACATGCCACCCGAAGGCGGCAAGTTTGGCTTCAAGGTCACCCAGATCACTAACTTTGGCAACCAGCGTGTCGGACTGCAATTTGTTGTGGTCGATGATGACAATCAGTTCATGCAGTTTGTTATTGGCGGCCGAGATCAGTGATTCCCAGAACTGGCCTTCTTGAAGTTCGCCATCGCCCGTCAACACATAGATATTGCCTTGGCGCTTTAACAGTCGGTTGGCAAAGATCATGCCCTTGGCTTTGGATACCCCCATGCCGAGGGAACCGGTGTTGGTAGCGACATTGGGAGTCGAGACATCGGGATGGCCGGGCAATCCATTGAGACGACGCAACTTGTGAATGAGATCGAAATCAAGTTTGCCGAGACCAATCCAAGTATTGTAAAGACCTGGTGCATCGTGTCCTTTGGATGAGAAGAAGATGTCACGTGGGGCGGTGCTGTCGTGCTCAGCCGGTGTACGCAGTTCGCTGAGTTGTAGCCAGGACATGATGTCCATGCTGCTGAAACTGCTACCGATGTGACCAGAACCGGCACGGGCGATCATGTAGAGGGTGTTGATGCGACAAAGGGCAGCGAAGAGTGCGGTTTTGTCTACCGCGCCAACCGTCAGCGAACGGATGCGCTCGAACTCCTTGTAAGGTACGTAATACAGTGTGCCGCTAACGGCAACTCCAACTTGATCACCCACGATGGGCTCCTTTTATTCGGTAATGTGGAAGGGGGTATGGCTAATGGCAGGCAAGCCTGCTTGACCATTTGCCAGATAGTGCTCTGCCAGCAACCAGTCTTCGGGTTCGTTGATATCGAAGCCTTCTAGCCCCTGGCTGATGAATGGAATGATGGCTTCGCCGGCAATGGTGTTTTGTTCGAGTGCGATGCGAGACCAGGCGATTTCAAGACTGGCATCCTGGGCGTAGATTTCTGGCAGTGCGGCATATTGACTGCTGTGCCAGGGGGTGCTATTCAGCGTGAAAGGCATCACCGGTAACATACGCTTGCCACGCACCACCCACATCTTGCCGGGGTGTTGTTTGCACTTCTCAATGGCACGTAGGGAGTCGGCCTTCGGGTCTTCACTGAAGGACTGCCAAGCTCGCTGAATAGTCGATGGCAGTCGGAAGGGGCTGGTGGGGCGCAGGATGCTGAAGACTTCATATTCACGCCCTTGTGCCTTGAGTTGCTGCAACATCCAGACCACCCATTCGATATCCGGGGATTTGTCGCCGGAGATTTCTGAAGAGCGCAGGAACGGCACCTCCGCACCATAGTGGCGTGCTACGTCGGCGTAATGCTGGCTGTCCGTTGCGCAGATTACGGCATCGAAAACACCGCTATCAATAGCGGCACGAACCGAATAAGCCAGCATGGGGTGGCCCGCCAGCGGCTTGATGTTCTTGTTGGGGACACGCTTGGAGCCCGAACGGGCTGGTATGAAGGCAACGGCTTTGGGTTTCATGGTGTCAGATCAGATTGCCACGTGTCAGGAAAGAGATGTTCTTGAGTTCTGAATAGACATCCAGTGCTTCCACGCCGGGCTCGCGTGTACCGTTACCCGATGCACCAAAGCCCCCGAAGGGCATGTGCGGCTCGCTACCGAATGTGCCCAGATTGATGTTGGCAACACCCGCCTTGACGCGCTGGGCAAACCACATGGCTCGGTCCACATTGCGAGTATGGATGGCGGCGGTTAGGCCGTATTCCGAGGCATTGGCCATGTTGAGCGCTTCTGTCAAGTTTTCTGCCGGATGTAAGGTGACCACTGGACCAAAGACTTCCTTGCAGCTCAATTCTGCCGTCGGTTGCAGTCCTTCGATGACGGTGGGCTGGATGTAATAACCCTTTGCAAGTTCAGTATTTGAGGGAGCGGATCCGCCACAAAGGATGCGTCCGCCTTCAGCCTTGGCGGTCTCGATCGCAGCCAGGATGTTTTGCTGCTGGCGTTTGTTAACCACGGGCCCCAAGTCGCACCCGGCGCTGACGCCGAGCTTCAGACTCTGAGCTTTGGCAACCAGCTTGTCGCGGAAGCTTTCGTAAACATTTTTGAAAACGATGATTCGACTGCCTGCTGCACAGCGCTGCCCCGCATTGCTGAAAGCAGAGAGGGATGCCCAATGGACAGCCTGGTCAAGATCGGCATCATCGCAAACGATGAAGGGGTTTTTACCACCAAGTTCCAGCGACACCCGTGCGAGCCGACGACCGCCGACTTCTGCAATCCAGCGGCCAACGCCTGTTGAGCCGGTAAAGCTGATTACAGCAATGCGTGGGTCTTCTACTAGAGCTGCGCCAGCGGGCTGGCCACGCCCTTGAATGACATTGAAGACACCATCCGGGAGGCCAGCCTCTTTGGTAATTTTGGCGAACAGATTGGCGATGCGTGGGGAGTCTTCGGCCGCCTTCATCACAACGGTGTTGCCGCAGATTAGTGCGGGGAAACTCTTCCAAGCGATGTTGGCGATGGGTGTGTTGGCGGGAACGATGAGTCCGGCGACGCCACGCGGTTGACGAACAGTGTGAGTGTATGTGTTCGCCGTGCCGGACGTGAGCGAGCGACCGTAGAGCCGCATGCCTTCACCCGCCCAGTATTCCGCTTGCAGGATGGCTCCTCCGACTTCCCCTTTGGCGTCCTGGGGGGGTTTGCCGGTTTCTTCGGCGATGCAGTCAGCCAACTCATCGGCATGGCGCTTCATCGCGGCAACGATGTCACCAAGGATTTGCCCTCGGCGGACTGGGGTCAGGTCGGCCCAGGCGGGAAATGCTTTGCTTGCGACGGAAACGGCGTCCTGCACTTCTACGGCAGTTGAATCGGCAACCAGGCAAAGCACTTCGCCGGTGTGTGGGTTGAACTTCTCGATCCAGGCCGCAGATACGGGTTGCGTTTCCTGGCCATTGATCCAGTTTGGAATGCGTGGGAGTGTGCTCATGGTCAGATTGCCGTCCATCCACCATCGACGACCAAGTTGTGGCCAGTCATATAGCGCGAGGCTTCGCTGGCAAGGAAAAGAATGGAGCCGTTGTATTCGTCCGCATTGGCCATGCGACCGACGGGAATCCGACCACAGTAAACATCCAGGAAGGCTTGCTCTTGATTATTGAATACACCGGCGATAGTGAGTGAGTTGACGCGAATATTCTGCTTGGACCAGTACACCGCGAGGTAGCGCGTCAGGTTGAGAATGCCGGATTTCGACGCCGAGTAGGCAACAGGTTTGTAGAAGACTTCACCTCGCTTGCGGCGGTATTCGTAGAGGTTCTGGTCGGGCGAAACGACACCGTAAATCGAGGCGACATTGATGATGGAGCCTTTTTGGGCCTTGGCCATGGCGGCACCAAAGACCTGGCAGCAGAGATAGACGCCCTTGAGATTGACATCGACCACTTTGTCCCAGGAAGACTCGGGGTAATCTTCGAAGGGACCGTTTTCTTCTGGCGGTGCAGAAGGGGGGGAGTCAATGGCGGCATTGTTGATCAAGACGGTGGGGGTGCCTGATTCTGACTCGGCTTGTGCCAAGGCATTCTGCAGACTGGCTTTATTCGTCACGTCGGCGGCGATATAGCGGTAGTTGCCGGGATATGCTGCCGCCAATGCCTCGCTTCTCCCCGTCGGGCCAATATCCAAGCCAATAACCTTCGCGCCGCGCGCCAAAAAAGCCTTGGCGTATTCCGCACCTAATTGCCCGGAAACACCAGTGATCAACACGCATTCCTGGCTGACATCAAACAATGAATCGGTCATGACTTAATTTCCGTTTGTGCCAGCATTTCTGGCGTTGTAAACAAGATCACAAATCTCTCTAACCGCGCCCAATCCGCCGGGCCTTTGCGTGCGATACAGAACATAGGGATAAATCTCCGGATAGGCATCCGCCACGGCAACCGGCAAGCCAACCGACTTGAACGCTGGGATATCGTTAATGTCGTTGCCCACAAACATGGTTTGTTCAGGCGGTATATCCAATTCAGAGCAGGTTGCAAGGATTGCGGCTGCCTTGTCTTCGATGCCTTGCTTGCAGGCGAGCTTCAGCTTTTGTGCGCGTGCAGAAACAACTGGATTGGCTTCCGTCGAAATGATGAATGCCTGAACACCCACGCTTCGTAACCGAGACAGACCCAGGCCATCGCTACGCCAGCAGCGCACCGACTCGACCCCCTCTTGCGTTACATAGACCGTGTTATCCGTAAAGACACCATCGAAATCAAAGGCAATCAGGCGAACAGCGGAGAGTAGGTCAATCGTTAGCATGTTGGCCGCTTTGACAATCAACCGGCAAGATCGGTGTAGTGAATTGCTTCACCTTTAGCAATATCCCGCTTCGCGACGCTGCCGATCACTTGATTTGACTCTCGCACAGGGATGTATTGCGTATTGAAAATTCGCCCTGACAAGTGGTCAAGGGTTATCTCTTCGCCAGCCTTGATATCTACATAAGCGACAAGAGACTTGCCCAGTTTCTTGAATACTTTTTCGTTGCCCAGATCATCTGCGGGTTTGGGGGGGAGCATGTGACGAACACGCCTGATATCACGCACGAATTTTCTGAAACCCTCCGGTTCAAGAGCAAAGCTGTGATCTGTTCCTTTCGATGCGCGGTTCAGCGTCACATGTTTTTCGAAAACTCGTGCCCCTTTTAAATAAGCGACCGGACCGGAAAGAATGCCATTGAAATGATCCGAGGATCCGATCGTGCATTGAGGGAATTCCCTGATCAGCACTTCGATATTATCCAGGCCCAATCGGTGGTATTCGCAAGGGTACTCTGAGACACAGTGCAGAATGGCCACTTCATCATGATGACTGAGCAGCACCTCGACACTGGATCGAATCTGATCAATTTTTCCACCTCCTACACTCATCACGACCGGTTTGCCGAGCGCGGCAATACGGTGGATTAATGGTAGATTACCCAGATCGAACGAGGCAATTTTTAAGATGTCGACATCAATAGACTTAAGCAACTCCAGGCTGGGTTCATCAAAGGGTGTCGACATAAACTTGACACCATGCTTGATGCAGTCTTCCTTGAGGATTGGCAACCATTCCGCCTTAAGTTCCAATTTTTCCCTATGTTCGCCATACGTATCGGCGAAGGCGTTCTCGCTAGTATAAGGCGCCTCGTAGGCATCTTGCGAAAAGAGATACTTATTGTTTCGCGTCTGGAACTTGACCGCATCGGCACCTTCGAAAGCAAAGATTCGGATGTATTCGCGTGCGAGGTCCAAGTCGCCGTTGTGGTTTTGGCCTACCTCTGCAATCACAAAGGGTTCTTCGCCGATTTTTTCACGTTTAAACATACATTTCCCAGTTGTTGAAATTAAACTTTTTTATTCACATGAGATTAAAAAAATTTTTACTACTCATGGTAATTCATGGCCTTGTACCCGTGATGCTTAATCAGCTCATCCCGCTCAGCTGATTTAAGATCTTCGCGCACCATTTCGGAGACGAGTTCTTCAAAGGTTGTATTTGGGGACCAGCCGAGTTTGGCTTTGGCCTTAGCCGGGTCACCGAGTAGAGTTTCGACTTCGGTCGGACGGAAGTAGCGAGAGTCGACGGCAACGATAAGCTTTTCGCCATCCTGAGTTACCCAGTAGCCTCTCTCGTCGATTCCCTTGCCATCCCAGCGTATTTCTATGCCAAGCTCTACAGCCGCTGCATTGACGAAGTCGCGTACGCTATATTGCACACCGGTAGCGATAACAAAATCTTCTGGCTGCGCTTGCTGAAGCATCAGCCACTGCATTTCGACATAGTCCCTTGCGTGACCCCAGTCTCGCTTTGCATCCAAATTGCCTAAATACAAGGTATCTTGTAGGCCAAGTTTAATTCGGGCCAGTGCGCGGGTGATTTTGCGAGTAACGAATGTCTCGCCTCGAATGGGGCTTTCATGATTGAACAGAATGCCGTTGCAAGCATAGATGCCATAGGCCTCGCGATAATTAACGGTAATCCAGTATGCGTAGAGCTTGGCCACAGCGTAGGGGCTGCGCGGATAGAAAGGAGTGGTTTCTTTTTGAGGAATTTCCTGCACAAGGCCATAGAGTTCACTTGTGCTTGCTTGGTAAAAACGGGCTTTCTTCTCTAGACCAAGAATGCGGATAGCTTCGAGAATACGTAGAGCCCCCAGTGCGTCGGAGTTAGCGGTGTATTCAGGCTCCTCGAAACTAACTGCAACGTGGCTTTGGGCGGCAAGGTTATATACCTCGTCAGGTTGAGTCTGCTGGATGATGCGGATCAGGCTGGAACTATCGGTGAGGTCGCCGTGGTGTAAGAAGAAGCGAACATCCTTCTCATGACGATCGCGGTAGAGGTGGTCTATGCGATCGGTGTTGAACAAGCTGGTGCGGCGCTTGATGCCGTGAACGATGTAGCCCTTG
>Ga0172371_10004973_pt1 | contig 19830 bp, 11 predicted proteins | sample Lak12m_FD_114543 | JGI IMG/M metagenome (GOLD analysis project Ga0172371, IMG submission 114543) | Freshwater microbial communities from Kabuno Bay, South-Kivu, Congo - kab_022012_12m | ecosystem: Environmental > Aquatic > Freshwater > Lake | place: Democratic Republic of the Congo: South-Kivu... | reverse complement strand
GGGTGGGGGGGCGGGGGGGGGGGGGGGGGGGGGGGGGGGGGGGGGGGGGGGGGGTCTGGCGCTCTTACGCCCGCCAGCCCGATCAGTCGGATCAGTCGGATCAGTCGGATCAGTCGGATCGGGCACGGGCACGGGCACGGAATGGAGACGGCGATGACGAGGCGCGTCGGGATTGCGGTGCTGGGGTGGGTGTGTCTGGCGGCGTGGACGGCCGAGACGGTCGGGGTCCGTCCGTATGAACTGGACTGGGCCGGTCGCCTCCGCGACGAGAACCCGGCCCTGGTGGACTTCGAGGACCTGAGCGGCTGGACCGTGCAGACGAAGAACGCCGAGGCCAGCTTCGGCCGCAGCCGCGCGCAGCAGATCTGGGGTGAGGGGGTCGGCGAGCTGGTCTACCGGACTGCCGGTCCCGGGCCCGAGGTCCGCATTCGGCCCCCGGATCCGATCGCCATCAGTGGCTCTTTCGACGCGGTGAGTTGCTGGATCTACGGCAACAACTGGGGCTATACCACGGACCCGACGACGCCCCAGGTGAGCGTCTCGGCGCTGTTTCTCGACAACGGCGGCCAGGAGTTCCGGGTCCATCTCACCACCGTGAACTGGGAGGAGTGGTTTCTCTGCCGGCGCCGGCTGTCTGCCGAGGAGATGGCCGTGGCCAAGGCCGGCGGCGTGCGCTTTGCAGGGCTCCTCATCACCAACGGCCGCAACAAGGACGACCGACGGCTGTACTTCGACAGCCTCTGCGTGTTCACGGAGCAACTCCCGGCGCTGACCTTCGAGCCGCGGCCTGAACGGGGTATCCCGATGTTCCCCGGGCAGTCGGTCGGCACGAACACGGGTCCCGGCAAGCTGCCCTTCCCGACGCGTCCGGAGACCATCCTGCCGGGGAACCTGGTCGAGGATGCCAAGAGCGCCGTGGTGGCGTCGGGCGGCGGGGGATTCGGGTTTCTCTACGAGGGCAGCGACGGCAAGCTTACCTACCGGCTGGAGCCCAAGACGGGGACGTTCTCGGACCTGACCGCCACGTGGCTTGGACGGGGTGAGGCGTTCCAGCCCTGCGCTGAGGGCGGTGTCTTCCTGGCGAGCCCCAAGGGCCCCACGGCGCCGGGGAAGGCGGAGCACGTGGGGACAGAGCTCGTCGGCGACACGGTGGTCTCCCGTTGGCGCCTGAGTGCGGGAGAGGTCACGGCCGAGGTGACCTACACCTACCGGCTGTGGGGCAAGTCGCTGGTGATCGACGTGGTCGCCCCGGGCGGCGGCGTGGCCGAGGTCCGGTATGGCCGCGCCCGGGGGTTGGGGAACCCGCGGCTGGTCACCAACCCGTTCTATCCGGCCCAGGGCGGCCGCCCGGCGGTGGTTGTCGCCGGTCCTCCCGAGGCGCCCCTGTTCGTCACGGGCAACACCGACTGGTATCTGTCGAGTGCTGCGGAGCCCTGGGCCAGCAATGCCGTCGACGACCAGGGCGTGCTCTACAATGGCGGGACCCGGTACATCGCCAAGACCGATGGTCGGCGCAACGACTGCTACGAGCGCCTCTTCCTGACCGTCTCGCCACGCTACGAGGAGGTCCTTCCGGTGATCCCGAACCCGGTCTCGCCATGGAAGCACGTGACCGGCACCCGCCTCTGGCGCGCCCATGGCGCCGGCAACCGCGAGAACGATGCCCGGCACTGGCGCGAGTGCCAGCGCTGGGGCATGACCCAGGTCATCGTCACCGACCACGAGACCGGCTGGCGCGACGGCGGCGAGAGCTTCACCTTCCGCACCCGCCCCGCGCCCGGGAAGGGCGGCGACGAGGGCCAGTCCAAGTACGCCCGGATCATGCAGGACGAACTCGGGTTCGTCTACGGCCCCTACAATAACTACACTGATTTTGCACCCGTCAACGAATTTTGGACGCCGGACCTCATCGGCCGCACTCCTGATAACCAGCTCCAGACCGCCTGGATGCGCTGCTACGCGCCGAAGCCGGCTCGGGCCGTCGAGTACTGCGCCCGGCTGGCGCCCATCATCCAGGAGAAGTTCCACTTCAGCACCGCCTACTGCGACGTGCACACGGCCGTGGCCCCCTGGCACCGCGTAGACTACGACGCGCGCGTACCGGGGGCCGGCTCCTTTTCGGCCGTGTTCTACCTCTACGGCGAGATCATGCTGCACCAGAAGAAGGCCTGGAATGGGCCGGTCTACTCCGAGGGTAACCACCACTCGTTCTACAGCGGGCTGACCGACGGCAACTACGGCCAGGACCAGGCCTACCGGCCCGCGGAGAACCCCTGGCTGGTGGACTTCGACCTGCGCCGTATGCACGACCTGTGCTGCAACTTCGGCATGGGCAACCCTGAGATGTTCTACGCCAACGAGGTCCCCGACGTCAGCACCAAGGCCCTGCAGGATGCCTGGATCGACCGCTTCCTGGCCGCCACGGTCGCCTTTGGCCACCCCGGGTTCCTCGCCTACGAGGGTGGCTTCCATAACGCCTTGCGCAGCTATTACATGCTGCAGCAGCTCCACAGCCGGTACTGCCTGGCCAGCGCCACCGAGATCCGCTACGCCGACGCCACCGGGAAGCTCCTGGATACCTCTTTGGCTGTGGCCTCGGGGGCCTACCGGCGTTCCCAGGTGGTCACCCGCTACAGCGATGGGACCGTCACGGTGGCCAATGGACACCCGGCCGAGCGCCTGCGCGCCGACGTCTTTGGCCGCGCCATCGACCTGCCGCCCAATGGCTATGCCGGCTGGACGGCGGACGGTGCCATCGAGGTGCTGGCCGGGGACGCCCGGGGCAGTCGCGGCGACTATGCGGTGACCCCTGCCTATCTCTACGTCGATGGCCGGGGCCGCATGCTGCGCTTCGCCCGTGCCGCGGGCGACGGCATCGGCATCTGTCGCGTCCTGCCCGAGGGCGGCTACGAGGTGCTACTCTACAAGGATGCCGACTGCGGCTTTGCCATCGAGGCCACCGCGGCCGTAGCCCTGGACCGCGAGCGCCGCGAGGTCGGCCCGGCCCAACTCCGGACCGCCCGGGGGCTGACCTACGTGGTGCCCGTGCCAGGCGCCTTCAGCTACCGCCTGAACGCCGGCAAGGCGCCCGCCAGCACGCGCTTGACCTGTGACCGCGACGAGGTCATCCCAGGCGAGACCGTGACCATCCGCGGCGCGCAGGAACACGCCTGGCAGGTCCCTGCCGATGCCCGGCCCGGCCAGCGTCTCTGGCAGCCGTTCGAGAACGCCTGGATCGACTTCACGGTGGTGCCCATGACGGACGCGAGCGTGAGACTGGAGGGCCAGGACCTGGTCGTCGATCTGCGCAGCAACCTGGCGGCGCCGGCGGTGGTTACGGTGACGGCCGCCGGCAGGCAGGCGACCGGACAGACCGAACCCGGCCAGTTGCGTACCGTGCACCTCGACCTCGGCGTGCCCGAGCGCGAGGATGCCTCCCTGCTGACCGTCAGTATCCGGGCCGGCGACCTGGTCCAGGAGGTGGTGCGGGGGCTGTGTGTCGCCTCGGCGCCGGCGTCGCTGGTGGCCTTGCCCGAACGCTTCACTGCCGGCATGTGCCTGCGTGGCCAGGCCGAGACGACCGACTTCGGCACGACCTCTGCTTACGCCCGGCGTCAGCAGTCCACCTGCGGGGACGTGACCAAGACGACCATCTCCATGCATCCCCCGTGGATGGGAGGTACGGGCTATGCCTTTGCCCGCTACGCGGGGGTGACGCTGCCGGCCGCCCCGCCGGGGGCCTTCCGGGCCGTGGTCGGCAAGGGCGATGGCAGCGACCTCGGTGATGGCATTCTCTACCGGGTGGTGGTGCACGCCGCCGGCGGGAAGGCCACGGTGGCCGCCGAGCAGACGGTGACGCAGCATGGGTGGTTCCCCATCGAGGCCGACCTGGGCCCGTGGGCCGGGCAGGCCATCGAGATCCAGCTTGTCTCGGACGTGGGTCCCGCCGACAACTCCTCGGGAGACTGGGCCTGCTGGGCTGACCTGCGCATCGAGACCGCCGCTTCGGTACTGGTCAGGACCCTCGACGAGGACGCCGAGAAGTACCGCCGCGAGCCGGGGCCATACCCGCTGGCGGGCCTTACGCCGGAAGTCCTGCGCGGGGCTCGGGTAGGCTGGCTGCGCTACGATGGCATGGGCCTGGAGGGCGACTCGCCAACCTACGGTACCATCGCCGTGCTCAACGGCGTTACCCTTGGCCCGATGGCCCGCGCCGGCGGCGCCGAGGGGGCCGGCGTCTGGTCTGAGACGGTGGGCGTCGCCCTGACCCCCGAGGCCATTGCCAGCCTCGGGGTGCGCAACGTTTTCGCCCTGCAGAACCCCCGCCAGGACTGCTTCAAGGTCCGGCGTTTCTGGCTCGACCTGGAGTTGGCCGACGGCCGGCCCTGTTCGTCGCAGATCGCCGTTGCCGTCTACACGCAACCGCCGACCTGGGCCTATGCCGAGGGGACCCTTGTGCCGCAGGGCCAGGCGATCACCGTTGACCTCTGGTTCACCCCCTGATGGAAGGAGCCTCCTGAGCATGCTTACTGCCGCGATGGTAAAGGCGCACGCGCTGAGCAGCGGCGCGGACCTGGTGGGGATCGCCTCCATGGACCGGTTCGGCGAGCTGCCGGCCCAGGTCAACCCCAGGTCCATCTTCCCTGATGCCAAGTCCATGGTGGTGTTGGGCTTCCGCCTCTTTCGCGGGGTCTTCCGCGGAATCCAGGAGCAGACCTTCTACACCGCCTACAACCTGATGGGATATGCCGGGACCAAGTGGGTATTCCAGCCCATTGCCCTGTGGAAGTTCGTCAAGCAGCTCGAGGACGCCGGGTACGAGGCGGTACCCATCCCCGACAACTTCCCCTGGAGCAACATCGACCGGATGCAGGCCGACGAGCAGGGCCAGGGCTTCATCGACGTGAACCCGTCCCAGTACGGCAGGACGGACGGCACCTGGAGCCGCCCGGTGGCCCCGGGTCGGGCTGCCCCGGACGTCTTCTTCCAGCTCCGCCTGGCGGCCTACGCCGCGGGCCTCGGCGAGATCGGCTACAGCGGCATGCTCCTGACCCCCGAATTCGGCCCGCGGCAGATGTTCGCCGCCGTCATCACCGACGCCGAGCTGGAGCCCGACCCGCTGTACGAAGGCAGGCTCTGCGACCGGTGCATGGCCTGTGTCCGTGAGTGCCCCGGCTGTGCCATCAGCGACGGCGAGACGACTCGCCTGCGCATTGCCGGGCGCGACCTGGAGTGCGGCAAGTTCGACTTCGATCGGTGCGCGGTCGCCTTCCATGGGGGCGGCGAGCGCGCCGCCAACCCCTGGATCGTCACCGAGAAGGACCGCGAGGGCTTCAACCAGCAACCCTACACCAAGTCCAGGAGCTACAAGATCGGCCCCGTCCTCTGGAGCGGCCGCGGCCTCGATGGCATGCGCGGCTGCCAGATGGCCTGCATGGCCCACCTCGAGGAGCAGGGCAAGCTCAGGAATGTGTTCAAACGCCCGTTCCGCGCCGTGCCGGCATCCCCCTCCGCCTGACCCGCCTCCGGAACGCACGTGAACCAGGACCAACCAGGAGGTGTGGTATGCTGACTGCCGAGAGGGTCAAACGGGCCGCTCGAGAGGCCGGCGCGGATATCGTCGGCATCGGTTCCACGGACCGTTTCGAGGGTGCGCCAAAGCAGATGGATCCGCGCTTCATGCTGCCCAGCGCACGCAGCGTCATCGCCATGGGCTTCCGTCACGCCAGAGGCTGCTTCCGCGGCATCGAGGAGGGTACCTTCTTCACTGCCTACAGCGCCATGGGGTACTCGTCCATCAACTACATCTACCAGCCCTACGTCCTGCACCAGGTGGGCCGTCTGATCGAGGACGAGGGCTACGACGTACTGCCGATTCCCAACAACTTCCCGTGGAACAACATCAATGTCAGTGGCACGCAGTCGCCCGAGGCCACGGTCCAGCCCAACCTGGCCAAGAGCCGGCCGCAGAGCCCCGACAAGCCGGCACCGGACGCGTTCATCCAGTTGCGCCTGGCCTGCTTTGTTGCGGGGCTGGGCGAGATCGGCTTCTCGAAGATGCTGTTGACGCCGGAGTTCGGCCCGCGCCAGCGGGTGGCGGTGATGCTGACGGACGCCGAGCTGGAGCCCGATCCGGTGATGGAGCCGGGGACCCTCTGCGACCGCTGCATGGCCTGCGTCCGCGCCTGCACGGGGGGTTGCTTTTCCACCGAGCGGACAGTCAAGGTGACGGTGGCCGGCAAGCCGCTCGAGTGGTCCGACATCGACATGCGCAAGTGCGCCACCTGCTTCTGCGGCGGCTCGGCGGAGAGCAACCCCTTCGCCACGACCGAACGGGACCGTAGCGAGTTCGGCAAGGACGTGGGCACCGCCCAGGAGCACAAACTGCGGCCGGTGTACTTCTACTCGCGGGCCCTGGAGGGGGCCTCGGGGTGCATCCGGGCCTGTATGATGCACCTGGAGCAGACGGGCCGCATCAAGAGCCAGTTCCACCACCGTTTCCGTCAGCGTCCCCAGTGGCGGATGAACCTGGAGCAGGTGTCGCCGGAGGCCGCTCCCGGACCGTTGTAGCTGCGCTGCATAGACGCCAGCCCCGCCCGTCTGGGCCGAGGGCCGGGCTGCGCCGGCAACGGCTGGAGGGCAGGTTCTCCGCAACCCGCCGCGCGGACACGGAGTCCCGCGCCTCTACACCACGGCGAGGGCTGGACGGTCCGGTGCGCGACCTCGCCGGCGGGGGTCTGCACTCAGGCCAGCAGTTGCGTCAGCGGGGTGTAGGGCAGGCCCAGGGCCCGTGCGACGCTCTCGTAGACGCAGTGTCCGCGGTAGGTGTTGAGTCCCCGGGCCAGGGCAGACACCTGGCGGACCGCCTCGACCAGGCCGAGATCGGCAAGCTTCAGGCCGTAGGGGAGGGTGCTGCTGGTCAGTGCCCGGGTGGAGGTCAGGGCCACGGCTCCCGGCATGTTGGTGACGCAGTAGTGGACGATGCCCTGCTCGACGTAGACAGGGTCATCGTGGGTCGTCGGTCGGCTGGTCTCCAGGCAGCCCCCCTGGTCGATGGCGACATCCACCACCACCGCGCCGGGCTTCATCAGGCCAAGTTGAGCGCGGCTCACCAGGCGCGGGGCCTTGGCGCCGTGCACGAGGACTGCTCCCACCAGCAGATCGCACTCCCGCAGGGCCAACTCCAGGTTGGCGCGCGTGCTGTACAGGGTGCTGATCCTGCCGCCGAAGACATCGTCCAGGTACGCCAGGCGCTGGGCGTCGACATCCAGCACGATGACCTCTGCGCCCATGCCGACGGCCACCTTGCAGGCGTTGAGGCCCACGACGCCGCCGCCGAGGATCACGACCTTGCCGCGCTCGATGCCAGGCACGCCTCCCAAGAGGATGCCGCGCCCGCCGAAACGCTTTTCCAGGTACTTGGCGCCCTCCTGCACCGCCAGCCGACCAGCCACCTGGCTCATGGGGGTCAGGCAGGGGAGTTGCCCGGCGCCCGTTTCGATGGTCTCATAGGCGACACCGCTCACCTGCGCGCGCAGAAGGGCCGCGGTGACCTCCCGCTCGGCCGCCAGGTGCAGGTAGGTGAACAATACCAGCCCAGGCCGCAGCAGGCCGAACTCGGCGGCCTGCGGTTCCTTCACCTTCACCACCATCTCCGCGGGTCCCCAGACCTCTGCAGGGGTCGTCACCAGGGCCGCTCCCGCGGCCTCGTAGTCGCGGTCGGGAAATCCTGCGGCCTCCCCTGCACCCTTCTCGACCAGGACCCGGTGTCCGTGCGCCGCGTAGGCCTGGGCGCAGGCTGGGGTCAGGCCGACGCGGTACTCATGCTGCTTGGTCTCGCGGACGGTCCCCACGACCATGGCATAGCCCTCCGGTACGATCCGCGTCCACGCCGGCCAGACTCCCGGCGCGACGGTGGTGCCCCTGGCGCCTTCGTCTCCGTACTACGGTGCATGGCGGGGGCCGTGGATGCAAGCGCCCTTCGGCTCCGGCCAGTGACCCGGTGCCGTTCCCACAGAAGATGCTCAGTGACCCGGTGCCGTTCCCACAGAAGATGCGGCAGCAGAGCGTGTTGGGGCTCTGCTACCCTCAGCAGATGGCTCTGCAGCGATGCTTCATGGGGGGAAGCGAGGTTCAGGCGGGCTGCGGCGAGGGCCCTGCCGGGGCCGGCGCGGCCGGTTTCTCCCGGTAGAAGTCCATGATGCCCTGCATCACGGCGGTCTTGTGCAGCGGCCAGGCGCAGGTCGGGACGTAGCCTACGCGATCGGCTCTGGGGTCGTAGTAGGCGAAGGCCGTGGGGCAGCGCTCCAGGCGTTGCGTCTCCAGCGTCTCCTTGTCCTCGAAGGGCAGCACGACCAGTTGGAGCAGGCCCTGGATACGGCTATGGCGGCCGAGGACCCGCTTCGAGCGCTGTCCGAGCAGGAAGCCGAGGGGGATCGCCAGGGCGTGGTACAGGCCGACGAGTCCGCGGCCTTTGACGCAGGCACCCAGGCGGGCGTGACGGACGATGACGCGCGCCAGCTTGGCCAGGGCTCGGATGCGGAGCCATTGCCTGCGCCACCCGCTCAGGCTGCCATCGGCCGGCAGCAATGCCCCCAGTTCCCGGTCACCGGCGCAGAGGGCCTGAGCCAGCTCGGAGAAGGAGGTCTTGAGGTAGCGATCAATGGGCAGGAACCGCTCCCCGTCGGAGACCAGCAGGTAGAGACTCTCGCAGTTGGGGTGTGCCCCCAGGAAGGGCATCGGCTTCACCCCCAGCAGCGCCATGGAGACTCTGAGCTGGCCCAAGGCACCCGCCGGGACGAACGAGAGGAGTCTTCCGTTCGGGAACGCCGCGGCCACGATCTGCTCGACGTCCTCGATCGAGGTCCGTGGGGGCTCCACGGCAAAGCGGTTCTTGTCCCAGGTGTGGGCCAGGGGCATGAAGTAGATGGCCCGGACGACGTGGCGGTTCTCGTGGGCCAGGCCCAGCATCCCCGGTATCCCGCCGTCATTGAAGCCGCGCGCAACCAGGCTCATGAGGGTGACCTTGGCGTGGCCATGGTCGCTGATGTTCGCCAGAGCCTGGAGCTTCTTGCCCAGCATTGCCTCGGAGCCGCGGAGTTCCCTGTAGACGGCCGGGTCCGCGCCGTCATAGGCCATCAGGATCGTGGCCCTGGTGGCCAGCAGCCGTCGGCAGTACTCGGGGTCAGCGAGCTTGATGCCGTTGGTGACCACACGGACGGGGAGGCCGAAGGACTTGGCGCAGGCGATGATCTCGAAGAGGTCCTCCCGCACCGTCGGCTCGCCACCGAAGAGCTGTACCGACGGACGCTGCGGGAAGCCTCCCATCCCATCTCTCGGAAGATCCTCTCGAAGTAAGAGAGGGGCGGCTCGAACTGGAACCCCATCGAGGGGGTGTTGTTGATGCAGATAGGACAGTTCAGGTTGCAGCGTGAGGTGACATCCACGAAAACCAGGTTGGGTCGGATCCGATGGTCGCAGTCGAGGCAGTCCAGCCGGCAGTCGCGGCACTCGAAACCGGAGTCGAACTGGCGCTTGGCCTCGAACCGGGCGGCGTCCGCCGAGATCAGGGTCTCCGTGCCACCACACGTGGGGCACTCCTTGACCAGATACACTTGGCCTGACCGCGTCTCATGGTGCGCGGGGACCAGTCTCTTGCAGCGGTTGCACAGGGCGCGGTTCATCCCATCTCCATGCTGCTTACGCAGTCAAGCCCAAACCACACTCTAAGGTCCCTGCAACCTAGCCCCATCGCCAGATCGAGCAAATAGGTCCTTGGTCCTGCCCCCGGTCACTCCGGGCCGGGGGCGGAGAGCCGGTGCCGTTCCCGCAGAACGGGCTCCAGTACAGCCAGTTCACAGCCTTCCCACGGGGGCTCAGGGCCCCCGCAATCAGACGGATGTTCCCTCCGCTTCATGACGGAAGTACCTCACCTGCACGGCGAAGCCGCAAGTCTCCCGTTTATCGGAGCTTCCCTCACTGGCAGACGACGGCCAGTGAAGGGAGGTCCGTCAGAGAGGCGACATGCTGGACAGCCGGCATCCCTACCGCCCCTATGAGGGTGCGCCAACTCGGGGTGGCAGCCCATGGCGTGATTCCATCCCAGTGGCAGGCTCCCGCCTCGTGTGGTCAGAACACTCGTCCGAGGGTGCTGAGAGCCCTGGGGCAGGCCCGTAGGAAACAGAGGATGCAGGGACTCTACAGCGCAGGCGTAGGGCGCCCCGTTGGCCGCTCGTCATGCGGGGTGCAGCGACGCAGGATGAGGAGGTACCCCAGCATCGCCAGATTCATTACCACGGCGTAGATGACTGCGGGCACGGCGAAGCGTGGGTCGTTGAGGAGAAAGGGGCTCACGCCGATGGCAATAGCCTGGGCGGCGTTCTGCAGGCCCACCTCGATGACGACCGCCCGCCGCTCTGCCGGCTGGAGGCGCGCCAGGCGAGCGGCCAGGGCGCCCAAGGCCATCCCCGCGAGGACCAATGCCACCGTGGCCAGCCCCAGGTCGGCCGCGCGCCCGCCGAGGGTCCGGCGCTGGTCCCAGGCAAAGACCAGGATCATCAGCATCAGGAGGGGTAACGACACGCGTTTGAGGCCCCGGTAAAGCCCCCCGGCCCTGGCCGGACTGGCCCCCCGCAAGGCCATGCCCAGGAGCATGGGGAGCAGCACGGTGACCGCATACTGCGCCATCAGCTTGCCGGCCGGGAGCTGGATGGCGACCGCTGTATCCAGGTGGTGCCCAAGGGCCCAACCGACGGCCAGCGGGATGGTGACCAGTGACAGCACGCTGCTGAAGGCGGTCATGGTCACCGCCAGCGCGACGTCGCCGCGGGCGAGCATGGTGAAGGTATTGGAGGTGGCGCCGCTCGGGCAGCAGGCGATCAGGACCAGCCCGACGGCCTCGACCGGCGGCAACTGCAGCAGGGAGGCGATGGCGGCTGCCAGGCAGGGCAATCCCAGCACCTGGCAGCCCAGGCCGACGCCGATGGCGCGCGGCCGCCGCACCAGTCGCAGGAAGTCTGCCGGAGCCAGGCCGAGTCCCAGGCAGAACATCAGCAGAACCAACGTCGGCAGAACCATCAGCAGGACGGCCATGGACCTCTCCTCGGACGCACGCCGGGGCTGCGGGACCGCAACCCAAGCCTCAGGCAGCCCCGGGCTCCGACGCACCAAGACACCAAGCCAGCGCAAAAACAACGGCGGCAACCAGGTTCAGCATGACCGTGGCCGCCAGGAAGGCGTTGAAACGCCGGCTGATGGGCGCGCGCAGCAGCAGCCGGGCCAGCAGGGCTCCGGGGAGGACCATCGCCAGCAGGATCAGCACCTCCGGGCGGCCGGAGAGGGCCGCCAGGAGCGGGGCAGGAGTGCTGGCGGCCACCAGGAGAGCGGCGGTCTCTCTCCGGGCAAACCGTTCCCCCCAGCGTACGGCGAGGGTACGCTTGCCAGCCTTGGCATCGGTGCCGATGTCCCGTAGGTTGTTGACCGCGAGCGTGGTGGCCGCGTAGGCACCCGGCATGGTCCCGGCCAGCACCACGTACGGCGGGACGGTGCCGGTGAGGGCATAGTGGGTGCCCGCACAGGCCACCGGCCCAAAGAAGACGAACGCAAAGGCCTCGCCCAGCCCAAGGTGCGACAGGGGGTATGGTCCGGCAGTGTAGAGCACGGCACAGAGGACGCAGACCGCCCCCAGTAGCAGCAACCCCGGCCCCGCGTGCCAGGCGCAGTAGAGACCCGCCAAGGACCCTAGGGCCAGGCAGGCCACCACGCCGGCCTTGACGTGCCCCGGCGGCAGGAGTCCGGCCTGTGTGACCCGCAGCGGGCCGAGGCGCTCGGCGGTGTCCACCTTCGACAGGCAGTCGCCGTAGTCGTTGGCCAGGTTGCTGGCGATCTGCAGGCAAACGGCCGTCAGCAGACAACACACGGCCGCCAGGGCATCGATGGGGCCTGCCTTCCAGGCGGTTGCCAGGCCGACGATGACCGGTGCCGTGCCGGCCCCGAGGGTCTTGGGGCGGACGGCCAGCAACCAGGCCTGGTAGCGCGAAGTCCCGGCCGCCGCTGCGCCGCTGCCCCGGTTTCCGGACGTTCCGTCTGGGATCATACCTTGCATCCGTCACTGGCGGTTCGTTCCGTTCCGTGGGGCCCTGGCACCGCTGCCGACCCGCACCGGTGACCAGTCGCTCGTCGGGCCCGCCGGCGTCGGCTCAGAAACGCTGGAACGTCCAGCCCTTAGGCCGGTCGTTCTCGTAAGGCATGTACCCGTGGAAAGGCCGCGGATCGGCATCGAACACCAGCGGCAGGAAAAGCCGATCCCCTTCCCACATGGGCAACTCCATCACCCGGGACAACTCCACCCAGCTCAGCGGTCCTTCCTCGCTGCGTTCCCGGGGCGTGCCGGTGAAGGCCGTGATCAGGAAGACGGCTGCGAACCAGTCCTGGCCGGCCGGTCCGAAGCCGGTCCAGTTGAGGGTGCCGCGCAGGTGCATGCGCGCGACCTCGATGCCGGCTTCCTCACGGATCTCGCGGACCATGCACGAGGCCAGGTCTTCGCCCGGCTCCATGCGGCCGCCCAGACCGTTGTACTTGCCGAACTGCTCGTCGCTGCTCCGCCCCACCCGATGGGTCAGGAGGACCCGCGTCCGATCGGGCGAGAGGACATAGCCTAGCGTACTCAGTATCGGGCAATAGGGCATGGTTCCAACCAGTGCAGTCGACGGTCTGTCTTGGCGTGTGGGTACTATGCACCCGGGAATGGCACCGTGCACGGGAGGCCCAAAGGGCGGCGTCTTGCGGAGAAGCCGCCCTCCAGGCGTTCCCGGCCGGCCGGAACTCAGCCTAGACGTACAGCGGTTGCGTCATCAGGCGCAGCCCGTCCCAGCCGGTTCCGGGCCTTGTCCGCGTGCGGTGGCGGGCTTATACTCCGGCTGTTTTCCAGGCCCGTGGACGGCGGCCGGGGCCCAGCCTGTCGGCCTGCCATCGTGGTCGCACGGCGGGCCCTGGCATGGAGCACTGGCGATGGGTCACCCGAGAGCGCACAGCCGCGGGAGGCGGGCATGGATTGCAGGGCTGTCCTCCTGGGCTCTGGGGGTTGCGGCCGTGTGGGGCCAGGCACTACCGGTTCGGAACCTGCTGGTGAACCCCGGCTTTGAGGATGGGACCACGGGGTGGCGGCCGGACCCCGGGCACCAGCGCCTGGCCGAAGCCGGGGTGGCGCATTCGGGGGCGGCCTGCGTGTCCGGGGAGGTTACCGAGCCGCAGCGGGCGCTTCAGCTCAAGCAGACAGTGCGGGTCAGGGCTGGTTGTTTGTACGAGTTCGAGATCTGGGCCCGGGCGACGAACCGTACGAAGCTCGTGCTGTGGGTGGTCCCGCCGGGCCAGACCGAGCGCGTGATGGTCGAGGCCTGGGAGAACGTTCCGGCTCGCTGGACGCGGTACTCGGCGCCGGTCTCGGTGGCGGCCGACGGCGACCTGGAGTTGAACGTGATCGCGCCATCCTCGCACGCGGCGCCGGCAGGTCGGATGTGGGTTGACGACGTCGCGCTCATCGAGACCGCCATGCCGCCGACGTGGTCGGTGTCCGGGTCGGTGGGCTTCAACGACGAGCCGGCCCTGGCCGTGGCTGCCGATGGCAGCGCCTACGTGGCCTGGGTCAGCTTCCGCGACGGCTTCGACACCCTCCAGATGGCCCGCCTCAGCCGCACGGACGGCGGCGAGTGGCGGGCTGCGGGACCGTGGCAGATCGTGGGCGGGAAGGGGGTCTATGTGCTCCATCCCCAAGTCGTTGCGGCCAGCGCGGGGGTCACGCTGTTGTGGAGCCAGGAGATCCGCGAGACCGACTGGGAGATCCGGGCGGCCGCCTGCACGCCGGGGGGACCGGCTGAGCCCGTTGCCCTGAGCCGGTTGCCGGGGATCGACATCCGGCCGGCGGCGGTCTGGTCGGGCGGGGCCCTGCACTTGGTCTGGGAAGCCAACCCAGGCAGCGTCCGCCGGGTCTACTACGCCCGCTGGGACGGGCAGGCCGTGTCGTCGCCGGAGCCGCTGAGCGCCGCGGGCGGGTCGAACTACGAGCCCTCCATCACGGCGGCGGCCGATGGTCGCATCCTGGTGGCCTGGCATGCGTTCCGCGAGCACAACTACGACCTCTACGGGCGCGCCCGACAGGCGGATGGGACCTGGGGCCCGGAGCTCCGCCTGACGCGCAACCCGGGCATTGATCGGCACGCGGGACTGTTGGCACGAGGGACGGAGTTCTGGCTGACCTACGAGCGCGCTGAAGCCAAGGGCTACCGCACGGGCGCCACGACCCGGCGTTCCACCGTGGTCGGCCAACTCCTGCCCGATGGCCGCGTCCTGGCTGCCAAGGGACTGGCGGCGTCCTGCCTCGGCCAGCCCAGCGAGGGCGCCGTGGCCGCCGCCGATGCCGCGGGACGGGTGTGGGTGGCATACCTGCAGCCGCAGGGCCAACGCAGCGGCTGGCAGTGCTTCCTCACGGGCTATGCCCAGGACCCGTGGACCCCACCCCAGCGCCTGGTGCCCAGGATCGGCATGGACCGCAGGCCTGGTTTTGCCATCGCCGGTGACCGGGCCCTGGTGGCGTGCCAGGTGCAGCCGCCGTTCCGGCAGTTCAAGAGCGTCGAGGATGCCTCTTCGGCCCAGAGCGAGGTCGTGCTGGTAGAGGCCGACCTGGGGGCGCCGCCGGCCACCGGGACGCTGGCCACGGAGCCCTTGGTGGAGCCGGAGGCGCCGTTCGAGGCGGCCGCCCTGCGCCAGGCCTATGGCGATGATCGCCGCGAGGTGCCCTCCATCGACTACCGTGGCGAGCGTTACCTGCTGCTGTACGGCGACTTGCACGAACACACCGACGTCTCCCAGTGCAACCGTCATGGGAACCAGTCCCTGGACGAGAGCTACCAGCACATGCGCGACGTCGTGGGCCTGGACTTCGCTGCCGCGACCGACCATGGCTACAACCTCACCCCGTACCTCTGGAACTACACCGCAAAGATGGTCCGCACGCACTACGACCCGGGCCGCTTCATCACCTTCCTGGGGGAGGAGTGGACCTCGTCCTTCGAGGAGTACAGCGAGAAGTACCCCTATGGGTTCCACGGACACCGCAACCTGATCCTTGCGGACCCGTACTTCGCGGTCTGGTGGAACGAGATGAACCGGCAGACTCCGGCGGAGGTCTGGCGCGACCTGCGGGAACGGGGGGCCAACTTCGTGCATATCCCCCACCAGGTGGCGGACACCGGCAACGTGCCCTGCAACTGGGAGTTCACCGACGAGACCGCCCAGCCGGTGGCGGAGATCTTCCAGGTGCGCGGTTCGTACGAGTGCAAGGGCGGTCCCCGGGAAGCCCCGCGGTCGACCCCGGCGGGCTGGTTTCTGCAGGATGCCTGGGCCCGCGGCACGGTCATCGGCGTCATTGCCAGCCCCGACCATGGCGGCGGCCTGGGCAAGGCTTGCGTCTACACGCGGGACCTCACCCGCGAAGCCATCCTCGATGCCGTCCGGGCCCGGCGGTGTTTTGCCACTACCGCGGCGAGGATGCTGCTCGACGTGCGCGTCAACGGGCACCTGATGGGCGAGAAGACCCCGGCCCCCGCGGCCGGGCCGGTGACGGTCGAGGTCACGGCCCGCTGCCCCGGCGACATCGCGCGGGTGGAGGTCTGCCGCAATAACCAGTTCATCTACTCGCGCGACGGGGAGGGCAACGCGGCCACCCTCACCTTCACGGACGCGCAGCCGGTGGCGGGTCGGAGTTACTACTACGTGCGGGTGGTGCAGAAGGACCAGGAGATCGGCTGGAGTAGCCCCGTGTGGCTGGGGTACCCGTGAGGCGAGGAATCCGATGGGAGTCGGTCACCACCATGGCGAGCGTGCGGCAGGCAGCCCCTGGCGTGGGTTGCGCCCGGTTGCCGCCGTGGCCGTGTGCATGCTCCTGTCGGCGACCGGGGTCCTCCGCCAGGTCTGGGGTGTGCCGCTGAATGCCGTGGCGGCACTGGTGGGCGGTCTGCCGATCCTCTGGCGGGCCTTGGGGGAACTGCGGCGCTGGCGGCTCTCGGCGGACCTGGCCGTGTGCATCGCGGCGGGGGCGGCCATCGCCATCGGCCAGCCCTTCGTCGCCGCGGAGGTGATCCTGATCATGCTGATCGGCGGGGTCCTGGAGGACGTCGCCGTCAGCCGGACGCGGAGCGCCCTGGGAGCCCTGGTGAGGTTGCTTCCGCGCGAGGCGACACGGCTGGCGAACGGTCTGCGCGAGCGGGTGCGCGTCGAGGCCCTGAGGGCCGGGGAACGGATCGCCGTGGCACCGGGCGAGAGGATCGCGGTGGACGGCACGGTCTGCGCCGGAACGTCCACGGTCGACCAGAGCGCGCTGACGGGAGAGTCGCTGCCGCTGGAGGTGCACAGCGGCAGCCGGGTGCTGGCCGGAAGCCTCAACGCGGTGGGGCCCCTGGAGGTGGTGGCGGAACGGGTCGGCCCGGATACCGCCTTCCAGCGCATGGTGCACCTGGTGGAGGAGGCGGAACACAGCAAGGCGCCAGCCCAGCGCCTGGCAGACCGCTATGCGTCGTACTTCCTGCCGGTGGTGCTGGCCTGTGCCGGTGGTGTCTACGTCTGGTCCGGGGACCTGGTGCGGGCCGTGGCCGTGCTGGTGGTGGCGTGTCCCTGTGCGCTGGTCCTGGCCACGCCCACGGCCGTGACTGCCGGTATCGGCCGGTTGGCCCGGCGTGGCATCCTGGTCAAGGGCGGGGTGCCGCTGGAGGCCCTGGGCCGGAGTCGGGTGCTGTTGCTCGACAAGACCGGGACCCTGACCCTGGCGCGGTTGAGGGTCTCGGACGTGCTGCCGGTTGAGGATGGCACGGCCGCGGAGTTGCTTGCGGGGGCCGCGGCCCTCGAGCAGGTCAGTGAGCACCCCGTGGCCAAGGCCATCGTCGAGGCGGCGCCCGCGCGCGACCGGGGGTTGCCGGTCCCTGATGGAGTCGAGGTGCTGCCGGGACAGGGCATTCGTGGTCGCGTCGCGGGCCGGGCGGTGAGTGTCGGCTCCGCCGAGTTCATGGCGGTCCAGGGCGTGGTGATGCCGGCTTCGTATGCCGCCCGGGCCGCCGCGCTGCAAGACGATGGCCGAGTGGTGGTGGCGGTATCCTTCGCTGGCCGGTTTGCCGGGCTGGTTGCCGCGGCGGATGAGGTGCGGCCCGAGGCCCGTGTGGCAGTGGAGCGGTTGCAGCGTCTCTATGACGGCCGGCTCTGCGTCCTGACCGGCGACGCCGCGGCTGCGGCCCGGCGCCTGGCGGACCCCCTGGGCATCCGCGACGTGCGCAGCCGGCTCCTGCCCGAGGACAAGACGAAGGCGGTGCAGGAGTTCCGCCAGGGCGGCGTGGTCGTCGCCATGGTCGGCGATGGGGTCAACGACGCGGCGGCGCTGGCGGTGGCCGATGTCGGTATCGCGGTCACGGACGTGGGCACCGACGTAGCCCAGGATGCCGCGGGAGTCATCCTGCACGGCCAGCGCCACCTGGAGCAACTGGCAGAGGCGGTCGCCTTCTCGCGCCGGGTCCTGCGGACGGTCCGACAGAACCTGTTCTGGTTCGCGGGCGTGCTCAATGTGCTGGCGGTCGCCGCGGCGGGGTCTGGCCTGGTGGGACCGGTGGCGGCCGCGGCCCTGCACCAGGTGAGCTCCCTATTGGTGGTCGGCAACTCGCTGCGGTTACTGTGGAGCGGGCCCGAGATGGCGTCGTGGGGCGCCGGCGTCGCGGCGCGCAGTGGGGTGCTGATGTGCCGTTACGCCCGGCCTGGGCTGGCCGGGCTCATGGCGGCATATGTCCTGGGAGGGTTCTATGCCGTGCCGCCAGGCCAGGTGGGCGTGGTGCGTTGGTGCGGCCGGCCTGCGGCGCCGGCGTTGCCGGGGCTCCACTACCGGCTGCTCTGGCCGGTGTCGCGCCTGGACCGGGTACGGTTGGACGCCGTGGAGCGGATCGAGATCGGGTTCCGTACCAACCCCTCGGCCGGTACCGTCCCGGCTTCGTATGAGTGGAACATCCAGCATCGCGACGGCCGCTATGTCAGCGTGCCGGAGGAGTCCCTCATGACCTGCGGCGACCAGCGTTTCCTGGACGTCAACGTGGTGGTGCACGTGCAGCCCTCGGACCCCCTTGAGTATCTGTACGGAGCGGCGGACCGGCATGCCCTGCTTCAGGCCCTGGCGCAGGCAGCGGTAGGGGAGGTCCTCGCCCGGCGTGAGGTCGTGGGCGTGTTGACCTCGGAGCGGTCGGAGATCGAGGCGGACATCGGTGCGACCATGGCCCGGGGGCTGTCGGGGCTAGGGCTGGGGGTGGCGGTTACTGCCGTGCACCTGCAGGACGTCCATCCGCCACTGGAGGTCGTGAGTGCCTACCGGCGCGTGGTGGATGCCCTGGAGGAGAAGGCCTCGGTGGTGAACCGGGCGCAGGCGTATGCCTTCGGGCAGTTGCCCCTGGCGCGTGGCGAGGCGGCCGTGGTGCGCTCCGGCGCCGAGGCCTACCGGGCGGATGCCGTGGCCAGCGCCGCGGGGGGTGCGGCGGTCTTCTCTGCTCAGGCCGAGGCCCACGGCCGCGACACCGCCCAGCGGGACGTGGTGGACTTCCGCCTTTACGTCGAGGCCATGGAGGCCGTGCTGCAGGGACGCCGGCTGGTGGTGGCCGATCCGGCGCTCCCCGGACCGGTGGGCCTGACGCTCCTGCCCCCCGCTGCCCTGGCCTCGCCGCGCACCGACGCCGTGCTGCAGGACTCGGCCCAAGGGACCTCGGTGGCCCCCGCCGCCGAACCGGAGAGAAGGGCTGCCCCATGAACAGGGCCGTCGCGATCCGTCGCCTCACGATCCTGGCCGTTGCCGGGCTCTGCCTGGTGGCTGCCTGGCGCGGCCTGGTCGCCGTTGACCAGACCCAGTCCGTTCTCGTGACGCAGTTCGGGCGCCACGTCGCCACCTGGCGGGAGGCCGGGCTGCATGCCCTGTGGCCGTGGCAGTCGGCCCAGCGCTTCGACCGCCGCCTGCAGCTCTACAATCCGCGGCCGTCCGAGTTCCTCACGCGCGACCCGAAGAACGTGCTCCTGGACGTCTTCGTCTGTTGGCGGATCACGGACCCGCTGCGCTTTCTGCAGCGGCTGACGGACCTGCCCGGCGCCGAGATCCGCCTGCACGACGTGGTCTGGAGCGAGCTCTCCGCAGAGATCGGCCGGCGGCCCCTCACCGAACTGGTCTCCGAGAAGCCGGACGAGGCCGCCGGCCAGGCCATCATGGAAAGCGTCCTATCCCGTTGCCGGTCACGTCTTGGCACGGACTGCGGGGTCGAGCTCACCGACGTCCGCCTCAAGCGCGTGAGCCTGCCGGCGCAGAACCGCCAGAGCGTTTTCGACCGCATGCGGACCGAACGGGAACGCATCGCCCGGCAGTACCGAGCCGAAGGCGAAGAAGAGGCAACGCGCACGCGGGCACAGGCAGACGCCGAGAAGACGCGGATCCTGGCAGAGGCCCGGCGCGACGCTGAGAAGATCCGCGCGGAAGCCGTCCGCGATGCGACCCGGATCTACGCCGAGGCGCACGGCAAAGACCCGGAGTTGTTCCGCTTCCTGCGCTCGCTGGAGATGTACCGGAAGGTCCTGGGTGAGAAGTCGACGCTCGTGCTGTCGGCGGACTCCGAGCTGCTGCGCTATCTGACCGATCCGGCAGGGGGACGGAGAGCCCAGGAGAGCGCACCGTGAGCACCGGGGCGCACCACGAGCATGAGGACGGGCAAGCCCACAGGCATGGGCATGGAGACGCCCACGGGCAGGAGCACGGGGAGCGGCACGGGCAGG
>Ga0172371_10004969_pt1 | contig 19838 bp, 26 predicted proteins | sample Lak12m_FD_114543 | JGI IMG/M metagenome (GOLD analysis project Ga0172371, IMG submission 114543) | Freshwater microbial communities from Kabuno Bay, South-Kivu, Congo - kab_022012_12m | ecosystem: Environmental > Aquatic > Freshwater > Lake | place: Democratic Republic of the Congo: South-Kivu... | reverse complement strand
CGTTCCTGTCCTGGACATCCACGAACTGGCAGGAGGAAAACTGGCTGCTCTTCTCGCACGACGAGCCAGTCGGGACTTGTTCGATGTCCATGCACTGCTGACGGGGAGCGGTCTGGATCCACAGCGTTTGCGTTTGGCTTTTGTCATCTATGGAGCCATAAACCGGAAGGATTGGAGATCCGTCCAGGTATCCGATGTGGATTTCACCGAGAGCGAGCTGAAGAAAGAATTGACGCCCCTGGTGAGAAAAGACGCTCAGGAATTGGAATCCATCACTCGGTGGGCTGAAGGTCTCGTGGAAGAGACCAGGAACGCTCTGGAATCGTTGCTGCCATTCACAGATTCGGAGAAAGATTTCCTGGACAGGCTGCTGGACTATGGTGAAATCAAGCCAGCCTTGCTCACCGGTAACGAAGGACTTGCAGCTCGGATCAGCCAGCATCCCGGTCTTGAATGGAAAGCCCTGAATGTCCGAGAGTTCAAGGGGAGGTAGTCACGAGGAGTAATGCCTATGGCAAAGATATTACATTATTTTCGCATCACGCATACTAAAGAGGATTACTATGGTTCCTCCTTGTTTTCTGCTCATCCGCCTACCCGACCTGAGACACATGCTGAATGGGACATGGTGTGGTCAAAAATCCAAGAAATTATCAGCAATTTCGGTGAAACAAGGACAATCAAGGTCTATCAGGACGGCTTTACCCCGCCGGAGGATGTACACGAAATCTCAACTAACAGCCCGCTCCCGCTGCTGGAAGCAATGGTAGACTGGCTAAGGCAAAGAGATTCCCCCAACTTCCGTATATTGCGGTACCTGTTTTCACACGGCTGCCGTTTTGTACGTACCGAAAACCTTGAGAGTCACCCGCTTCGGATTCCTGAACTTTATGCCAACGAACTAAATCTGCCGGAACGTGACCACTTCATGGCGAAGCAGATCAATTCGACTCTTCATGCAGGTGAAATCGGGATTCTGTTTCTAGGCAAGGATCATAGGCTTGACGGACTCCTCAATTCGGACATCCAAGTTGTAGATTATTTGAAAGAATAAAAGGCTCATCCGTTTGTCGGCTACGAGCTTGTATTCACAGGGACGCTTCCGGATTCGGACCCTTATCTTTGCCTTTTTGAGAGACTTTCTTGAAGGTTGCAGCAGGAGCGGTCTCCTCGTCCGCTCAGCCGGTAGCCGAGACATCTCTATAGACCTGCACCACGAATGCCCGGCGGAAGGGGTTGATGGTAGAGGAGGCTCCTTCAGCCGTCTCCGGCAATGTGTCCCCAAGAAGCCGACTTGCACCGCTCGGAATTCCAGAGACCGTCTCATAGAAGAACAGAATCTCCCGATTCCTTCACAAGTCCTTGACGGTAGTGATAGGAAAACCCGCGAAATTTTTGAATACACCCCCCTGTCCGAACCCGCTCTGTCGAAATGACGAAAAACCATAAAGAAAAGAGATTGCACTGAAGACAATCCTGATATATGTCAACGACACGGAGAAGCTCGCCCAGGGAGGAAGGGACCAAGACAAATTCACGGCAGCCGCCCCATACGCCTAATTGGTTCCTTGTTTGGTTGCGGAGTGCTTGCCCTCGGCTTCGTACGTCATACGTAGGATATTTGCATGGATATGCGAGCAAATACAGCAAAACAGGTGTCTCTATCTCTCTTTGATCTCTCTCAAGCCGTAGAGAATTTTGCACAAATGGGTACTGAAGAACGTGGTGCGGTATTCACGAAGCGCGAGGTGGTAGAGTTTATTTTCGACCTGGCCGGGTACACGGAAGACCAACCTCTGCACCTGTTTCGGCTCCTGGAACCATCTTTCGGTGGCGGGGATTTCCTCCTGCCCGCAGTGGAGCGGCTTCTAGTGGCCTATGAGAGCCATGCTTCCGGGCACTCCCGGATTGTAGAAGACCTTTCCAGAGCGATCCGGGCTGTCGAGGTACACCGTGAGAGCATTAGGAGGACACAGGCTACTCTCCTTGATATTCTCCAGAAGCACGGGGTATCCGGGCGAGAGGCAGCCAAACTCCTTGAAGCTTGGCTCATTGAAGGAGATTTTCTCCTTGTGGATCTGCCCCAGGAGTTCACTCACATCGTGGGAAATCCTCCTTATGTTCGTCAGGAACAAGTCCCAGAAGACCTTATGGCGGAGTATCGAGGGCGTTACACCACGATTTATGACCGAGCAGACTTATATGTTCCCTTCATCGAGCGTTGCCTAAGAAGCCTCGAACCTGGAGGTTCGCTTGGTTTCATTTGTGCCGACCGATGGATGAAGAATAAATACGGGAAACCTCTTCGTGCAATGGTTGCAGGCAATTACCATCTTGCACACTATGTCGATATGGTGGACACTCCTGCATTTCACTCTGAGGTAATAGCTTACCCTGCAATCACAATCATTAGACGAGAAAAGCCAGGCCCCACACGAATTACGCACCAACCACTTGTTGACCAGGAGACACTCACTAAGCTTGCTGAGGCAATGCGTGCCGAAAAGATCCCAGATGGAAGTGGAGTGGTCGAGGTGTCGGGGGTCGTCAAGGACAGTGAGCCTTGGGTTCTTAAATCCTTTGACCAGCTAGCGGTTGTGCGACGCATAGAAGCCGAATTCCCAATCCTAGAGGACGCTGGCTGCAAAGTTGGGATCGGCGTCGCTACGGGGGCCGACAGAGTGTTCATCGGTCCGCTCGAGAACCTGGATGTAGAGCCGAACCGAAAGTTGCCGCTGGTCGGAACCAAGGACATTGAGACTGGGATCGTTGAATGGCGTGGCCTCGGTGTAATCAATCCGTTCCAGGATGATGGCACCCTCGTGGATTTGAAGGATTATCCCAGACTCGCAAGATACCTGGAACGGCACGCCGCAACGATCCGAAGCCGTAATTGTGCCAGGAGAAATCCGAGAGGATGGTATCGGACCATCGACCGGATATACCCAGACCTCACACGTCGGCCCAAGCTCCTCATTCCAGACATTAAGGGCGAAGCGCACATCGTGTATGAGGATGGCAACTTCTACCCTCACCACAATCTGTACTTTGTCACATCCGAGGAATGGGATCTGAAATGCCTTCAAGCGCTCCTTAGGTCTGGCATAGCAAAGCTCTTCGTCTCTATCTACTCAACCCGGATGCGAGGCGGCTATCTACGGTTTCAGGCCCAATACCTGCGACGGATCAGAATTCCGATATGGAGAAATATCCCAGAAGAGTACCGCAAGGCGCTTGTTGATGCCGTTAATGCAGGAGATGTTCAGGCATGTAACCGTGCCGTATTTGACATGTACCGGCTCAGTTCAGATGAGCGAGCCGCGATAGGTAACAAGCATGGGCATTGATTTAGCTGATTACGAAACACAAGCAAGGGAAGCCATCAAAGCCTTTTGGGCAACACGGGAAGATGCCCGGAGGAAACAGATTGAGAATGGTAAGGCAGATCAAGGGGAGCGAGCAGGGGTCACGGCTGGAAAGAATATGGATGGTTTTCTGACTCTCGTACAACGTGTTGTGCGGAAAAATGGCTTAGGACACGCGGAAATTTGCCTGGAAAGACGAGTCCTCACACTTCCTGGCTACTTCCGCCCCACCAAGCTCTGGGATATGCTTGTTATGAATAACGGGATCCTTGTCGCGGCGATAGAGTTCAAGAGTCAGATCGGACCATCGTTCGGAAACAACTTCAACAACCGGACTGAAGAGGCTATCGGAACTGCTGTGGACTTATGGACAGCCTTCCGGGAAAAAGCGTTCGGAGATGACCGCCCACGCCCGTTTGTCGGGTGGTTGATGCTCGTTGAGGACTGCGACGGATCTCGCTCGTCGGTAAGTGATAAGGCTCCTCACTTTCCTGTTTTTCCCGAATTCGAAGGCGCTTCCTACGCCGAGCGGTACAATATTCTGTGTCGGAAGCTCATTCAGGAGCAGCTCTACACTGCAGCCTCAGTTATCGCCTCACCGCGCAGCGCAATTGATACCGGGGATTATGAGGATCTGTCCGAGATTACAAGTCTCAAATCGTTTGTCATCACTCTCGCTGGACATGTAGCGGTGGAAGCCGCTAGATAGAATCGGCGAGACGGACTCAGTGTATCTCGGCACCTCCCATGAAAGGGAGGGGTCTGCTACCGGGAGCGAGACTATCAGAACTTTCCTGAGAAGAACCAAGGGAATTGGGGTGGGGAAGAGTCGGTCGTCCGATTGTGAATCCTCTAATACCGTGGAGACAGGACTTCCGAATGCTCCTTGTGCCTGTTCCAGTTATCCTTGTACAACCTCGCCTGACCCGCAGATCGAACGATCAAGAGATTCTCGGCATTCTTTTCTTCAGCTTTCTTCGAAAAATTGAACGAACCACCGATCACGGTCGTTTCGTCAACGATGATGACCTTGTTGTGGGCGATTGCGTGCGCTGCGTCTATGAAGGTCGGAATGCCGGAATTTGCCATGAATGAAGCTGGCGGAGGAGTAGCTCGCCGTCCTCTGGCTCTTGTCGAGGATGATTTCCACCCTCACGCCTCTCTTGTGAGCCGCCAGAAGAGCCTTTGCAATCGGAGCGGAGGTGAAGGAGTATGCTTGGACAAGGATTTCGGTCTCTGCATTGTTGATCTCGTCAGTGATCGCCTGGGTGCATCCTCCGTTGGGGCTGAAGAAGACTTTGACGGGGACGTTGGTCAGGACGAGATCGGCGGGGTAGCCGGTGGAGACTGCCGCCAGGACTAAGGACAGGAAAAGGGCAGACCGGAACCGATTGACGTTCATGAGAAATGCCTCCCCAAAGAGAGGGGTGCGACTCCTGATACGACCGGACACCTCAGCATCCGGTCAGGGCTAGACACCATCTACAATAATTCCGGCAGGTTGTCCAAGTGACAAAACAAGAGACGCGGTGGATACGATGCCCCCCCGCCTTCCCTAACCATTGTGCCTGCGACGCGTGCCGTCAGTACGCTGTCTTGAAGCCATTTTGGGTCATGTCGCGATTTTGTCAGAGATACGAAGGAGAGGCTGAGACACGAGGAAAAAGAAAGCCGGAAGGTTTGCTCCTCCGGCTTTGGTCCGTCGCTGGAAGACGTCTTCCAGACGGCATTATGTAATCTCGCTGTCTACATAGCAATAAACGCTGCTCGACGTCAACTACATTTGTGCACTGACGACAATTACACTTGTGCATGGTGATGGTTGATACCAGGTCTCATATTGGTGACCTGGCTCCGTTCCTTAACCCTCCTTGGAGACTGTTTCCTTGTGCCCTTGGTTGAGGGCATTGTCGGTCCTGTAGCTGGAACCGGTAAGCTCCAGGATCGTGCAATGGTGGACGATCCTGTCGATGGCAGCGGCGGTCGTCATGGGGTCTTTGAATATCTTGTCCCACTGAGAGAAGACGAGGTTGGAGGTGATGAGCACGCTCCTACGCTCGTACCGCTCCGCCAGGAAGGTGAAGAGCACCTCCATCTCCTCCTGTTGCTGTTGCACGTACCCGATGTCGTCTATTATGACAGCGTCAAAACGGTCCAAGCGGCGCATTTCACGCTCCAAGGCAAGGTCTCTTTTGGCTGCGAGCAATCCCTGGACCAAACGGTATGCCGGCACAAACAATACGGAATGACCCCTTTGCACCAATTCGTGACCGATAGCGGACACGAGGTGAGTCTTGCCTCTGCCCGGCAGACCGAACGCCAGAATATTCTCGGATCGTTCCAGAAAATGGCCTTCGCACAGGGTTGGTAATTGTCGTCGAATCTTGGCCGAGAATCGGGATACATCGAGTGTAGCCAAGGTCTTACCCGATGGGAGATGAGAGGCTTTCAAAAGCCGCTCTATTTTCCCCAGGCGTCGGGCTTCAATCTCCATCTCCACGAGGTGACGCAGATACTGGACGAGGTTCCATCCTTCGCTCTCGGCTTTGTCAGGCACTTCTTGATAGTACCTGGCGCATGATGGGAGATTGACGGACCGCAAGAGCATTACGAGACTGTCCTGGCTCATCATGCCACCTCCTGAGGTGAGTGGAGCAGGGCGTCATAGCAGGACAGGTCGACCGAGGGAGGGGCAATCTTCGGTGGCTCAAGGCTACTGCAGGAATCCACCAGAGCCTTGATCTGTTCCATGCTTGAGAGCTTACCGTCTTCGAGGACAAGCTCAACAGCGGCCTCTACTTCCGATTCAGTGGTTGATGCAGCCAGGTGGAGAATACGAAGATATTCCAGGCTGCCTCTTCGGTCGCCCTGTTTCTTGCACAGAGCGTCGTAAGCCCGCCGAAACGTAAGAGATGGGAAGAGGTCTTCCCGGTATTTGAAAAGCCGGAAAGCACCGGGCTTGCGGACCAGAGACCAGATAACGTGCCGGTAGTTGATACGGTGGCCTCCTCTGCCCAAGAGCCGCTCCACGGTCATCTCATGTTGGCCTGCGTGATAGATCTCGATGCGGTCATCATAGATCCTCACTCTGACCATCTCACCGATGAGGCGAGAAGGGACCGAGTAGGCATTGTGTTTGACGTGTATAGTGCTCCGGGCCGTGACCCTGATGTCAATCTCAGTAAATTCAGGGACCCTATCGGAAGTGACAGGCCTCATCACGGCCAGCTCTTCGGTGAATCTCTTCTTCCTGAGCCGGTTCGCCTTCTCCAGGATCTGGGCTAAGAAGGCCTCATATTCCTCCACGTTCGCAAAATCGCTGGAACCTCTCAGAATGAGATGCTGTTTCAGGCGACGCTTAAGGGCACCATGCAGGGCTTCCACATCTCCGTTCTGGTTCTTTTTCCCCACGGCAATGGTCCGGGGCTCCATTCCCAGATGGTGAATGAATTCCACGTAATCGTCGTTAAAAGCACGCTTGCCGCTGGTAAGGTTGTGGGTGGCTGCGCCGGAATTGTCCGTCTGATGATATTCAGGAACACGCCCCAAGCGAAACACAGCCTCCTGGACGCCTCTTTTCAAGGCAGCCAACGACTCTGACCGGCATACCGTAACCCATTCCCAGTTCGAATACGGCAGCACCACGTGGCAAAGCATGTGAGCAAAAGGCTCAGCGCCTATGGTTGCTCCGAGTTTCGTGGCCCAGGTGAAATCCGTCTGGAACGCTTCGCCCGCACGGTGCTCCTGGGGAAAGAACACATACCGATCAGGCCCCTCACTGGCTCGCCATTGCTTCAGTCTTCGCTGGAACGTTCGGAGATGACCGGGATGATACCGACCCGGATACCTCTCCAGAAGATCCTCGAACAGAGCCTTTGCCTCCAGCTCAGGAGCATCCCTCAGCCTCTGTTCGATCTGGGGCCACTCCTCCTCGAAAGGATCCGGCCGAGTCCTCCATGTTCTCGGACTCTTCAGCTCCGACGGGAGCTTCCCCAGCTTCAGGTACTTGGTGGCTGTAGTGCGGCTCATCCCCGAGCGTACAGCCGCTTGTCCAACATTCCCACTCTTCCTGATCTCCTTCATCAGCTTCCTCACTTGAGCGTCTGTCATCTGCACCGGATACTCCCCTTCCCAAGAGGAAATTCCGGGCATCTCTACCAGACAACTACACCCCGATGGATGCACAAGTGTAATTGTCGCCGATCAAAACGCTCCAGCGAGTCAACGTAGTCTTTCACATTCGCGTTCCGCTCCACAGTTCCGGATGCGCCTGCCCCTTCCGGTGCGCAATTGAATGAAAACCAAGTTCTGATGCGGAAAAAATAGCCCACGCCGCTGCGCCTCTTCACGAAATCCTAATGCCATCCTAATCAAAACCTAACGCGCGCACCTGTATTCATCAAGAAGGCTGAGGAAGGCTTCTTCCAGACGGCATATGTAATCTCAGCCCCGCTGTTCTCTGAAGGAAGCCTCCTCTCCACACGAAAGGAGGTTCCCGTGTCTCGGGGATTCCGCAGCGGCGTGTGGCGCTCCCTCATGAGGATTTTCCTATTCCACTTCAGCAGCAAAGGGAAAGGGCATCTTCTGGGAGACTGGGCATTAACGTTCACCCTTTTCACCTGTCCGGCTACGTGCGACGGAGCATGCTCGCACTGTTTGAGGAGACCCTTCTTGACCGGGCGGATGGATTAGACGACGATGAGCTGGGAGCGGCAAGCAGTTGCGGACTGCACCGGCTCCCAGCTTTGCCCTCGCTTTTCTGTCGTCAAATCTTGATGGAATAAGAATTCAACCTCCTCTGTGTTCGGAATGGTGTTCATCTTGGAGTTCCTGCTATTTCCCACGTATGTCGCCTAACGATTGGGAAAGGTGAGGTTTTGGTGGAATTATTTCTCGTCTTTTCCCCCACGAACGGATCTCCTCTCTGAGTTCCTTCCACGACTGTGTAGGTTGCTTCTTTCTGCTCGGCTTTGAGGGCAACTGAGGAGACTGGGCCGGAGTCCCCGGTGAACGCCGCCCCGTCTTCTCCGGTCGGATGTCGTGAGTCATTCGTCTAATGAATTCGGAAAGTTGTTCCTCCGAGAAACGGACCATCTTGGCAGGGAGCCTTACGCTGCCGATCTTCCCCTCTCTTGCCCATTTCAGAAGGGTCTTTTTGGATACGGATACCTTCAGTTTTGTGGCGGCTTCTTCCGCACTTAGCAGCTCGTTCGTGCCTTGACGCTCTTCGTTCATGGACTCCTCGTCCCGGTCAGCGGCAAGTGCCATGTGCCGGTCAACGAACCTTGTGAAGTTTGCATTCTTTGAAAGGGTTCCAGGAGACGGAGTCATCTAGGTCTTTTGAAATTGCCTTCACCGAGTCATGAAACCGGGTCAGTGCTTCCTGCCATAGATCCGTACATTCCAACAAAAATTTGTAGTCCTGGTTGGTCATATCAGGAGGTTTTCCTTGAAGTTTCAGTGAGACGGGGTCGAAATCTCCGCCCAACCTTGTGAACTCTCCACTTATATCACATAGCCTGGCATATCTGGATATGAGGGTGGAGACAGCGTCGGGAGTTGTTCCGTCTTCATCCAGGAAATTTGATGAGGCTAATTCGGCAGTGAGTCCCTCGACAAATTTATGAAATTCAGTCTCCGAAAACGGGCTTCGCGTTGTTGATCTCGTCAATGATCGCCTCGCTGCATCCTCCGTTGGGGCTGAAGAAGACCTTCGCAGGGACGTTGTTCAGGAAGACATTGGTGGTGTATCCGGTGGAGCAGATTGACGCCAGGATGAGGAATAGGCACAGGGCCGAACGGAACCGGTTGACGTTCATGAGAAATGCTTCTGCAAAGAGAGGGGTGCGACTCCTGCTGCGAGGGGATCGTCCGCATCCAGCGTGGATTAGGCATCATCTATAATAGTTCCAAGGGATTATCCACACAGAAAAAAGAGAGGACTGAATGAGTGAGTCCGACCATCTTCCGACGACCCCCGTTCCTTCCGCGACACGAGGGTGATATGACCGGAATCTTTTGGACGGATCGAAATGATGTGGACAGGGGGATCGCTTCTTTGATCGGAGACAACTCACCGAGTCTTTTGAACAACGGCCCTCTACGCACCATAATGGTCCTTAGAATACGTAAACGTGACGATTTGCTTGACAGTAGGTTGTGCTTAGCGGAGTATACTGGACAAGCAATATTTGATGACAACATGCCGAGTCAGGGAGGACGGTATGGCCGAATATCAAGAGCTGCTGGAGAAGCTTGGTCTGGAGTGGGCGGATGTAGACGAGATTGCAGATGCCGTCGTGGAGATGATCCAGTTCGACCTTGAATCTTCACCAGATTTCTCGGTCAACGTTACGAACGCTGACGTGGAGCAATTGGCGGCAGCTCTCAAGAAGCGAATAGCCACCAAGTCTCATCTGAGAGGCTTGGCTGATCTCGTTCGCCAGAAGCTGGGAACGATGGCTACTTTTGGCTGTAGCGGGGCTGATCTGCATTGCAGCGGCGGCGTGACCTACATCGCTGACAGGTGATGAGCTACAATAGAGAAAGCGTGTCCGACGGAGAGGCTCTGTCTCAACTGGTGGACCAGATCGTCCATTCTCTTGAGATGCGCCACGTCTTTGGAATAACGTCTATGGAGCTGTTCCTGACGGACAGCTGCAATATGGACTGCTCCTACTGTTTCGAGAGGTGTAGAAATACCTCTAGGTTAATGCCGCTTGAAATGGGCAAAGGTGCTATTGCTTGGTTCCTCAGTCAGAGACCAGTTCCCATAAGGAGAGACATACTATTCTTTGGGGGGGAGCCAATGCTCAGGTCTGACGACATGTTTGCAATGGCAGAATTTGCCCGAGCGGCTCAGCCGTCACCTGATAGACTGGGGATTTCTGTCACCACCAATGGTACTATTTTACCAGACAGCGCCATTGATCGGTTCCTTGAGACCGAGATGTCTGTCCTAATCAGCATTGATCCGGGAAAAAAGGCTCACAACGAACACAGAAGGTTCCGTAATGGCAAACCCACCTACGACATCGTTTGGCGATCTCTCGGCAAGTTAGCCCGCTCTGGCGTGCGCTCCTCGGTAAGACCCACCCTCTATCCCGGCCTTCTTGGAGACCTGGAGGATTTTGTATGTGCTTGTGTGGATATCGGGGCTACGGAAATCGTGCTTGGCCCTGTCTATGGTGTCCCCTGGGACTCTGAATCCTTGGAAAGATTGGAAGAGGCTCTTACCGCAGTTGGGAGAATTTACTACAAATGGCTGAAAGAAGGTCGCCGAATAAGAATACCGACCTTTGATAGATATGTGGCTCCTTCGGATGGGCCTCGTCGTGGTTGTTCCGCTGGTAGAAGCCTGGTCGCTATTGCCCCAGAAGGAGACCTTTTCGGTTGTGCGAAGTGTCTTACGGCAAACGGCGGTAAGGGAATCCACTGCTTGGGATCGATTTCCTCCTGGGCTATCGATCAGGAGCAAAAACAGCTCCTAGCCAACTGCGGTACCAAGCAGCTTGAGAAATGCAAATCTTGCACGATCAGCCACTTCTGTTCTGGGAGTTGTCCAGCCGCAAACCACGATTCGGTTGGTACCTCGCAGGAACCTCCTTTAGCACACTGCCAGATTCAGCATATTTTCTACAGAATCGCACAAAGTCTATTCTAGTTAGGACGTACTGGAGGTATCCTGGCAAGTTACCCAGCCACCAACTCCGCTATTTTCCCCTGAGCATCCTTCACCTGACCGATGTAGACCTGAAGGGTCTTCAGGTCCTTGTGTTGGGAAAATTGCAGCACCTTTGTTACATTCCCACGGCCTGAGCCTTGCGAACCGCTTCGCTGATGGCAGTGTGCCTGAGCCCATGAGGACGAACCTTTTGCCCCGTGCGCTCCCCAAGTTCCCATATGATCCGGTAGAGGCTCGTTGGGGACAGCCTTTACCACAGATGCCGGGATCGTGATGCAACCTCATGGGGCAATCTGCTGGAACAACTTCACCGAAAAGCCTCCCTCGCCCGATTTGTCCCGGTACGGAGGGCATAGTCCACGAAAAAAAGGTTCTGAGACGCTCACGTCCAGACTTTCTCCACCCACTCTCGCCGGTTCCTCTCGTTTCTTACAGGGTCGAGACCACCTTCTCGCGCCAGTCCCGCCAGATCGTCAAAGGATGAACCGCCACGGTAAACGAGGAAGGTCTTAGACAAGTCCCGCGAGTCCTCGATTTCCAGCATCAGCTCGCCCGTCTCAGCATCCTTCGCGTGTCGCCACGCCAGGACGACAAAAAGATCGCCCTGATACCATTCCAATTTTCGGTATCTGCCGTCGCTGAGGTTCACGTCCTTGGTTATGAGAAATCTCTTCCCTGACCGGTTCAAAGCCTCTCTATTTTCTTGGTGACGGAGCCAGGTGTCGAGTCGGCTTGTTATCTGATCCAAGCCGTGCCTCATACCCTCATTCAGCGTGATGTCAGTCTTGCCTTCGATGACCTCTGCCTTGAGGGTGGACTGGAGTTCATTGAGCCAGCCTTCCAGCAGAGCAATAGGGATGAATTCCGGCATGTTCCCCGCCCTCATGAGCCGCCTTACTCTTTTTCTTCAGGTTCGAAGCTCAATCTTGGTTTGCCATAATACCTCCACAGGATAGTCTCTAATGCCCTGGTATTAGTGCCGCCGTGATGTTTTTCGGCTTCCTGCCTTACCAGATCGTACAATACCTTGTCCACATTAGCGTTTAAGTTTCCAGTTGAGCTGCCCTGCGGACCGTATGGGGGTATGTCTGCTTCATGAACCGGATTGGGAGGGGTTGTGTCCTTGATGGCTCGTAGTTCACTTGCCATTTGAGACATCTGACCTTCGAGTGTGATAAGTCTGTTCTGTAGGATATGGATGGCATGGGTGATATTTGTGGCAGAATCCTCATGTGATTGCTGCTTGTCATCCACCTCTCCTCTCAGCCTTTTCATTATATCCGGCTTGTGGTTTCCAGGCGCTCCCCAATATTGGGTGAGCTGGACATCTTCCTTCCATTCTCCTGCTTTCTTGCGGAGGATGCCATTCTTATTGAGGAGAGAGCGAACCTCTGCCCACAAACCTTTCGGCGCTCTGACTTCCAACTTATCCAAGGCGAAACCTTTACCAGCGGCTTGCCACTGTTTCATCACCTCAAGAATGACTTGTGCGATACCCTCATTGATTTCCTCGGTGGTCATTTTGTCCTCCCTGGCATATCTGGCAAGCGTGCCAAGCCTAGAACATATCACAACCAGGTAACGTCTGGCAAGTATGATATAGCGAAGTCATGCGGGAAGCCAGAGTAAAAAGACATCCACAACCATTGTTCCAAACAAGAGCGGCGGTCGAGCAGCGTTGTGAGGCATCTTGGACGTAGTTTACTACGTCAACCGGATGGAAATTGCCCCACAGAGCATCTTTCGGGTGAGAGAATCAGGTGTACCCGGTAGGGAAGCCGCTCATTTCGCCTTCCAGCATGGATCTTCGTATGATAAGAGGCAACAAGAGACCCTGGAGGAACAATCTGATGCCTTTGATCCCCGTCAACACCATCCGAGTCGAGAATCGTTTCAGAAAAATCCTCGGCGACCTGGCTCCGCTCATGGATAGCATTCAAGTCCTGGGCTTGCTCCATCCCATTCTCGTAAACGAAGACCTCCTTCTCATCGCAGGCGAGAGACGGCTCGAATCGTGTAAACGACTCGAATGGAGAGAGATACCGGCGAGAATAGTCGCCCTGGACGAGATCCGAGCGCAACACGACGAAAACGTGATGAGGCAAGACTTTCTGCCCAGCGAGGCGGTGGCTATCAAGAGGGCTTTGGAAGAAGAGGAAAGGGCTAAGGCTCATCGGCGAATGAGCGAGGGAGGCAGACTGAGCAGGAAAGGGATTATAAGGGGTGGAGATTCTCCACACCTTATGCCGGGCAAGACCAGGGACATACTGGCTGCCCACGCGGGAATGTCTTCATTTACTCTTCAGCGAGCCGAAGAGGTGGTAGCAGCTGCTGAAATGGATCCTGCAAGGTATGCTGACCTGGTGGAAGAGATGGACTCGAAGCGTCGGAGCGTGAACGGTGTCTATCAAAAACTCAAGGCACGCCAGAGAATGGAAGGGCATCAGACGGAGCATCAGGTGACTCCCACCGACCTCGATGCCATGATTCTCCTCGGAGATTGTAGGCAAACGTTGAAGTCCATCCGATCAGAATCGGTGGAACTGGTCGTCACTTCTCCTTGGTATAACATAGGGAAAAAAGACGAGAAGACTCAGCCTCTGGAAAGTTATCTTGAGGACATGATCCCCATCTTGAAGGAACTCTACCGGATACTCGCACCGAACGGGAGTTTATGCTGGGAAACGGGGAATTTTGTGGAGGATGGGGAGGTCTTCCCGCTCGATATTTTCTTCTATCCGATATTCAAGAAACTCGGTCTCAGACTTAGAAACCGTGTCGTCTGGCACTTCCTGCACGGCTTACACGCTTCAAACCGCTTCTCCGGGCGGTATGAGACGGTGCTGTGGTTCACGAAAGGAGACGACTACACTTTCAACCTCGATGCCGTCCGTGTCCCTTCAAAGTATCCTGAGAAACGCCACTATAAGCCGGGAGACAACTATGGCGTGTTGTCCGGCAATCCCTTGGGTAAAAATCCTTCTGATTTATGGGAGATATTGGCTCAGGAGTGGGAAACTGGGCTTTGGGACATACCAAACGTCAAGTCCAATCATCCCGAAAAGACCGAGCATCCCTGTCAATTCCCTGTGGAACTGGTGGAACGGCTGGTACTGGCTCTAACGGACGAAGGAGATGTGGTGCTGGATCCCTTTGGAGGTGTCGGCTCTTCGGTGATTGCCGCGGTGAAGCACCAAAGGACGGGCATCATGTGCGAGCAAGAGTCTCGATACATCGAGACCGCAAAGGAACGACTCCGGGATTACGCCAATGGAACATTGAAATTAAGACCTCTGGGGCAACCGATCTACGAGCCGTCAGGGAACGGCAACGGTCTCAGGTGCGGTTGAAATTCGCGTGAAACGGATGTTAGAGTTGACGTGGAAGAGGCTATATCAGAGATGAGGGGGTAACATGGGGTCGCTCCGAAAAATCAGATCAGAGGCTGCACGTGAGTACCGGGAGAAATACGGAGCCGTCTGGGAAGAGGTCCTGTCTGAATTAGCAGACTGGTACGAGTACCTAGTTCTACGTTTGCTGGAACAGCGACCTCGCACCAAACAAGAGCTTCTGGACATGGATTTTCTCTCCGCTCGTATCGGGTCAGAGACTTTTCTGGAGTATCTACGGAGCGACCGTTATAACCTGGCGGACCATCCCAGCGCAGAGTTTTCCGATGATGAATTGATGAACCTCGTACAGGATTGCCTTGCAAGAGAATTTAGCCAGGCATACAAGGAATACATTTTTGAGGACCTGGTGAATCATGGAGTCAGATTGAACGGAGACCTGTACGTCTATGAAGAAGACTTTTCCCAGTAATACTTGTGATCTGCATAGATATGAAAATCCTCCCCTGAAACGCTTCGCGGCTGTGAGGCTTGGTCGGACATGGGTATGTGGTGAACGGCTCAAGTCAAATTCCTGCGTCAATCCACATCACGTATCACGGGAACCCCAGCGTCACCACTGCGAGCATTGACCAGAGTCGTATGAATCCATTTCAGGACTCGCTGACCCTTTGTCGGATCCTTCCGTGATCCCTCACCCGTGAGATAGGTTTGCCAGTGTGCTGCCCGTGTATGTGGAATAGGACTCCTGTGGGTGTTGCCCCGCCATTCGGCTTGCTGAGACAACGCTCTTCTCAACTCCGTCCCCTGGCGCATCCCACACTCCCAGACCGTAGGCTTATCCGGGGGGAAGTAACGGATTCCTTTCTTGGTCTTCTTAGGCTGTGGATAACCCGGAACCGTGTCACTGCCGTCGCCGCTCCTGACATCGTAGTATTCCGAGTTCACCTGACAGATGTAGAGCAGAAGGTTCACGAGCTGGGATACGTGACTTGTCACGTCTTTCAGGGACAGTTCCTGTTCGGGACGTGAGAGTTTCATACCGGCGACCATGTTGTGCCACCGCTCCAAGGACTGTGCGAGGGACTGCTCAATCGTGATGCCATTTTTGACGTAGAGCCACTCGATCATAAACTCGTCACCGTTCAGAGAGAGCAGGGACAACGTGATCTGTCCATCAGTCCGTGGGGAGTAGTTGAGCGATGCGACGAAGCCCTGGGACGGACCGAAGTAGGTTTCAAGACCGGGTGTTTCGATGTAAACCGCCCACTCCGGCAGTCTGAAGAGTAGTTCGACGGGGATATTTCCTCGCAGGGAAGTCTGAATCAGGGCGTTGTAAATATCGGGGTCAAACTGGTACACGGTCTTGGAGACTCGCCAAGGGGCCAATATCGTGGCGAGTCTGATGCGGCTGAAGTGTTTCATTCGCTGATCGTCGTTGGACGGAGGGCTCTGATACGACTCAATGATGTCGGCAAGCTCGTCTCTCCGAATGAAGCACCAGCCGGGCCAGGACTTTACGTGCTTGGAGCGGCACTCATCAATGTCCTGCCAGAGCCGCGGAAATCTCTTGCCGAGCATGGCGATCAGATGCTCCGGGGGCAGCACGACTCGATCTCCTTCTCTCATCGTCTCGCGAGAAAGAGTAGCACATCGTGAGGGGATTTGGACGTGCTTGGCTACGGGATGACGCTGGAAATTGCCCCACAGGAGGCTTTTAGGGCGAGAAAATGGCGTGGTTCTTGAAGTGAGCAATCTTTTCATCCATTCCAATTCTCGCTCTTGCAATCTCACAATATTCTGCTGATATCTCACTGCCTATGAAATTCCGCTGATTAACGATGGCTACCTTGGCTGTAGTTCCTGTTCCCATAAATGGATCGTAAATCAAATCGCCTTCGTCGCTGAAGTTCGTAATTATTTTTTCGACTAGGGCTTCCGGGAACGTTGCTCTATGAGAAGAGGTCATAGATCTTTCTCTGGGGATTTGCCATATGTCGTTCAGAGTTCCTCTATCAAAATGGCATTTATCAAACTTCCTGCTGATTGCCCTATCCGGCTGCTCAAAGACGAGAATAAGTTCTGTCTGTCTATTCAGTACTCCCTCTTGCATTGCTGGCTGCGCTCTTCCTTTGTCCCAGACAATAATATCTTTCAACCTGTCATGGTAGTCGCCTACGATAGAGAAGAATGCCTGCTTTGAGCCTGTAACTATTTGGATATTGTAAAAAATGATCTGACTGACCCTCAGTAGTTCGTCAAGAACCTGAGTGTGAAACTCGTAAAACTCGTCAATAGGCATATTGTCAGCGAAGCCGGTATATTTTGAGGAAAACTCCTTAACTATCTGCCTGCTGCAATATTTACCATTCCGGATCCGCAAATTCATATTGTATGGGGGACTGGTCACAGTCACGTTAACTAACCCGGTCGGGATTTTCTTCATAGTGTCCAGGCAAGACTCGTTGTAGATTCTGTTCAGTTCTAATGCTAGGCTGAACAGCAAAAAGATTATGATGTCCTCCACTTTAACCTCCTATTTCACAGGGATCGTGTGTGAGAAGGAACTTCAGTACGCCCGAACAGCACAGCACGATTCCGAGACTACGCCAATGGAACTCTGAAATTAAGACCGTTGGGGCAACCGATCTATGAGCCGCCAGAGAACAGCAACAGTCTCAGGTACGGTTGAAATCGTCCAGGTCTGCGTTGAATTCGGGATAAACACACACTCCGTCGGCACTGTGCTGACCCTCGTTCGCCCCCAGCAGCCACTCCTCAAGTTCCAACGGCACTGACTCGTCTGGATAATCGGGATGGACACCCTTCAAACAGCCCATGTCGTGATCCCAATGTTTCGACACAAAGTTCCTGACGTGTTCCAAGGAACAGCAATGCGCCCATGCATCCTCACAATAGATTGTCTCGAAATCAATCGAATCACAACACTCACAGCGTTCCTGAGAATCAGGGAACCAGTGAGTACCGTAACCTGATCCATGAGGTTGATAGTGTCCGGCTGACCGAACGTTGAAAATGAAAGTGATAGCGTCTGTGAGGGCTTGACGTTTCTTTAGATTCTCTCTGCTGATCTCAGATTGCATGGTTCTCAGGCTTCCCATCAAATTAGTCCTCCTCGTCCAGTTTTCTCTGGTGTCCCAACACTGGTAACATTAAGGGTCCACTTCCCCACGATATCCAGGGACGGTGAGGATAATCATAATCCGGTCACAACCGATACAGCGACAGTATTTCCGTGAATATCTCTCACCGTCGATCTCCACTTCCCCACCGTCTATTAAGGCATCGTGTCGGAGACGGAATTTAGCCCCACAGTCGGATACACCACAGATCATGGTATCGGTCTTTATTAGCCAGAGACCATGTCTCTGACTCTCCTCTGGAAACGAGTCCAGAGGAAAACCAGAGACGGGGGTTCCCATCAGTTAATCCTCCTTGACACGCTTCGGTCGGGTACCGTCCAGAAAGGAAACGAGGTACTCATTTTCTGTCCTGTAACTCTCGTGGAGTCTCGCAAATATTTTGGCGCGACTGACTTGGATTCTATAAACAGCAGGATTTTCAAACTTGAACCGTGCTGCAAAAAACTTAGCAGTGGAAATATCCGATGTCCACGAGATGCCTGAGACCCGCCTATATTTGCCTTTACCCGATACCCCTCTATACAGAGTAAAAATCTGCTCGTCCGGCAGAGGATCTGCCGCGAGTAGCATTTTGTTCCGATCAGCGAGACTAAAGAGATATCTCAGGTCAAGAAGTGAGTAGTGGCACCAGTTGAGCCGACACGCTGAGTATGCGTGAAGGAGAGATTTTTCGTACGTGCCACGGTCTATTAGTATGTCTAGGTGCCGGGAGACCCATTCGAGTCCGTCCATGTTGTCCATACAGATTAGGATGTTATCATCTTCCCCTGCGTCCCAATACTCTTTAGCCTGATCCCATAACATAGGGGGTACGTCCATCCAAGGCGCGTCGTGCTGGTTAAGATTGCCCATTAGAAGGGTCCTCCCTCACAGTCTTCTTCATAAGGGCTGTTACGCCGTCCTTGGCTTGATCGATCTCGGTGATATTGAGTCCGACCTGTTTTCTGATCTTGCGGAGTAGTCTGAGAGTCGCTTTATCGCCAAGCATGGGGTTAGTCCTCCTCTTCGTCTAGGTCCACCACATTGCCGTTGATGGAAAATGCTTTTGCACCGTCGTCGGCTTCCTGAAAGAACCGCTCCGTACATTCCATCAAATACAATCCGGGGTCAGTAATTCCGCGCCGACCGTCCAGGATTCTGACCTCTTCAGGTTCCTGCTCTGGTAAGCAGTTAGGGTCAGGGTCTACCTGAATTTCCTTCTCGGTTCGGTAAAAGGCTTGCAGCGCTTCCTCCTGTGTCATTTCCAGGTTTTCAGCAGCGTTCCTCAGAGCCTCGTCTACGGACTCACCCTTACCAAACCAGCACGATTGAAATCCGTGCTGAATTACTACGTAGTATCTCTTTCCCATCGTTTCAGTCCTCCTTTTCGTAATCTTTGAGCGCAAGCCTCTCTATCGCGGCTCCCAGTTCATAGGCTGAGAGCCGCTGAAGTATTTTGTCGTAAGGTCTTATAGCTATCAGTCCTCCTCCTAGTTTCCCGACAGCCAGTCCGCGAGCGTGTGATACTCGATGATCTGCCCCAGGGCGAACACACTCATAATCTCCGGTTGCTCCTCAGCCATGCGAGCCATGCGGACCGCACTCTCACGATAGAATTCCGAGTGAAGGGTGGGTCGGAGTGCATGGTTGGATGCTTCCTGTGGAGGAATTCGAGGATTGAAATATCTACACTTAGCCATTTGCTGCACCACGGCGTCAGAGACGCCCCAGTGATCTTTGATACCGAATCGCGTACGTAGCTGTTGAATATTTGGGGTCTTTTTCATTGGAACTCACCTTTCTCCGCAGGACGTAGATCTCCCTTAGGCAGCAAAACTACCTTTTTCCGGTTTGATCTTTTGTGTTGGGGTAATCAGGTGAGCCGAGAAGGATAAGATCCGCGGGAGCCTGTCAGAAATGACTTGCGTACAAGACTCTAATGGCGTATCCTAACCGTGTCGGCAGCCCTTTACCTAGGTTGCTGATTTTCTCCGAGTCCCGCTCCCAGCGTGCCAACGATGTAGCGGGATTCTCCTTTTATGCCTCCCTGGACAACGAGAATCCAACACCATCTCGCTGCCGCTTCTCCCTCGCACAGTGTATATTGATGAGAGAGAAATATTTTGTGTGATACGAAATGAACCTATTACAAATAATAATAGTTGTCAAGAAATAATTTGGCAAAACAACTAGTTGGCACGTTTGCCTTGACAACTTCGCGGGATATTACATTATATTATTAGACAACAATAGATTGTTATTTTAATAGTTTTGTATGCCTGTATAGTAGTAACCG
>Ga0172371_10004968_pt1 | contig 19843 bp, 22 predicted proteins | sample Lak12m_FD_114543 | JGI IMG/M metagenome (GOLD analysis project Ga0172371, IMG submission 114543) | Freshwater microbial communities from Kabuno Bay, South-Kivu, Congo - kab_022012_12m | ecosystem: Environmental > Aquatic > Freshwater > Lake | place: Democratic Republic of the Congo: South-Kivu... | reverse complement strand
CGGCGGGAAAATTGGCGATTGATTTCAAAAACCCTTGGCATTTCCTTGCGGAAATGCCCGCCGAAGCGAGGCGCGAAGCGCCGAGCGAGGCTAATTCCTCTGTAAATAAACTTTGGTGGACCCAAGCAGAAAAACTTGGAACACCTTTTTTGAAATTACTCTTGAATGGGAACCTGCTCTAAAGCTTATTTATGAAGCTATAGATAACCCGGATTACCCGGGCAGCTAGCTGATGTCTAGTGATTTTATATTAAGTACCTTCAAAATACGTTGCATCTTGCCATAGGTTATATTCTTTTCACCACGTTCAACCATGGCGTAATAATTCGTAGTAATACCTGACTTCTCGGCTACTTCGGCCTGAGTTAGACCAGATGATTCACGAGCCTTCCTAAGTTCTTTCCCAATTTTTACTGCTTCTTTATTCCTCATATATGCGTATTTTAACAAACTATAGTAATAATTTCTAGATTGAAAACAATCTAAGGAGGAAAAATGACCGAGCAAACTACAACAATATATAATGACCAAACTTTTTATCGTGCCTTCATACAAGATATGTTGGGTGCCAAGAAAGAAGTCATTATTTATAGTCCATTTATTAGCAAGTATCGTGCCGACTTCTTCAGAAAGACCATGATCCAACTAGGACTCAAGAACATTATGCTTACTATATTTACTCGTCCAATTGAGGAGCACGAAGAATACATACAGGAGGAGATCAGAACCGCTATTGGAGTTTACGAGAGTATAGGGGCTAACATTATCTTCCTCACGGGCTCAATACATGAAAAAATAGCTGTCATTGACCGTAAAATCATTTGGACTGGAAGTATGAACATTCTTTCACAGAGAAAGAGCAAAGAAATTATGACCAGAGTTGACGATATTGAATTTACTACTAAAGTTATGTCTAGCCTAAAGCTAGATCAGAAAACAGCCGCCAAGGGCTCCCCTAGTGTCAATCTACATGTAACTATCCTAAAAAGCATTTACTCTTCTCTGGTGGCGATTGTGCGCGGTATCGTGTTAATATTACTAAAGAGCATTATGGCAGTATTTAAAATTGTGGATGTAATCTTGTGAAGGAGACACGTTATGAATGAAAAATTTGAAATTAAAAACCTACTTCCAGAGTTTCCAGAGCCGACTGAAAAAGGCATTACTGAAGCCGCGGATAATTTCATGAGAAAATTTGGCAAGACACTAACTAAAGACGATGCAGTAAAGTATGCAAAACTTAGGATTGAACTAGGATTTTGGCTGACGACTGAAAAGGATTATGAAGAAAAAGGAATACCTAAAAACATTGTAGAAGAATTCAGTGGTGCCTTAGAAGACAGCAAAGGGCAAAGCACGACTGTAAAGCAAGCGTATCTTGAGGCTGAAAAGTCCCTATTAACAGCAATCATGAACGAGAAGATAAGAATTAATGAAGAAACTAAAGAACTGATAAATAATTATAAATAGTTTTATTCCTCATTTTGCTTTTTTGTCTTTTCGTTTACAATGAGCCTCAACTTGTACCCATCGCAATGAGCCAAAATCCCAAGATAGGACGGAAGGTTCTTTTCACACACACTTTGAAGCATTCTGTTTTTTGTTTTCGTTCTTAAAACAATATGATTTGGAAATACAATATAGCCAAGAAAATCAACACCGGAAGCTAAAGTTTGAATCCAAGTTTTGCCTGGATGAAGTGATAGGCATAGTTTTATTTCCAAGAAGTCTCCGATAAGTTGAACGAGTTGAAATATATATTCTTTTTTGTCAGACAAAATCACAAAGTCGTCAGCATAACGGATATAGTATTTCACTTTCAATCTGTGTTTCACAAACTGATCGAATTCATTCAGATAAATATTGACGAACAATTGCGATGTCAAATTGCCGAGAGGAAGACCAATCCCATCCTTGGACGAATAACTGTAAATGACTCCCGAGAGCAAGCTAATTGTTTTTTCGTCGTCAATGTAGCTTTTTAGTATATTAATCAAAACTTCGTGGTCAATACTAGCAAAGAACTTTCGAATATCACCTTTCAACACCCAACAAGTTCTTGTATTATTAGCACTAACTTTATTGGCGAAGTATCTAAATCTTTTCAGTGCTTTATGGGTTCCTTTGTCTTTTCTCGAAGAGTAGGAATCAGGAATAAAAGTTCTATCAAAAAATGGATATAAGACCCTGAAAACCGCATGATGCAACAATCTGTCGCGAACCCTAGCTTTATGAATCAGTCTTTGTTTTGGATCGTGAATAACAAATTCTTTGTAATTGCCATGTTTGTATCTATTTTGCATTAAAGACCTGTGCAATGCTAAAATGTTATCCATTAGCCTACTTTCAAACTCTTGGACATCTGGCTTCTTATTTTTCCTGGTCTGAAATTCCTTCCAAGCTTCAAGGAGATTATCAACACTTATAATTTCGGAGAAAATATCATGCAAAACAGTCTTCATAGTGCAAAACAAAATTCCAGTTTAGATTTACCAGTGATTCAGAAACAAATTAAAGCTTATAAGTTCTGGCAGGAAATTCTCGCAAACTTTCCCAAGACTTCAAAATACTCGCTTGGAGCAAAAATCGATTCCGCTTTCCTGAAAGCCGTTGAGCTTACTTTTAATGCTTCACATTTAAGAGGGGAACAAAAGTACGAACAGATTTTTGAAGCAGGAGTTAAACTTGATCTCATAAAGTTTTTTCTGAGAATCGCATGGGAAATAAAAGCTTTAGACAATAAAAAATATGCTGCTATCTCAGAGCAGCTTGATGAAATCGGCCGAATGATCGGCGGATGGGTTAAACAGATAAAAAGCCTGCCAGGTATAGTTACTAAATAAAGATATTTGCTGGAGCCGAACCAATCGTTGGAGTTCCAGTCATTCTCGACCCAATTCAGGTAGAGCTTGCGGTTCTCGAGGTTGGCGTAGACCACACACTCGTTGCCGTTGTCGTTGCGGAAACGAGCTGCAACTGCACAAAATATCATCTTTGCCACCATCCTTCGAATTCTCTCAGGATTGCACTTTACTTGAGGTCTGACCTCCAATACTTTGCACCAAGTATCTTTATCTACTAGAGCTAGTAGCCCCTCGCTAATAAAAGACGTATCCTTTATTACTCTAGAAACTATTAACCCGGGTTTCGATCGCTTGTAGCCATGACCACAAACTGATTAATCTACTCTCTAGGAGTATTCTAGCAGTTTGTAGGTAAATTATCCACAGAAACGAAGAAGCCCCCGAGCCGGAATGACCGGCCCGAGGGCGTCGAGTCTCGCTTCGCGAGACAAGGACCAAAGCACTAAGAAGTGCCAAGGTCCAGATAGTACAAGTGCTAGCGGGACTTGCTGGAGCCGAACCAATCGTAGGAGTTCCAGACATACCCGACCCAAGGCAGGTAGAGCTCGCGGTTCTCGAGGTAGGCGTAGACCACACACTCGTCGCCGTTGCCGTCGCGGAAACGAGCTGCCGGAGCGACAACCCAGCTGACGCCGAGCCTCAGGAGCTCTTCGCGATGCTCGAGCACCAATTTGTAGAGATCCTCCAGGTCGAAGCCCAGCGCGGGAGCGCCGATAGCCTCCACAGCCTTTTGGACAGTCCAGACTGAACCCGGAGGAACCACGTTCTTGATCGAGAGCATCCTAGTCTTGCCCACTGCGATCTCCGGCTTGTCCTCGACGCACAGACGGCGATCGGAGCGGATGGCCGGATTGACGTAACCCCAGCCGGCAGCCTTGAAGGCAGCGACGATGTCAGCGTCCGAGAGACCCCGACGAACCGTCCGAAGGCCGTAGGAACCGTCCGCCCTCTTGAAGAGCTTCGGCTGCTTGGTGGAGGCCGTTGCGGCCTTGCTGTTGCCGGAAGGAGTCTTGCCCGCGAGTAGCTCTCGGCCGTATGCGATCCAGGGCGGCATGAGCTCAGGCTTCTTGTTGAAGCCCTTGATCATGTTCGTATCGAGCCCGGCTTCTGCCGCGATCCTCTTGAACTCGGTGAGCTCTCCGTCCGTAGCTTTCGAAAGGCTGGCCATTTGGCTTACCTTCCTTTCTGTCCGCCGTCGGCTGACCCGTTGTTCCAGATATCTGATCTGGCAGGCTTACCTGTTGTTGAAAACGGCATATTATAACCAATACTTTAGTTACAAAATGCCGTCGTCAACGATACTTGTACTAATAATAACAAGGTACTACTAACGATTTATAATAACATACTTTACTACGATTTGTCAAGAGTTTTTTGATTTGAATACTTTTGCTATATTAATGCTTTTAAGGGTTACCTGCCAAAAACAATCGTGGATTTACCGGTATCTTAAAGACGCTTATTTGAAAATGTAAATGAGCGCCAGTTGACCATCCTGTATTTCCGCGAGTACCCACAACTTTGCCCATTTCCACCTCATCGCCAACCTTTACATTTAGCGTGTCTAGGTGTGCGTATGTCGAGGTCACAAAATAGCCATGATCTATTATTACGTGTCGTCCAAAACCCCAAGACAAAGTATCGGCATAGATGACCTTCCCCTTCATAAAAGCGCCGACTGGATCACCTGTTTTACCATTGGCGATATCAATTCCGGTATGAAATAGTTGATACGGTGAAGAATCTCCATATTCTAAGGTAACTGTACCCGATACTGGCCAAATTACCGTCTCAGAAATGTGGTGTATTACTTCACCCGTTTTTGGGTCATGTATGTCTACTTGCGCATTTTGTGGATCACCAGAGACTAGAGCATCAGAAACTATATTTAGACCAACTTGTGTAAGTAATAAGACAGCTAGAACCGGTATAAGACACAATGTCAAAAGAGTTATAAAGATAGTCTTAATTTCACGCCTCATTGAATAGGCGGCGGTGATAACTTTTATTGTGGCTGGATCCATTATTTAACCCTTAATACCTCAGCAGGGTCTGTTGTTATTAAGGGATGTTCATCTTCCGAGGCAGTTACCTTTACTGCTACGTGGTGTTGGTCAGCAATAATCAAGGCTTCACCTCTTTCACAAGTAAGCAATAGTTTCTGCTCATATTCGCTAAGCCCAAACTCAAGTCCTACATTTTTAATTGTTGTAGTATCTTGCCTCATTAGTATCCTTAGGGCGCTTTGTGAGGCAATTGCCCTACCATAAGTATTCGAGAGAAAGTCATTAGCTTGTTGAGAAATAATACTGACTCCTAGATAGTATTTACGAGCTCTTCTAACAAGCCCTGCGATAAACCGTGCACTTTCTTCGTGCTCTAGCATTAGCCAGGCCTCATCAATAACAAGAATTCTCTTACAAGTATCATTCTTGACTTGGTTCTGAACAAACTGAGCAATAATTAAATGCATTAGTTGTCGCAATGACTCAGGTAGATCTTTTGTGTCAAAAACTACTAGGCGGTTATTTAACTCAATATTTGTTTGTTTATCAAACACTTCAGCAAGTGAACCCTTGGTATACTTTTCTAGCCTCTTGCAGAGATTGTTTTGCTTTAGAGCTTTAAGAGTCTGGTATAGGTCCTTTAGTCTTGGGTACTGGGAAGCAGTCTTTTTAGTCTTACCCTTTCTCGAGAATCCCGCCTTCTGGTAGGTTTTAATAATTGCTGAGTCTACTACTGATTTTTCTTCAGCCGATAGGCCTTCGGCCATTAGCGAGATTATCTCAGTGAGTGACTGGACGTGATCTGCAAAGCCATCTGCTTCACTATATGCGTTCAGCGAGAGATCAAAAGGATTAATCTTTTCTTTTGAGTGCACCGACAGTTTTATATATGTTCCTTTAACTGATTCGGCTAACTGTCGGTATTCTCTTTCGGGATCTATAACAATAACCTTAGTCCCTTGCATAAGATGCCTAAGTATTTCTACTTTTGCAGTATAGCTTTTCCCTGAACCAGATTGTGCAAATAATATACTGTTTGCGTTCGGCAGTCTAAACCGATCCACAATTACTAGTGAGTTGTTTGACTTATTAATTCCATACAGTACACCTGATTCTTGTACATATTCAGAGGAGATGAATGGGAATGTCATAGCAGCAGATGAGCTATCTAAATTTCTTCTCTGAGCGAGTTGATTATCTCCGCGAGGCAAAACAGATTGAAGACCCTCAAGCTGTCTATATGTAGCAGACTTCGTATAAAATAACCTTGTTGCCAACACTGTTTCTAAAAGCTTTGTAACCTTATCTAACTCGATTAGTGAGTCAGCAAAAAGCATAATATATAGTGAGACCTGGAAAAGGTTTTCTTGTCCTCGTTGAATTTTATCTCTTAACTCTATAGCGGAATCGAGTGGGTCAAGAAGCTCTGAGCCGATAATCTTCCCATCCCGCTCCATAGCTCTTTTTGTAGAGGTCAGCTCAGTTATCTTGCGGTTTAACTTTGGCAGTGCCATTGTCGCATCAACTGGTTCTATGTGGTACGAAATATCAACATTGTGATTGAAATTTATTAAGTGATTAAGCCACCCGCTTGACGAGGTGTAAGGATAGCCGGAGACAAAGATAGTCCTAGCAAACTTTCCATCAATCTCAATATAATTCGGTCCCTCGGATAGACCAGAATAGGTTATGTGGTCTAATTGGTCTTGTTCGCCAACATGAAAAGCGACAACTTTTTCTTGGCGTCTTTGTTCTTCCTTTTTACGACTTTTAGTTAATATCATTGTGACCTCTTAATATTAGTTGCGTTAATGGTTGGGTCTTAGCAAGCTCTGGATTATAGAAGCTGTAAAATAAATCTAGAACCTCAAGGCTGTTTAGCTGCCTAACTTTCATTCCTAGCTTTTCAAGCCCCTTGATAATAATCTCTTGCTCTAGTAGTAGCTGCTCTTTCGCCAGCGCAAAGTCTGTGACTGCCTTATTCTCATAGGGTATTACGATGTAAAACTTCCTCGAGAGAATCTTATTACCTGAGACTAGCTTTCTTATAAAGTTTGAGTAGCTAGAAAGTTGCTTTTTATAAATAGACTGGTCTTCCTTTGTGCGAGATGAGGTTAAGTTTTCTAGGTATTGTTCGATATCAAGTTCACGGATTCTTACTAGTATCTGAATTGGTGTCGTTAGTGAGTTAAGGAATGCTTGAAAGTTATCAATCAGTGCATCCTGCTCAACCTCACTCTGTAGCTCAAAGTTTACCGATGAAGTCACAAGAACCGATCTATAGCGGTTCCCCGGTAGAACTAATATATTGTCCCTGACCTCCTTGATACCTATTTGTGAACGAGCCGAGCCTTTAGTCTTGCTCTGTAGTATAGGAAACATCTATTCCTCCCTTCTTGCTAAGTTCAAACCGAACCATTAATGCTGGATTCTCTAGTATCTTACTGGCTAGGCCCGAATCAACCTCTGATTTTGTACGTTTCGTAATCTTCTTTTGTGATTCAGATTTTTTACTTACTTTCTTTTCGACTAGCTTCTCTTCGATGATTAAGCATCTAGTCGTCGGATCATTTTTGGTGAATATATATATCCTTGGCCTCAAGTTATATCTAAGCAGAATAATTAACCAGTCAGCGATTGTTCTGCCTTTTACTCGCAAGGCTAGTAGGCCAAAAACAGCGAATATGAGACAGATGATTGATAGTTTTAACACCGAAAGATGTGATCCTGGCGGAACTACTACATAAACCAGGGTCCCCAACACTAGTGGAATGATCAGCAAGACAATCTGAATGAAGGTCAGATTACCCGCAATCTTATCCTCGACGGTTGTTATTTGAGCCGGTACTACACTTATCTTCATTTACTCCTCACGGCTTGACTAGCAGCTTTGGCGCCGCCAGAAGCAGGACTTATAACATTTAATAATTGCCCGCCAAGCTTTTTCACTGCCCCTGTTGTTTGCGATGAAAGAGCAAGTTGAGCCGCAGTTGCCGTACTTTTCAGAAGTATTGAAAGCATAGCGACACCAATAAGAATTGATATGATTGGATTTGCTCCTTCTTGTCCGGGGATGGTCAGGAAGGATGATGCAAGCTGAATAATAACTACGTGGATGAAAATTGAGAACACTGTTACCAAATACATGCTTATAGCGTTACTCGCAAAGCCTGTCATTCTGGGAAATAACCAAAGTAAACAGACAAGTGGCGACACTACAGCCCCAAAGGCTAGGATAATAAGACGACTGATATAAAACAGTAGTAATACTATTGCGAGTACTACGAAAATTACCATAAATATCAGTGTAATTAGCGTAGTTGAACCAGTAATCAATGCAGCTGGGTCAAAGGCATTCAATATCCATGCTTCACCAATTCCACCGGTTGCGTGTAATACTGCGTTTATCAACGTCTGACATAACGAGATAATCCAATCAATCAGAAAGATTGAGGTATTAGCCAAGAGAAATGTCAAACCTATACGCGGAAGCAATGTTTTTAGACTTAACTCCTCGAATCCGAAGGTCGAAGCACTCATTACATGGAATCCTAGAAGCGCTATCACTAACACAAATAGCGAATCAGCAATACCGACCATTATCAGCCAAAAGTTAAAGACGACAGAGTTTGTCGCCAAAGATGGCGTACTAGTAAGGAACCAGATGATACCATCCGTGATCGGTTTAGTTGCTGATTGAATGATGTTTTGGAGAAAACCAGAGATCGCATCAAGCAATATCTGGGCCAGTGAACCGTTTTGTGTAGCTGGCTGTATCGGAGTTAGATTAAGAGAAGTACCTACACCCGGTGAAGCTGGTTGAGTCATGGCACCACTAAGTAGTGAGGAGAATACTCCTGCACCAATTACAATCGCTAGACCTATAAGTGCTTTCTTGATCGTTTGTTTGGCCTCATCAAGTGCCTCTGGTTTTCCTGTTGAAGTTATGTAGATATAACTACCACGAATCAGAAAAAAGACGGCCGCAATTGAGGCCAGTGCAACAATTGAACGGAAAGCATCATTGGCAAAACTTTCTACTTCAGTGTTAGAGGCGGCAAAGACTACCGACGGAATTACAGAAATCATTGCCGCAAACAAAAAGGCGGAGATGATTTTCTTCATTTCCGCCTATCCGCCGAACGCAGTCGATGCGATCTCAGCAATTATGTTACTTAGGACAAATGCTCCGATCGCGATAGCTAGTCCTAGAGCTGAGAAGATAATGGTGCGTTTAGACTTCTCAAGGTGTTCCGGGTTACCCGAACTTGTAATGTAGCCAATGCCACCCATTACAAAAAAACCGGCTGCAAGCAGGCCGGCCAAAGTCACAAGGACTTGAATAATATTCTGAATAAAGTTTTGAACTTTAGACAGATCGGCTGAGGCTGCAAGCACAGGGGTCACCCACACGAACGTTAATAATAGAACCGCAGGAAGGGAACGAAGACGTTTCATAGAATCCTCTTTCTTCCCTCCTGTTATAAATAATTGCTTACGTTATAGCACAAGCGGGTTATAGTGTCAACAACTTTTTCTTATGTCTTAGGAAAAACGGTTAATCTACAGTTCCTTTGTTTTATCTTTCATTTCATCAACAAGTACTTTTTCCTGATCAATTCCTCGCAGCCTTCCTGTTAGCAGTCCTAACTTATAACTCACACCGTCACTCATTAGTTTCCAGTTTGTATCTTTGACCAAGTCTATAATAGCCTTTTTTAGAGCAGATCTACTATCATATTCCGCTCTATTCTTCTTAGTATCTTGCAAACTGAAAGAAACGATTAGATCTCTGGTGACTTCAGTATTTGTAATCGTTAATCCACGAAAATCGAATTTTATAAGTTCTTCGGCTAAAAGGTCTGAGAGTTCTGATATAGTTAATGTTTTAAGTTTCTTTGCCTTATCGTAGTACTTCTTGTCCTTCTCTCGCTGGTCCACTTCTTCTTGCCATTTTAGTATATCCGGTATCGTTGCTTTTTCCCTTCGGTAGGTTTCACCCTCTTCTTCACTCATACAAAACTTTACTCGATCTTCATCAAAATTAGGATCTATTTCTTCTTCAGTGTTAAGGTCCAAAACATCTTTTTCTTTATAACCGCATTTAGCGCAGGCGCTAGTTGTGGTGATCTTATCTTTTGACTTAGTGTGCTTTCTATCCCACTCCTTATTACACTTTGGGCAGTAGTCTCGTTTGAAGACATAAGGTTCTCCGTCGCCGTATAACCCTTTCTTCTCCCCACAAGAGCATTTATACAAAAACATCATTCTTAATTTTTCGTCAGAATAATGATCGAGTTCGCTAATGATTAATTCCATTAGCTTATTGCATTTGGGACAGTATGAAGTGGGTGCCGGGTTAGAATCAATGAAGTCATCTTTCTCTTGATCCCTCCTCATCCACTCGGCAATTGTTTCTTCTCGTCTCAAGTATCGTTCACCCTTTTTAAAATAAATGGGGAGTTCAATGATAACCGATGCAAACCGCAACTGTTCACTTTCAGGAAGAGTTTTTATTTTATCAGGCAGCTTATTTTTAAGAACATGTTTAACCCAGTCACGACATTCACTAACCGTAAGTTTGTCGTACAACTCTTCATACTCGCGTTTGCTTGTTATCATGTTATAAAACTGGTTCGTCGGTCTTTATTAAGCTAGCTATACTTTTCCAAAATTCTCTAGAACTACCGCTGATAGCCTTTGGTTTTATTTCAATCAAACTGGCAAGAATTTTCTGCTTAATTTCACCTTCTGGCCATTCTTCAAGTCGAGCCAACAAATCTTTGTAATCTTTTTCGTACTCAGTATAAGCTGGCCTTATCTCAACTAGAAGAGATAGAAAAAGATCTATAGCTGCTTTACTCTTCTCTTGACTGACAGAGCTAAACAGTAGGTAATTAAAGTCTCTTTTTGGAGTTTCTTGCAATATGCCAACTAGACTTAAAATCGCTCGGAGGCTATAAGAATTATTCTCGTTAAGTATCTTGCCTGGTTGGCGAAGGTACTCTAACACTTCCTTTGCAATTTCTCTTCTTTTTTCTTCACTTAGAAAGTTGCCGCCAACTAGAAAACCGTAACCGGCTTCCTGTAAAACAGTGTCATCGGTCTTAAGAAGCATTTTTATCTGATTGGTAGCCAGTTCCTTCAATTGGCTGTCATCATTTTTACTTATCTTCGTATTTAAAAAGTTGTAAATTATCTTCTTTTCGCCGGTCGCAAGAGTCTCAGCCTTTGTTAATAGAGCTAAAGATACTTCTTGTCTGTCAGGCAGATTTGCTTCCTGTTCTTGGATAAACTCCATTCCTTGACCTGGCTTATTATTTATAAGATGTTGAATTATTCTAAGCCTATATTCCTTTGTTGAAATTTCATAAATATATTTTAATAAAGGATCCTCGGTTACCGCCCTTGGTAAAAGAACCTCCATGTTTTCTGCTAGAAATGTCGATCTAAAGCCCTCCACCCATTGACTTAAAGCATATGTAATCTTTTCAACTCCCGCATTTTGGAAGAACTGTCCAATAGCTCTAATTATTTCATCTTTTTGATTTGGTTCAACATATTTCAGGATCATCCTTAAAGAATTCGTCAATGTTGCTTTATTATTCCAGTCTCCTCCCATCGCATCAAAGGCCTGGACAAATATTGAGATGAATTGTTGGCGCTCATCTGTCGTATATTTTTCAATCTCTGCATCAAAATCAGAAAGAACCTTATTTATACTTAAAAGTAAGCTCTCTTTTTCTTGTCTAAAGTTACCATGTTCGCTTGTTTCTGTACTTAGTAGGTCTTTAATCTTATTTAACAAAACTCTGGATATACCATTTTTTATTATGTATTCCTTATAACTTTTTAACGTATCTTTTGCCGTAGCTAAAGACTCCCTTGTGACACCCTGAATAAACTGTGTGATAGTCGCTATGGTAATGAACTTGTTTTGCTTTTCAATATCCTGAAATATATCGATAACTTTATTATTTGTTGCAAACTTTTTTTCTATAACTTGAGATACTCGCTCTTTTTGTGATTTATTTAGCATAGAGGGCTGGCTCGCAAAATTATTTAGGAGCCTCAGTGTGAATTCCAAATTCCCAGGCTGTGTAAGTTGGTCATCTTCAAGAGCCAAAACGTAGCGTTCGATAATTATTGATTTAAGTGACTTCTGCGTATTTCCATTTGAAAGCAGGAAAGAGAAAATTGGATCGACGGGTAAGTCTAGGTAATCTTGCCATAACTGACCGTCGAGTGTCTTCAGACTTTCGTCAAAATAATCTTTTTTCTCTATCACAAAGCCGCCTTCTGAAAATACAAGCAGCTGAGTCTTATATATATTTAGCAGCGGGCTGTGCTGATTCTGGTATCTCTCTAATAGAAGCCTGACATAGTCTACTACACCTTCTTTATTTTTTTCGGATTTGAGAATGGATAGAAAAGCCTCGTCGTTACCCAGCAACAGTGCCTTCTGCAGTTCTTGTGGGTTAGAGATGCTGCCCAGAGCTGCGGGCTCCTTAAAATAAATGTAGGGCTCCGCATTATCAGTTGTAATCCTACTAGTACTATTCATAAACCTTAAGAACTCTTTTTCTTCTTCGCTCTTTTTCCCATTGTCGCTAGCTGGATATGGATTCACATTATTAGGTTCGTACCATTTTTCTTTTAGAAGATTATAGGCCTGCGGAAATTTTTGCTTTAAGACCAATACCTTTGCCAAGTAAGATATGTTTTCTTTCTTCACAATAGATTCTTTTACCTCTGTATTATATGCAACAAGTATTGTAGAGATTAAATTGTTAATAAACTGCTTTATCTCTCTAGGATTGCTTGAAAATGCTTTAGATATAACCAAAATAACATCATCATCAAACAGTAAAGATTTGATTTCTCCGGTTTTGCCAATTTGATCTCTAATATAACCTTCCAGGTCTTTATCAATAAACTCTGGGGTATAAATTATAACGTTAAACAATTTACGTAGATATTCTGATGGATCAAATATCCCTCCAGACCCTGTTTCCTGCCCATAGAATAATCTAATCTGTCTATTAATTGCATCTGCATCACAAGGGATAAGGAAGGTAATATTTGATTTTGTGGTAGGGTCAAGAAAAGTTTTTATGGTTGAAAGTATCTTGATTGCCGTGTCTCCCTGGACTCTGTCAATATTGTCAAAAACAATTACAAAGCGCTTTGAAGGTTCAATATAGCTTAGTATTTCTTTAAATTTTTTCTCGAATTGCTCCGGTGAGTTTAGCCGTTCTTCTTTTTCCACTTTTTCTCTAACCACAGTCCAAGGAGTCATACTATCCGTAATTTGATCTATTAACTTACTAAAAACCTTTTCAATAAAAGGAATAAATACAGCGACAACAACTGATAACCCGCCAAGATATTTAATTGTCTCCTTAATAGCCTGTACATACTGATGATCACCGGCGAATATCTCTAATATTAGTAGAGCCACTGCAAGTATAATAAAGATGTCCAATGCTTTATGACTCTTAATAAAGTCCCCGAGTTTCCAAAACCATTTTTTTTCGCTGTCCTTCTCTATAGTTTCGGTAGACGTTATTGTTGAATCTTGATACAGGGGGTAAAGAACTTTATCAGGAATTTTAGAACCATTTGTGTTAAGAAAAGCAACCAGCTCTATCAAAAATATTCTCCTTAAAGCGTCTTCTTGGTATTTCCAGGCATCAAAAATAAATAATCTATCTTCAAGGTCTTTCTTCAGCAAGCTGATTATAGTGCTCTTACCTGTTCCCCAGCGTCCAAACAACCCAATCGTATGGACACATGACTTATTTTCTATAATACTCCTAAGCGCTGGGCTAAAGTTGGCATGATAGAAATTCCCGAGAGCCTCTTTCTCATCCGTGATTGGTTCATCATTAAGTAGATTAAAATCTAATTTTGATTCTGAAGGGTTTACTTTTTCTATGTTTTCCACTTTTGTATCAATAGACTTTTTCATAAGTAACCCCTTTTATATCTTAGTGCCCGAAATATCAAAAAACTTATTAAAAAATGCAGACAGTCTGTCAAGTACGGTTTCTCGCTTTTTACTTCTGTTATTGTCCTTTGAAAATCGAGAGACAGGAGGAAGCACCCTAGTTATAGCAGTTCCAGTAGTTTGCACGGAGCCATCTCTAAATGCATTCTCGATAAACTTATAGGTTTCATCGTGATTTAAACCCTCCTCTGCAATAATTCTATCTAATTCCTCAACTTTTTTCTTATCAACGAAAGTGCGCCAGTCATCATCAACAGAAGAATCTACATTCAACGAACTAATAAATTGCTCAATCAAGTCTTTCTTATTTCTTAACTCGACACTCGAATCGATCGCTTTATTAATATCTACAAGTAAATCTTTGTCCTGCTGGTTATTAGAATGATAACGCCTAATTAATTCCAAAATATAATCAATGTTGATTTCAACTTGTTTAATAAGCTCCATTTCAAATACGACATCGTCATTAACGTTTTCTTTGTCGCCATCTTCGTTTTTACGGAACTCATTGTATAGATCGATGTACATGCCGTGATAATCCTGAACTTCACGAGGAGAGAGGATTTCATTTCCAGTAAATCCATCAAAGGTTGAAAGAATATTACGAACCTTAAGGATTGAGCCATACAATCTTATGAAATTTTTCTGATTTTCCTCACCGGCAACTATACGAATCGTACCCAAGAAGATGTTTCTCTAACCACGTCACACGTCGTAATTATTTCTGATCTAAAAACTTCATCACCATATCATTTTAGGATCATTTCAAAAGACAAAGCAGGAAATCAGGGCTTGAGTGAGGATTTTGCGACCCTCACACCGCAGGCTTCAAGAGGAATACTTGACGAAATTATTAACTCGCTTCAGAAATCGTTAGGCTGGTTATTTGGCGGAAGGCGTTAGGAGGGATTATTAATAATCTACCAATCATAGAATTAAGGTCAGTTGACAAGTCGTTTGGATCTGGCAAGGGTAGAGTCGATGTTTTAAGGGGCATTGATCTAAAGATTTATAACGGTGAGTTTGTGGTGTTTTTTGGGCCGTCTGGTTGCGGCAAAAGCACGCTCTTAAACACCATAGTTGGCCTTGAGGAACCCTCATCGGGCGAAGTAATCGTTCGGGGTAGGAATTTATATAAAGAAATGACGGCAGATGAGCGGGCATCTTATAGAAGTGAGAAATTTGGGATAATCCATCAACAATCAAACTGGCTAAAATCTCTAAATGTACTAGAAAACGTGGCTTTTCCGATGGCAATTAGGGGATCAAGCGAGAGGCCAGCGGCCAAGAGAGCCAGTGAGCTGCTTGCTTTATTCAGACTTGATGAATTCGAAAAGAACATTCCATCGGAACTTTCTGGTGGTCAACAGCAAAGAGTTTCTGTGGTTCGAGCGCTAATTACGAATCCCTGGATACTTATTGCCGACGAACCAACCGGAAATCTGGATACAGTTTCGGCGGCCGATCTTATGTATGCACTTCAGTTTTTGAATTCTGAATCAAAAAGGACGATTATTATGGTAACTCACAACCCAGATTACGAAAAGTACGCCACCAAGATTATAAGAATGGGCGATGGCAGGATAAAGAGTACCAAAACTATTAAACAAATCAGAATAAAAGATGAAGCGATTTCGAGCGATATTTTACCTGTTAGTCTTTCGGAGGACTCAAAGTGAGCATGAAAAGACGCTATATTGTAAAACTCGCGGTTAGAAACATAATCGGTCATAGGTTGCGATCTTTTCTGACGATCTCGGGTGTTGCAATCGGAGTGGGTTTTATTGTTTTCCTGGTTTCTTTGGGGTACGGCTTACAAAGAATATCAACCCAAGAAATTGCAAATCTAGAAGCCCTACAGATCTTAGACATTACCCCTGGAAAATCGAAGATTGTTAAGATTAACTACGAAAGTTTAGAAAAAATTAAAAACATCGGGGAGGTTAGCGGTGTTGCTCCCCAGGCGGAACTCGTTGGGATTTTGGGGATGAATACAAGCTCAATTGAGGGCGTAATCTATGGCAGGGGCCTAGACTACCTTAATCTTGAAGAGGTTAATCTTGAGGTTGGGAGAATATACCCAGCAGATGAAAATAATGAGGCAATAATAAATAAAACGGCTGCAAAACAATTAGGGTATGAGGACTTTGGCCGGGTGCTTGGTAAAAGCATCACGCTTAGTGCGAATATGTCACCGGATTTACTGGACACAGAAGAAGATTCAAACACTATTAAGGAATCTTTCACGGTGGTGGGCGTTATTTCAAACGATGATTCACCGTATATTTATATCCCCTTAAACTTACTAGAGAAAGAAGGGGTTAGAAACTATAGTTCGGCTAAGATAAGGGTGGATTCCAAAGAAAACGTTCAATCCGCCAAACAGCGTCTTGAGAATCTTGGTTTTAAGGTGGTGGCCTTAAAAGATACAGTTGACCAGATAAATCAGTTTTTTTCTATGTTTCAAATAATTTTAGTTGCCTTTGGCTCAATTGCAGTCTTGATCGCGGCCATCGGAATGTTTAACACCTTAACGATTTCATTGCTAGAAAAAACCAAAGAAATCAGCTTTATGAAAATCCTTGGCACGACAAGTCATGATATATGGAAGCTATTTATCATTGAAGCATTAATAATAGGTGCTCTAGGAGGGATTATTGGGATAATGGCGGGGCTTATTTTTGGTCATGGTCTAAACCAGTTTATTTACACCTTGGCTCAAAGCACGGGAAATAAGGCGGTTCAGATATTTTATGCTCCCATGATCTTCGTTTTTGTTACGTTCGCAATAACTCTAGTAATAAGCTTTTTAACGGGAATCTATCCCTCTAGGCGAGCCTCAAAAATAGATCCGCTTGAGGCAATGAGGTATGAATAAGGAGTAAAAATGAAAAAAGCACTTATAATCGATGACTCTCCATTTATGACGCAAATGTTTGGCATGAGGCTTCATGACGAGGGCTTTGAGACGGTGGTAGCCGGAAATGGTGAGGATGGGCTAAGGCTTGCTGCCACAGAAAGCCCCAATATTATCTTACTGGATTTAGCTATGCCGGGGATGACGGGCTGGGAAGTTCTAAAAAGACTCAAATCCCAACCGATAACAAAAGAGATACCTGTTCTTATCCTCACCAATTCAAATGGTAATGAAGAGGATAAGGAAAGGGCCCTGGCGATGGGGGCAAAAGAGTTTATCATGAAGATAGAGGTTAAGCTAGACGACGTTATGAAGACAGTAAAAAAAACTGCTTCCTAATGCACTAGGTTTGATCTGATTTCAATTATTCTAGAATATTTTGGGGGTAACTTCTTCACTGTTCCGATAATTTTTCGGACCCGATACGTTCCGATAATGTTTTTGATTTTTATTTTTACTACGAGCTTTCCATTTTTAGTTTCTAAATTGATTTCAAGAACAGAGTTAGTCACCAGGTTAATAAAATCCCGCGCTCCGACTTCAGCCCGGTGGTGCGTTACATCTAGTTTATCAGACAGCGCCACAATGGTTGCGGCTAGGTCTTTGGGCTTTAGCGGGCCCTCAAACTGATGTCGCATTATGTGGCTTAGAACCATTGTTTCAAGGAGAACGTGTTTTTTAGGGTAATATTTTTTTAGGATTGGCCCAACCACTTCTTTAACCAAAAAGGCCCCGTTTTGAGCGTGATTGTGGCGGGCGATTGCATTTCCGACATCGTGAAGAAGGGCCGCCACAAAAATTGTTAAGTTGGTTTCTTTTTCGGTGCAGAGGCCTTGCTCGACTTGTTCATAAGAAATCTGAAGGCTCGCAAACTCTTCAACTAGCTTTCTTGAAATAAGGGCGGTTCTTTGAGCGTGATTAAAATCATGTTCAACCTGACTTGTTTTTTCGTTTAGTTTTTTCCCGGCCAGGTAGTAATATTCTCTTAGGGTTTCATTCCTTTCTATTAAGGAGAAAACCTTAAAACCCTTTTTGTCTAAATGCTTTTTAAAATTATATTTTATCGAAAACATAGCTTAATTATAGCAAATAAAAATAAGGGCGCGGGCCCTTATTTTTATAATCATTATGATTTTTTTTGGAATGCATCGGCTGCAACATAAAGACCAGAAAGTGCAACCACAACATAAACAGCTTGCTCAAGGACTGGGAAGGCACCCAACAGAGCCTCAACAAGGTTAAAGCCAAAGGCATAAAGACCCCAGTTTAGAGCACCCACGACCACAAGAAGGACAGCGACCATTTTAACGTTTTTGTTTTCCATCATACGTATCACCTCCCTTCTTTTTAAGATTCTTAATTATATTATAGTTATTCTAGAAAATATTGGTAGTTTTTGATTGTTAATTTGTTTTTAGTGTTTTATGAAAACCTGATAAAGCAGAAGGCCCCTCGCGGGGGAGTGGCTTTCTGCCAGCACCCGTTTGGGGCTTGATTGGAGATCACACGATGGCCATCCTGAGATTAATTGAATAGGTGACGGGACAGATGGTTGTGGGCGTGATATCGCTTCGAGTGGTCAGCCGACGTTCAGCGTACAATGTCGCTGACTTGATCCAGTAGCTGGGCTCACACTCTCCTGGGGGCATCACCTTGTCGAACGACACCTCGGTGAACTCAAGTAGCTGCTTGAATGCATCCGAGGCCAGCTCGGCTCTCTTCTCGGCGAGGCGCAATGCGTGACCCATTCCATCGTTCGCGTCATGAGCTGCCCTTTCGAAGGCCCATCCAAGCCAGAAGTCGACATCAAGAACTCCTGAGCTCGTGAACTCTTCCCCATTGCCCCGCAGTCGATTCCTTAACGCATGTGTGATCGAGGCAGCTAACCAGTACTCGATAGGAGCAACGAGGTAGCCATGTGCATAACACGTAGGACAGGATCCATCGTTGTTGCCCTCACAATTCGGGCACTTGATCATGTTTTCACCTCCTTACAGCTTCATCGATTGCTTCGTTGACCTGTTTGCAGCAATCTGGCCACACGATATGACCATCTTCCTTGGTCCATGAGGGTGCATTCAGAAATCCGGCGTAGTATTTAGCCCTGACGTTTTCCGGAAGGTTATCTAAGGCTCCTCTTAGGCTGGACAAATTCGGTGCTGCTACTGAAGTCGTGTTGAACTCAACTCCAGATATAAAATCACCAATGCTCATGTCGATCACCTCCTCGGGTGCGTGATAACACAGAAGACTGCTCTCCCGAGCAGCCCTCCGTTCGTTGTCAATGCGTTGATTTTATCAAAAATATCGTAAAAAGTATAGATTAAATTAAGCGCTTGTTTCGAAAAGCTTTACCGGAGCTCGTTTTAAGATAATCTTCGAACTCAATTGCTTTCTCCTTTGCTGAAAATGCAGAATACCACACAAGTTTGAGGGGGCGATGTTTTGAGGTGTGCGGAACTTCTCCGTGTTGATGTTTTTTGAACCTCTTAGCTAGGTCTTTAGTTGATCCTGCATAATAATCCTTATTAGAGAGTTCTAATACATAAACATAATACATATGTTTATTGTAAAACTATTATTAACAAATGAAAACGACGCATCTCTGCGTCATTTTCATTCATCCTGCGCCAAATTTCGAAGTCCTACTTCGCATATTATGCTACGAAGGACATCCTTCTAAAATCTTCTCGATGGCTTGCCATCCGAAGCGGAGTATGGCTTGCCATCCGAAGCTTTAGCGAAGGATGGTGGTGTTTGTTGGAAAAAGTCAGAACTCATTTTGAACAAAATCCCGACTAATTCGCTACGCCCCGCCGCTCGCTTCGCTCGCTGTTCCGCAAAAAAGTTTTCTTCGCATTTTTTGATTTGGCGCGCGATTTCTTTTTCTTCTAAAAGGAAAAGAAAACTTTTTTGCGGGACTCTGCTCTGAACGAGCAGGGCGGCGGGGCTTCGCTTCAAAAACGGGCGGGCAAAAATTCTTTCCCCCCAACCCCCTTCCTTTTTGCCCGCCCGTTGGATTGCCCGCTTCGCGGGCGCGGCGGCT